>Ga0172375_10013343_pt1 | contig 10194 bp, 9 predicted proteins | sample LakKiv1m_FD_114537 | JGI IMG/M metagenome (GOLD analysis project Ga0172375, IMG submission 114537) | Freshwater microbial communities from Kabuno Bay, South-Kivu, Congo - kab_092012_11.1m | ecosystem: Environmental > Aquatic > Freshwater > Lake | place: Democratic Republic of the Congo...
AAATCTGGAATGCAATAGCAGAAACATGGAGAAAGTTTAGAACAAAATCTCCTGAAGAAATAGCTGAATTTTTGAAAGATAAAAAAGGCAAGATTTTAGATTTGGGTTGCGGAAGTGGAAGAAATATCGTGAAAAATCCTAATATTGAGTATTACGGTGTGGATTTTTCTGAAAAAATGCTGAAATACGCAGAGAAAACTGCAAATGAAAATAAAATTGACGCAGTTTTCTTTAAGGCAGATATTGGAAAAGAAAAATTGCCTTTTGCTTCGAATTTTTTTGATGCCGCAATTTTTATTTCTGCATTACACTGTATCGAAGGTGAAAAAAACCGGCTGCGAGCATTAAAAGAGCTTTACCGAGTATTAAAAAAGAATGGTGAGGCTATGATAACTGTCTGGGATAAAGTAAGCAATAGCCAATTTGCTGAAAATAATGCAAAAGTCAGCTATCTAAAATGGAAAGAAAACAGCAATGAATACGAAAGATATTATTATTTCTATGACAAAGAAGAACTAGAAGATATTTTAAAGAAAATAGGTTTTAAAGATATTAAGATAACCTATCAAAATCCTGAAGCTGGAGAACGACAGCATTCTAAAAAAAACTTCATTTTCTATGTTAAAAAGTAAGGTGTAGTAAGTTTCCTTCTCGATAAAGTTTATAAATTATGGATTTCTATCAATAACATCAAAAAAACAATGTGCTACCCCCACTTTAGTGTGTGGTTTGATTGACACTTGTTTTTTGGAGATAGAAAAAATCTGAAGTTGCTAAGCAAGCAACTTCAGCGGACTAAAGTTCGCAGTTTATTTTTTCTATATCAAAAAAAAGAGAGAAAGATGAAAAAGAAAACAGGCGTTTTGATATTTGTAGCAGTTTTAGCAGTTATTGTTTTATCATTAAATGCAGTTCATGCTGATGAAACTGATGTTGTAGTTAAGGGCATGAAAGGATATGTCTGGAATGTAACATTGAATGTAATAAATGCTGCTTCTGGCAATTTAGTTATTTCAATTGAAAATGACACCTCTGCCTCTACTGGACTTGCAAATTTCAGATATTCATCTGCGTCTCAAACAGTAACTTACTATGTTGTTGCTAGATCTAATGGTAAAATTATGGCTAGTCGAAGTTCTGCTAGTGTTGGCAATTTTTCTACTGGCTCAGGATTGACAACAATAGATTTGTTTCCAGGTACAACTACTACGACAACAACTCCAGTAGTAATTATTAATACTTCTACAAGTCAAACAAACGACACTGAAACAGACAGCTCAGATATTGCTACTGAAACTACAGGAAATACTACAACTATAGATTTAGGAAGCAAGTTTAATTTATCTGGAACTTTTGCAAAAATTAAATCTGGTTTAAAGGCTTCATCAAAATGGATACTTTATGGACTTCTTATTTTAGCAGTTATTGGCGCAATGATCTATGCTATTTTTTGGTGGATAAGACGACCAAAACAAATTTATGATTTTTCAAAAAAATCTGAAAACTTGACAATGCCTGGGGATAATGAAAGATTAGTTTCACGCAATAATCGAGATGGCCGAAAAATAGAAGATGAACTTGCAAGCGCAGAACAAAAAATAAAAGAAGCACAAGAAGAAATTGCAAGAATAAGAAATAAAAAAGAAAAATTGACAACTGCAAAGCAAAAATATGAGCAGGCAAAGCGGGATTTAGAAGAAGTTGAAACAGATATGTAAAAATTCTAATTTTAATTATATCTTTCAGTAGAATAATCTATTTAAAAGAAAAAAACCGATAATTTTTATGGTAATTAAAAGACCTTCGGTAGGGCTAGGTATAATATTGATGAAACAAACTGGAGAGGTTCTTCTGGGTAAAAGAAAAAATGCTCATGGCGATGGAACTTGGGGTTTTCCTGGCGGACATTTAGAATGGATGGAAAGTTTAAAATTTTGCGCGGAAAGAGAAATGTCTGAAGAAACTGGTTTTGATAGAGGAATAAACTATTCATGGAGAGAACCAACAGAAAATATTTCAGATGCTGCTACAAATGATTTCTTTCATAATGAGGATAAACATTATATAACTCTTTATGTTAGGGCAGAGTACATTCAAGGCAAACCCGAGATTATGCAGCGCAAAAAATGCGCAGGTTGGAAATGGCATCAATGGAATTACCTTGGTAATCTAAATTTATTTCTTCCTGTAAGAAATCTAATTAAACAAGGATATGACCCATTTAAATTATTTTAACATGAAAATAGGCATTATCGGTGGCTCTGGATTAGATGATCCAAAAATGCTTAAGGATTTTCAGGAAACAGAAGTAGATACTCCTTATGGAAAACCTTCTTCAGCCATAACTACTGGAACTATTGCAGGAATTGAAATTTGTATTCTTGCTCGCCATGGTAAGAAACATGAAATAACTCCCACGAATGTCAATAATCGCGCGAATATATTCGCGCTCGGAAAATTAGGATGCACACATATTATTTCAACAACTGCGGTGGGAAGCCTGCGTGAAGAAATTGGCAGAGGAGATTTTGTTATTCTTGATCAATTTATTGATTTTACGAAACACAGACACGCAACTTTTCATGATGATTTTAAAAGCGGAATTAAACATACACCAATGGCAACTCCTTTTTCAGAATTTCTAAGAAAAAAAATTATTTCTTCCTGCAATAATCTTGGAATAAAATATCATCCAAAAGGAACGGTTGTAACAATAGAGGGGCCGAGATTTTCTACAAAAGCTGAATCTAAGGTGTTTAGAATGTGGGGTGCAGATGTAATAAATATGTCTATTGCTCCAGAAGCAGCTCTTGCTAATGAAGCTGGCTTGCAATATTCTGCAATAGCAATGTCTACGGATTATGACTGCTGGAAAGAAGATGAATTACCTGTTACATGGGATGCAATTCTTGAAATTTTTAAGAATAATGCAGAAAAAATGAAAAATCTTCTTGTTAAGGTTATAGAAAAGCTTGCTAATGATGACGAGGAATTTATAAAAAGCAAAATAAGAACAATTCCTGATTTTCCAAAACCAGGAATTATGTTTAGAGATATAACCACTTTATTAAAAGATGCTGAAGGTTTTCAGAGAACAATAAAAGTTCTTGAAGATAGATACAAAAATGAAAAAATAGACTTAATCGCGGGCATAGAAAGCCGAGGTTTTGTTTTAGCTTCTGCATTGGCTTCTAAAATGAATAAAGGCATTATTCTTGTTAGAAAGCCAGGAAAACTGCCTGGAGAAAAAGTTCGCGAGGAATATGCTCTTGAATATGGAACTGATGCAATAGAAATACATAAAGATGCTGTTCAGCCAGGACAAAATATTCTTCTTGTAGACGATTTAATTGCAACTGGGGGAACAATGGCTGCTGCTGGAAATTTAATAGAAAAGCTTGGCGGAAAAGTTGTAGAGTGCGCTTTTGTTGTTGAACTTCCAGAACTTGGCGGAAGAAAAAAACTTCGTTGGCCTGTTTTTAAGATTATTGAATTCTCTGGAGAATAGAAAAGAAACCTTAGGTTTCTTCTCTGCCGTTTCCTCTTAGTTAGATTTATAAACACACTTTTTGTTCTTATAGTACAAATATAGATAAATAATAAGAAGATTATTAGTAAAGTCTATTTCTGAGCTATTAAAGGACGCTCAGAACACAAAACAGAAGTGGAAAGTGCCTTTGATATTAATAAAATACAATAGACGATTCAAAAATCGGATAAAACCTTCGGTTTGACCTACAAGATTTTTGAAACTCAGAAATTCAAAGAATTTCTGATTGTTCATTTTGTAAAAAACAGAAAACAAAATTCACATGGAAAAATTTAGAAAACTAGGAGTAAATCCTGAGATTTTAAGATCTTTGGAAGAACAAGGATTCCACGAGCCAACAGAGATTCAGCAAAAAACAATTGAGCTGGTAATTGCTGGCAAGGATATCATAGCCGGAGCTGCAACAGGAAGTGGAAAGACGCTTGCATTTGGAACAGGAATTATTCAAAATTGCAATAAAGAAGGAATAATTCAAGCACTTGTTTTAGTTCCTACGAGAGAGCTTGCAGACCAAGTTGCTAAAAGCATAAAATTATTTTCAAAATATAAACATTTACGAATACTTGAAATTTTCGGCGGCGTTTCTATGAGCCCACAAGTTGAGGGCTTGGCAAATGCTGATGTTGTTGTTGGAACTCCTGGAAGAATATTAGATCATATAAGCAGACAGACAATAAATCTGAATAATGTAAAAATTCTTGTTCTTGACGAAGCAGATAGAATGCTTGACATGGGCTTCATAGAAGATGTTAAAGAAATTATAAAAGCATGCCCGCAAAACCGCCAGACAATGTTATTTTCTGCTACAATTTCTCATGAAATAAGAAAGATTTCAGATAGATACATGAACAATCCTGTTGAAATTATGGCTGAAACTCAAGTAGACCCTTCAAAACTTAAACAGGTTTTCTATGATGTTCCAGATAATATGAAATTTTCTTTATTAGTTCATTTGCTTAAACAAGAAAAGAAAGGCTCGGTTATGGTTTTCTGTAATACTCAAAGAAATACTGATTTTGTTGCTAAAAATCTCCAAGGTTTAGGAATAAATGCTTTAGCAATTCACGGCGGATATTCACAGGATAAAAGAAGCAAAACTATGGAAAAATTCCGCTCAAAAGATTTTGAAGTTCTTGTTTGCACAGATGTTGCTGCGCGCGGACTGGATATTAAGGGAGTTTCTCATGTTTACAATTATGATATTCCAAGAGAGCCAAATCAATATATTCATAGAATTGGAAGAACTGCAAGAGCCGGAACAGAAGGAATTGCAGTAAACATTCTTGCAAGCAGGGATTATGAAAATTTTACTCAAGTTAAAAAACATAATGATGTAATAATTGAAAGACTTGAACTTCCTGAATTTGAAAAAGTTTCGATCGGATTTAAAGAGCATAGTTCTGGCGGAAGATTTAGCGGAGGAAAATTCAGAGATGGACACAGAAGATTTGGTGGAGAAAGAGGAAGATTTGGCGGTGGAAGAAACAGAAGCGGTGGAAGGTTTAGCCATGGAAGAAGATATGGAGACAGAGAAGACCGGGGCGAAAGAGGAGAGAGCCATGGAAGATTTAGTCATGGAAGAAGCAGATTCAGCAGAAGCGATAGAAGAGAATCACGCGGAAGATTTCACGGAAGATTCTAATTATTTCTAATACCCTATTAATGCCCTAATTTTAAAACAGAAATTACAAGCAGAGGTAAGTATTTGATTTAGTGAATTATTAATAAGTGTGATGCTAAGCAGAAATTTTAATTCATATTCTAAAACATAAGAGTCTTTAAAATATCTAAAAAGAACCTAGTTTTATGCAAAAAGAGCTGTTAAAATTTATTGTAGAGAATAATTTATCTCCGTTTAATGAGAGCAAGACGCAAATTTCCAATAGCGCGGACAGTATATTCAAGACACGCGATGCTAAAAGCATACATAACAAGGTTCTCGGAAAAATAAGCGAAAATTTCTTCTTTTCAGATACGAGTAATCTCCTTGATGCATTTTCTTTTACAAATAGCATTACAGAAATAAAAAAAAGGCAGGAATTTTTTAATAATTTTAAGAACAATAAAATTAAAAACGAATTTCTTTCTGAAATTAAAATCCCCCAAACAAGTTGGGCACCCAAATATGAAATATACGCTGTAACTGCTAATGAAAAAACATTTATTGAACTTAAAAAACTTGGTTGCCCTGTAAAATATATAACTTCACCTGATGATGTTAGTGAATTAGAAAACTGTGATATTATTCAAGCAATAGACTGCGAGGATTTTGATAGTTATTTAGAACAATTAAATCAAACGATAAGCATAAGAAATGTTGAGGATGTTTATCTCGAGAGATATTTAGAAATTTTATCGGGCTGGAAAAAAAATCTTGAAGTTCTGGATAAAAATATGCAGGAGGGAGATATAAAAGAATTAGTTAGTCAGTTAAAGAGCCTGCTTTTATTAATAAGCGAACAAGCTTCTGAAAAAATAACGCGCAGTAGAGTTGAAGAATCTCTGGAGACTATAAATGAAAATGTTTCTGAAAAAATAAAGACAATAAGCATAAGTGGAAGCCAGCTTTTTGAAATGTTAAGCAAAAACAGCCTCTCAAAAGAAATAATGAGTATAATTGACGCAGAAGTTTCTAAAACTAATCTTCCAGAAGAAATATTTCATAAAAGCATTCCAGTTACAATTGATGAGTCAGAATTAGCTAAAATTGTAAAACTTCAGGATTCTAATGAATTTGTTTCAATGTCTGAAAAAATAAAGAGGAAAGCCGATGATTTAAAACAAGTTCCAGAAAAATTGAAAAAACTTGAAAATCTTATACTTTTGCTTGATTTTTACGCTGGAATTTCTAAATTTATCAAAGAAGAACATTTATTTTCAGAGCAATCTGAAGAATTTTTGATTGATGATTCTAAAAATCTATTTTTGGAAAATGCTCAGCCAATTTCATTTTTATTGGATAAAAATCATAAATGTTCTATTTTAACAGGAGCAAATAGTGGCGGAAAAACTACTTTGTTAGAACACATTATTCAAACTATATCTTTATTTCAAATCGGCTTACCGATTAGCGGTAAATCAAGAATGCCTTTATTTTCAGAAGTGTATTATTTTGCAAAAAATAAGGGCTCAATAAGTAAGGGCGCATTTGAAACCTTACTTTCACAAATGGCAAAAATTAATCCTGGAAAGCAAACATTGATTCTTGCTGATGAAATTGAATCAGTTACAGAACCCGGTGTTGCAGGAAAAGTTTTATGCGCTACTGCAGATTATTTTATCAAGAAGAATTGTTTTTTAGTTATCGCAACGCATCTTGGCTATGAAATACAGAAAAATCTTCCACAATATGCAAGAATAGACGGTATAGAAGCAAAAGGATTAGATGAAAATTATGAATTAATTGTAAGTCATAATCCTATTCTGGGTAAACTCGCGCATTCAACTCCAGAATTAATCATTGAAAAGATGGCGCGTCTTAAAGAAAGCGAGTATATTAGCTATATTTTTAATTGGATAAAGAAATAATCAAACTTCGCTCTCATTCAATCCAAAAGATTCCATGAAATTTGCTATTGTTGAATACTCTGACAAGTATTTTGCTCCTTTTTCAGTTAAACTATAGACTCTGCTATCGCCAGACTTATTCTCTTTAATCAACCCGCGAGAAATCAAATCTGCCAGATATTCTTTCATCATAATATGCGATAGGTTAGATTTATACAAGATTCTTGTTGGCTTTGCTCTTCCGTTTCTTTCTTGGATTACACGTAAAATATCACGTATAACCTCCAGCTTAGTTCTTTTTCTTTCCATCTTTAAAGACATTGATGAAACTAAAGGTTATGGAAAAATAACCAAGAGCTTCGATAAGATACGCGAGAACATAGGAAGCGGATATTTCTTTTATTAATGATATTACAAGAAGCGAACTGTTAAAGAATAATAAGGCAAATCCTATAAACACCAAAAGTGTATTTTTATTATGCGTCTTTCTAAATTCATTTAAATAATATAACGAAATAAAAAGAAAGAAAATAGCAGATAAGGTATACACTGAAAAACCTGTGTTAGGATTGCAACATAGTGTTAATGCTGAAATTAGTATTAACAAAATATAGGATCTGGTGCTTTTTATCTTAAGGGCGATATAAGTTAAATTTATCAAACCGAGCAAAAAAAATCCAACATAAATAAACATTAAGATGTTTTTCAGTCCCAACATTTCTTCAATTTCCAAACCTCTAAATCCTCCGCCAATCAGCGAAAGAAAGAAACTATTTAACAAAATTAAAATTAAATGAGCTATGGCAAGAAAAGAAAAAGCTGCTCCAAATATTTTTAGCTCTCTTTGATTTGTGAATTTATAGATTCTAAAAGCATAAACAGCGATAACTATTGAAAACAATAAAAAAAGGCATTCGAACACCAGATTTGTTCCCCAGAACCAGCTCGGCATAATATGAAGGATTTGCATAGTATATTTTCTGATTTTTTGTTTATAAGCCTTATGGAAGATTGTTCTTCAATTGGTTTCTGGAAAAAACTTTCCTAATTGCTTTATAAGGCTATTTCTTAAGTTAATTAACAAAAAATAAGTGCTTTCCTATCAGAAAGGTGGTGATTTGGACTGCACTTATTTTTCGCGTTAAAAATTAAATTTCATTTCTATACTTTCGCCCCCTTGGGGGGCGAAGGGCAGAATTATTTCTTCTCGGGTTTTTTAACGCTTACAAAGTCCATCAAATTCTTTTTTTCAAATCTTACAGTTTCTCCAGAATTTGCATCGATTGCCATATTAATTATTGTAAATGCCTGGCACATGCAGGTTAAATTCCAAACAAGTTTATCTTCTTGATTCTGAAGAACTGCAATTATTTCGTCAAGAGATTGCATTATTTTGTTCTTCTTTAGCTCTTTTTCAACAATGGCCTTAATCTCATCGATATCAATCTTTATTTTCTTGGCTTTTTGCTCGTCAAGTTTTTCAAGAGGCTTTCTACCCTCAATTAAATCTTCTTTCATAATTGTTATTTCCGAATCTTTTGTATCAGCAAATGGAATCTTAAATGTAAGGATATTTTTATCATCTCTGAAATCTAAAGAATATTCAAAAATATTTTGTTTAAAATTTAATATAATAAAACCTGCGCAGAAAAAAGCGTCTGAATTTTCTTTTTCTTTTCGAAAATCCTTAAAGACTTTTGATTTTTCTAATTTTTCTAGAAGTTGAGAGATTTTCATAATCTAGGGGGTATTTTGGGGTTTTTAATTATTGTTGTTTTAAGAAAGATTTATAATCCCCCATCATAGTATAGTAATATGATAATTGATATTCTGCAGTTTCTTCCGGATGACACTAAAATAAAGATTATAGACCCTAATATTTCTAAACTATTGTTCTCTAAGAAGGTATCTGAATTCAGTAAATTACTGGATATTCCTTTAAAAAATATGAGTCGTTATCAAAATGGAACGCGAAGTATACCCTTGACATTACTTATTAGAATAATCAAAATAACTAATTTTAAAATTTCTAGATTACAAGATAGAATAGCAATTAAAATAAATAAAAATGGAAAGCATATAACTATTGGCCCTGAAATTAAAATAGACTCTGAATGGATTTACATATCTGAATTAATAAAAGGCGATGGCCATATCCCTAAAAATTATCATTACATCTCGTTTGTAAATAACAACGCCCTTCTTATTGAACATGTTAGAAAGTTTTTCTTAAATCAGGGTTTAGATAACTCTAGAATTGGAATTATAAAAAGACCTGATGCAGATTTCTTAACGATTTATTCTATGCTCTTTGCCCAAATATTCAATAAGATATTGGGGGTTCCAGTTGGCAAAAAAGGAGAAATTCCCATAAATGATTTTGTTATCAACAATGAAGAATTTGCCAAGGCGGCAGTTAGGGGTGCTTTTGACGCGGAGGGCAGTATAGGAAATTATGGCTCGAGAAGAGTAACTATTAGTTCTAATAGCAAATTATGGTTAGAGAAGCTAAAAATCATGCTAGATAATTTAAAAATAACTTCAAAAATAATTGAGGATTATTCTAATCGTGAAAAACCCATTTATCGAATAATTATTTACAACATTATTAATATTAAAAGATTCTATAGAATAATAAAACCCCTGCATAGCGAAAGAATCAAAAAATTTAAAAAAATGTTTGATAATTCTGATTTTACTCCTAAAGGGGTCTTTGCTCATAAAGTATTGAGATGCATAAATTCGGGAAAAATTAAAAGGATAGAAATAGCGAAAGAACTAAATCGCAAAACGCATTTAGTTGGCAATGATTTAAGGTTATTAAAGAAGAAAAATCTAATAGATGCAAAAGGCAATTATACTAACAAAGGAAGTTTCTTTGAATACCGCTTAACCGAAACTGGAAGAATTTATCTTAAAAAAAGTTTAGATTCTTTCTTGAATTAATCTTTTTAGCTCTTTAATAAATTCGTCCTTTTTTATAGATTTTACTTTTCCTTCTCGCCTTACCGCTAATGTTCCTTCCTTTTCTTCTTTATCACCCAAAACGACTATGTGATTTATTTTTTCTAATTCCGCATTTCTTATTCTGCCCCCTATTGGAGCCGAATCTATATCTATTTCGCATCTTATTCCTG
>Ga0172375_10013345_pt1 | contig 10193 bp, 10 predicted proteins | sample LakKiv1m_FD_114537 | JGI IMG/M metagenome (GOLD analysis project Ga0172375, IMG submission 114537) | Freshwater microbial communities from Kabuno Bay, South-Kivu, Congo - kab_092012_11.1m | ecosystem: Environmental > Aquatic > Freshwater > Lake | place: Democratic Republic of the Congo...
CCCCGCGAAGGAACTTACAACGCGCAACTGCCCGAGTCGCAGGCCGCGCGGGCGGCGGACGCCTGGATCGCCACCCCACGCTCCTGCGCCCGGGCGGCAAGATGGCGCTCGATGTGAGTGAAGTCATCCACCGACGATGAGTCGTCCAACACCAGAATCGGCAACCGCTTGCGGGCCGTTTCCACCAGCCGGTGCCAGGCGAGGTGGGCCAGGGCGCCGGCATCCTTGCCGTTAAGAACCTCGATCTGCACGTCCATGGCATCAAGGTCGAACTGTTTTTTGATCTGCTCGCAGAGTACGCAATCATCTTTCGTAAAAAGCGTCATATGGTTTCCCCTTTTCCCTCTCGCTAAAATTTCCCTCGTCTTCCAGCCCGCCATCAGGCGGCAGGCCGGAAGATCATTGCCATACCTGCCGGACCTATGCCTGGGCGAACTTGTTGGTGTTGCGGTACCGCTCCTTGAGTTCGCCCAGCTTCCCCTTGTTCCAGCTTGAAATCTTGGTGAAGTACCCGGTGATGCGGGTGATGCCGTCCACCTTTTCCGAACCGCAGTGCGGGCACGTCTCACTCAACCCCCGGCTCGTCTTGCCACATTCGAGGCAGCAGGTGAATTCCGGCGAAAAGGCAATCTGGTCGTTCTGGGTGTGACGGAAGACATTGACGATAAAGTCCGCGATCGCCTCCTTGTCCGGTTGCGCCTCGCCCAGCCAGACGTGGGTAATGGCACCCGCCTCGATGAGCGGATGGAAAAGCCCCTCGCGGTCCACCCGGGTGATGGGGTTCATGGTGGCACCCACATGGTAGAGGGTGGAGTTGGTGTAATAGACCTCGTTTTTGGCCAGATTGCCCTGCACCGTCTTGGCGGCCTGCTCGGGGTAGTGGGCCAGGTCGAGCTTGGCGAAGCGGTAGGCGGTACTCTCGGCCGGGGTCTGCTCCAGCACGAATTTCATGCCCATGGACTCGGCCAGCTTGTTGCAGACGATGTTCATATGGGCAATGACCTTGAGGCCGAACTTCATCGCCCGGTCGGAGTCATGCAGCTCCTGGCCCAGGTGGACCTTTACCAGCTCGTTCAACCCCACCATGCCGATGAGATAGGAGCAACGGTGGAGCCGAAGATAGCTCTGGCCGTCGAGCTCCATGGCGAGCAGCGACAGCGGGCCGTTCTGCCCCATCGCCAGCAGCTTGCCGATAAAATTCTTCTTTTGCTCGTGGGCCTTGGCCGCCAGTTGCATCTTCTCGGTGAGCAGGGTGAAAAGCTTGGTGTCGTCGCCCTGGGCTTGATAGGCCAGCCGCGGCAGGTTGACGGTGACGTTCTGCAAGGCCGAGTAGCGCATACGCCACGGCTCCTTGGCATCCTCCAGGTCGCTAGCCTCCAGCTTGAAGCTGAGGCGGCAGCACTCGGAGATCTTGGCGGTCTCACCACGGTCGAAAATGAAGTAGGTGTTGCCCTTGACCGCCGCCACCTCGCAGATGTGATGGAGGAAATCCATGTGGCCTTCGGTCTTGAAGAACTTCTCGGTGATATGCACCAGTGGTTTCGGGAAGAAGAAGGGGCGGCCGGCGGCATCTCCCTCCTTGTACACTTCGAACAGGGCCCAGGCAAAACGCTGCGCCTGGCTTTCGTACTCTCCGTAAGTCTTGCCGGTATAGACGCCGCCCGGGCCGATGGCCGGCACGGTCTCGAAATGCTTTGGCACCTCCCAGTAGATATTGATGTCGGAAAAAATCGCCTGGCCGCCGCGGGCCACGGCCTGCTGGGAAAATTCGTATATGAGCATCTGGGCAAGCTGCCTGACCGCGCAGTCGTCGAGTTCCTCCAGATATGGCGCGAAGAAGAGGTTGATGGCGTCCCAGCCGATGGCGCCGGCAAAGTGGCTCTGGAGCGCGGCCGCGAATTTGACCATGTGGGCCAGCAGCACCTCGGCGTGCTTGGCCGGCTTGGCCATGGAGAGGGCGTGCGGCAGGTTGAGGCCGAACTTCTTGATGTACTCCAGCGACTGGCCCGAGCAGTACGGCCGGTCGATGAAGCCCAGGTCGTGGAGGTGGAGGTCGCCAAGCAGATGGGCGTCGGCCACGTCCGGGGTGAAGACATGGAGCAGGGCATACTCCTTCTTGATCCCCTCGGCCAGGGTGAGGTTGGTCGCCTCCGGGCCGTGGGGCACGTTGGCGTTTTCCTTGTTGTGCTGGACCAGCAACTGGTCCACGTCGTAGAGGGGCACACCGAGACGGGTGTGCATGCGCCGCGCCTCCTCAAGCCCCATCTCCAAGAGCTTGGCGTTGACCATCTCACGGATGAGCGGGCCGGTGACGGTCTTGACCGTGCCGGTCTGGATGATCTTCTCCACCTCCTTGCTGATCTTCTCGGCGGTGTCGCGGTCCAGGAAGGTTTCGCGCAACAGGGCATCGACGATGCGCTGGCGGTCCCAGCCCATCATGTCCTCTTGCGAGGTGCGGACGAACAACGCCATATCGGTGGAATCGGCCTTGGCCACCTCTCTGGTGGTCATCTCCCGTGCCTCGGCTTTCAATGGCATGACAACTCCCATCCCCTGGTTCTCCTTATGCTCTCTCGTGTTAAATAATTTAATGAACTGCTGAGCCCCTGTTTCTCAGCAACCACGACATGTGGTATCGTGAAAACAATTATCGCACAAGATGTAGTGTAGTGGAAGCAAAAAAATGAGGAAAATAAAAAAAGCGGTTTCGGGCGGCAATACAGGGAAATAGTTCGACGCGCCTGGGAAGGCAGGCCCAATGGCAGGGCCATGATCGCCCCCAAAATAACCTTATCAGCATGCAAAGCCAACGGCTAAAAACCTCGTCGGCTTTGGCGCCCCATCCATGGGGTGCCCAGAGGCTGTGGCGAAAAACTTGTTTTTTCAACAGCCTCTTATCGCCTGGCGATGATGGTATCCTTCTTCCAGTGGCGATCGTCGGGGCGGGGGTAATCGAGGATGTAGTGCAGGCCGCGCGATTCCTTGCGGATCAGGGCGCAACGGACAATAAGTTCGGACACCTGCGCAATATTCCTGAGTTCCACCAGGTCCGGGGTGAGCAGGTAGTCGCGGTAGTGCTGGTCCACCTCGGCGAGGATATCGGCCAATCGCTCCTTCACCAACCCCAGCCTTTTTTCCTTGCGGACGATACCCACGTAGTTCCACATCAGGCGACGGATCTGATCCCAGTTGTGGCTGATAAGCACTCCCTCGTCGATGCGCTGGGCCTTGCCGGCCCGCCACACCGCGACGGGCTGATGCGCCTGGCTCGCAAGCCGGGGCCACTCCTCGGCGCACTGGCGGGCGGCCTGGTCGGCAAAGACCACCGCCTCCAGGAGCGAGTTGCTGGCCAGCCGGTTGCCGCCGTGCAGCCCGGTGCAGGAGGTTTCCCCAAGGGCATAGAGATTCTCGATGCTGGTGCGGCCCATGGTATCGGTGAGTACCCCGCCGCACATATAGTGGGCCGCCGGCACGACCGGGATCGGCTCCCTGGTGATATCGATGCCGAGGCGCAGACAGGTCATATAGATGGTGGGAAAGCGCTTCTTGAGGAACTCGGCCGGCTGGTGGGTAATATCGAGATAGACACAGTCGTCGCCGCTCGCCTTCATCTCCAGGTCGATGGCCCGCGCCACCTTGTCGCGGGTGGCAAGATCGCCGCGCGGGTCGTACTTCTGCATGAAGGAATTGCCGCGCTCGTCGATGAGCCGCCCCCCCTCCCCCCTCACCGCCTCGGAGATGAGAAAATTCTTGGTCTTCGGATGGAAGAGGCAGGTGGGATGGAACTGGACGAACTCCAGGTTGCCGACCCGGGCGCCGGCCCGCCAGGCCATGGCAATGCCGTCACCGGTGGCGATGTCGGGGTTGGTGGTATAGAGATAGACCTTGCCGGCGCCGCCGGTGCAGAGCACCGTTGCCCGCGCCAGCCAGGTCTCGATGCTGTTGCCCTGCCGGTCCAGTACATAAGCGCCGAGGCAACGATCGAGAAAGGGGTGGGTCGCCCGCACTCCGGCCTTGGAGCCGATGAGCAGGTCAACGGCCACATGGTTTTCCAGCACCGTGATCCTCGGATTCTCGGCCACCCGCCGCAAGAGGCCCTCCTCGATCTGCTTGCCGGTAAGATCCATGGCGTGGGCAATGCGGCGGGCGGAATGGCCGCCTTCCCGGCCCAGATCAAGATGGCCGGTGTTCTGGCGATCGTGCTGGAACTCGATACCCAGGGCCATGAGTTCCCGTACCCGGCCCGGTCCGTTCTCCACCACCATACGCACTACATCCTCATGACAAAGGCCGGCGCCGGAGGTGAGGGTATCCTGGATATGGGCCTCGAAGGTGTCGTCTTCCGAAAGCACCGCGGCAATGCCGCCCTGGGCCAGGTTGGTGGCGGTATCCACCCGCGCCTTCTTGGTGATGATGGTCACCGTGCCCAGCCGTGCCGCCTTGAGGGCAAAGGATAGTCCGGCGATGCCGCTGCCGATGACGAGGAAATCGGTGGTCTGTTCCATAAGATGGGCTCAAGCGCCACTGGGACGCTGACGGTTCACGGTTCCAAAGCTACGCGGTTTCTGGTATGTATGGGGCGAATACAAATTATCCCGGCTGCCCGGCCTTGGCAAGGATTCTTCCATCATGCATGATCTCAAACTCGTTATCCTCGATTGCGACGGCGTCATGTTCGACTCCCGGGAGGCGAACCGCGTCTACTACAACCAGATTCTCGCCCACTTCGGCCACCCGCCCATGGACGCGGCGGAACTCGACTACGTGCATGTGCACCACGTGATGGCCTCGGTGGGCCATATCTTCCGCCATTACCCGGACGAGATCGCGGCGGCCCACGCCTTTCGCCAGCAACTCGACTACACCCCCTTCCTCCGGTACATGCGCATGGAGCCGGACCTCCTTGAATTCCTGCACTACCTGCGGCCCGCCCGCAAGACCGCCATCAGCACCAACCGCACCACCACCATGCCGGCCATCCTCGAACTCTTCGAACTCGCACCGCTCTTCGACAAGGTGGTGACCGCCCTCGACGTGGCCCAGCCCAAGCCCCACCCCGAGGCACTCCACCAGATCCTCAATCATTTTGGCCTTGCCGCCAGCGAGGCGATCTACATCGGCGATTCGGAGGTGGATGAGCAACACGCAAAGGCGGCGGACATGCGGCTCATTGCCTTCAAGAGCCCGAAGCTTGCGGCCGACTACCACGTGGAACGCTTCATGGAGATCACGGGGCTGCCCATCTTTTAGAACAGAAGCGGTCAGCGTTCAGCCATCGGCTGTCAGCGGGTCAGCAAAGGCAAAGAAAAAAAGCTGATGGCTGAACGCCCCAAGGAGAATCCGCCATGAAACTGGAGATCACCCACGACGTGTTGGTGGTGGGGCCTGACTTTGCCCGGAGCCGCGATTACGCCTTGCGTTTTTTCGCCACGACGCCGCTGGTGCGGTACGATGTGGTGGCGGTGGACGAGGCTGCCTCCTGCCCCGCTACCCACCAGGATTTCTGGCCACGGGTGGCGGCAGGAATGCGCCAAAACCAGGAAGTGCTGGCGGAACTCCTCGGTGAATTGAAAGAGAGCGGGCTGCGCACCCTCGACGACCTGCTCGTCCTCGGCAAGGGCTACCAGAGCAAGCTCGTCCACACGGTGGCCCACCTGGTGGACGGCTTCTTCGGCATCGACACGGCCTTCTACAACCTGGCCGACGACGCCCACAGCGTCTCACCGCAACTGCGCCAGGAAATCCTGGCCAATCCGGGCGACTACTGGCTGCTGCGAATCAAGGCCACACTCAAGGTGAAGGAACGGGGAACGCCGCTTACCTCGCTCCGCCGCTTTGAGGCCGGGAAATAACGCTATTCGTGATTATGGCCGTGACGGTGCTCATGATGGTGCGGGCTGCCAGCCGCCGCCGGGCCACCCAATTTGACCAGTGCCTCGGAGAGCAGGGCATCGGCCTCGTGCAGGATGCCGATCGCCTTGTCGATGAGTTCGGCCTCGGCGGCAAGCCCCTCCTGCCGAGCCGTATCGGACCACCTCCTGAACTCGTGGGCATGGCCGTGGTTGTGCTCCAGCCAGTGGGGAATCAGCACCTGTAATTTTTCCCTGGTCGTCTTTGCTTCCATGGTTAATGGCCCTTCCGGGTTGCGAGCGTCACTGTGCCGCTCATAAAATCAATCTTCGCCACCTGCGCGGATTCGACCACCAGCGGCGCCTCGAACAGGGCACTCACCCGCACTGCGGCGCCATCCACCTCCAGCAGCGCAACATTCTCCAGGATGGTCTGCCGCTCCCCATCCTTCTCCAACACCACTTTCATCTGGCACATGGCGTTTCCTCCCTGGCGCGGACTCTCGTTGCCTTGCGGCCCGCCCATGTGGTAGAGATACAAAAAAGCAGCGCCAGGCGCAACGGATTCCTGCCCCACACCGCCCCCGCCCGGAAAAGAGAGACGCCATGCTTGTCGATCTTGCCCAGCTCCGCCACCTGCTGACCACGAGCCATACCATTGCGGTGGTGGGCCTCTCACCCAAAGAGTCGCGGCCCAGCAACCTGGTGGCCCGCTACCTCATCAAGGCCGGCTTCCGGGTCATCCCGGTCAACCCCGGCCAGAAAATCATCCTCGGCCTGCCCTGCTATCCGAACCTTACCGCCATCCCGGGGCCGGTGGAGATCGTCGACATCTTCCGCCGGGCCGAGGAAGTGGGGCCGGTGGTGGACGAGGCGATCAAGATCGGCGCCAAGGCGGTCTGGATGCAGGAGGGGATCGTCAACGAGGCCGCGGCCGCCAAGGCCAGGGGTGCCGGTCTGTTCGTGGTCATGGACCGCTGCCTCAAAATCGACCACCAACACCTGTAGGCCGTGCCGCCCACCGTTACGCCCCTCCCCCTGTTCCCTTGACTTTTCGCGGCAAACGGGATAAAAAACCATCCTTTTGATTCCGCGCCCTTTTGCGGCGCTGGCGACCAGACCACAAGGACTTATTGATGACCATGCAGGCCCTGAAAGGCTTCAAGGATATCCTGCCCGACGAGAGCCCGACCTGGCAATGGGTGGAAGCCACGGCCCGCAGTGTCTTCCACCGTTTCGGCTTCGGCGAGATCAAGGTGCCGATCCTGGAGAAGACCGAGCTCTTTGCCCGCTCCATCGGCGAGGCCACCGACATCGTCGAAAAGGAGATGTACACCTTCACCGACCGCAACGGTGAGCAGATCACCCTGCGGCCGGAGGGCACCGCCTCGGTCTTGCGCGCCTTCATCGAGCACAACCTCCAGGCGCGCCAGCCGCTGACCAGGCTCTACACCATCGGCCCGATGTTCCGCCACGAGCGGCCGCAGAAAGGCAGGCTCCGCCAGTTCCACCAGATGAGCGTCGAGGCCATCGGCTCCGATCACCCGCGCCTCGATGCCGAGGTCATCGCCATGGCCTGGCAGCTTCTCGCCGAACTCGGCCTCACCGTCTCCCTCCAGATCAACTCCCTGGGCTGTCCCGCCTGCCGGCCTGCCTACCGGGAGGCCCTGCTCGCCTTCCTTGCCGCCCGCCAGGACAAGGTCTGCGACGACTGCAAGCGGAGGAGCGAAACCAACCCGCTGCGGGTGCTCGACTGCAAGAGCGCCCATTGCCAGGAGCAGTACCAGGGCGCGCCCATGATCCTCGACCATCTCTGCGAAGGCTGCGCCGACCATTTCCGCGCGGTGAAGAGCAGCCTCGACCAGCTCGGAATCCCCTACGGGGTGAACGGCTTCATGGTGCGCGGCTTGGATTACTACACCCGCACCACCTTCGAGTTGCTCACCGACGCCCTCGGCGCCCAGAGCGCGGTAGGGGCGGGCGGCCGCTACGACGGCCTCATCGAGCAGCTTGGCGGCCCGAAATTGCCCGGCATCGGTTTTGCCATGGGCATGGAACGGCTCACCCTGCTGCTGGAGCAGCAGAACGACGGCGCCGCACCAGGCCGGGGAATCGACTGCTTCCTCGCCGCCATTGGAGACGCCGCGCTCAACTACGCCTTCCTCTTGCTCCACGCCCTGCGCGCCAAGGGCGTGAAAGCAACCATGGACCTGGAAGGCAAGAGCCTGAAAAGCCAGATGAAACAGGCCGACCGCCTGGCTGCCCGCTACACCCTCATCCTCGGCGAGGAGGAGTTGGCCAAGGGCGAGGCCGTGCTGCGCGACATGGCGAGCAAGGAACAGCAGGTGCTGGCGTTTGGCAACGACCTGGCCACAACCTGCGCAACGGTCATCGAGACAATCGGAAAAAACGAGAAGTAACGCAAAGGCGCAAAGGCGCTAGAACATTTCCCAAGCCAAGACATGCCTTGTACGCTTCGCGTCTCTGCGCCTTGGCGTTGAAAATTTACCTTCACCAAAGGAACCATCCTTATGGAATCCATGGGCAGCCTCAAGCGGACCCACCACTGCAACGCCCTGTCCGCCGACCACCTCGGCCAGGAAGTCACCCTCATGGGCTGGGTGCTGCGGCGCCGCGACCACGGTGGCGTTATCTTCATCGACCTGCGCGACCGCTGGGGCCTTACCCAGGTAGTCTTCAACCCGGAGATCAACCCCGAGGTGCATGCCAAGGCGCACGGCCTGCGGGGCGAATGGGTGCTGGCGGTGAAGGGCAAGGTGGAGGCGCGGCCCGAGGGCATGACCAATCCGAACCTCGCCACCGGCGCCATCGAGATCCTGGTGAGCGAGCTACGCATCCTGAACCAGAGCCAGACCCCGCCCTTTCCGCTGGACGAGGAGACCGAGGTCTCGGAAAACCTCCGCCTCAAGTACCGCTACCTCGACCTCCGGCGGCCCGGCATGGCGGAAAATCTGGTGCTGCGCCACCAGGCGAGCCAGGCGATCCGCTCGTACCTCAACGACAACGGCTTCCTCGAAATCGAGACCCCGGTCCTCACCCGCTCCACCCCGGAAGGCGCCCGCGACTACCTGGTGCCGAGCCGGGTCAACCCCGGCAAGTTCTACGCCCTGCCCCAGTCGCCGCAGCTCTTCAAGCAGCTCCTCATGGTGGCGGGCATGGACCGCTATTACCAGATCGTCAAATGCTTCCGCGACGAGGATCTGCGCGCCGACCGCCAGCCCGAGTTCACCCAGGTGGATATGGAGCTCTCCTTTGTGGACGAGGAGGATATCTTCACCATCATGGAGGGGATGATCAGCCACCTCTTCAAGTCCACCATCGGCCACGAGCCCGTCATCCCCTTCCCGCGCATGACCTACGCCGAGGCAATGAACCGCTACGGCTCGGACAAGCCGGATACCCGCTTCGGCCTGGAACTCATCGACCTCTTTAACGAGGTGAAGAGCTGCGGCTTCAAGGTCTTCCGCGACGTGGTGGAAAAGGGCGGCATGGTGAAGGCGATCAACGCCAAAGGGTGCGCCACCTTCAGCCGCAAGGACCTCGACGACTTCACCGCCTACGTGGCCCAGTTCGGGGCCAAGGGGTTGGCCTGGGTGAAGATCAAGGAAGACGGCGAATGGCAGTCGCCCATTGCCAAGTTCTTCACCGACGAGGAGCGGGCGGCCATGACCCGCGCCCTGGACGCGCAGCCGGGCGATCTGCTCTTCTTCGGCGCCGACACCCCGGCGGTGGTCCACGCCGCCCTGGGCGAACTGCGGTTGGAACTGGGCCGCCGCCTTGGCTACATCGACAAGAAGAGCTTCAGCTTCGTCTGGGTCACCGACTTCCCGCTCCTGGAGTGGGATCACGAGCAGCGCCGCCACATGGCGGTCCACCACCCCTTCACCGCGCCAGCGGAAGAGGATATGGCACTGCTGGAGACCGACCCCGGCAAGGTGCGCAGCCGCGCCTACGACCTGGCCCTCAATGGCACCGAGATCGGCGGCGGCTCCATCCGCATCCATCAACCGCAGGTGCAGCAGACGGTCTTCCGCACCCTGGGGATCTCCGACGAGGAGGCGCGGGACAAGTTCGACTTCCTCTTGAAGGCCCTGGAGTTGGGCGCCCCGCCCCACGGCGGCCTTGCCTTTGGTCTCGACCGGTTGATGATGATCATCGCCGGCCGCGACACCATCCGCGACGTCATCGCTTTCCCCAAAACCCAGAAGGCAACCTGCCCCCTCACCGACGCCCCCTCCACCGTGGCCCGCAAGCAGCTCACCGAGCTCTCCCTGCGGCCGGATTGGAAGGAGTAGGAGAGAAAGGCAAAAGTCAAAAGGCAAA
>Ga0172375_10013347_pt1 | contig 10192 bp, 7 predicted proteins | sample LakKiv1m_FD_114537 | JGI IMG/M metagenome (GOLD analysis project Ga0172375, IMG submission 114537) | Freshwater microbial communities from Kabuno Bay, South-Kivu, Congo - kab_092012_11.1m | ecosystem: Environmental > Aquatic > Freshwater > Lake | place: Democratic Republic of the Congo...
CTGACGCTGCAGGGCACCGGCCTGTTCGCCATCGCCCGCCACAAGCTCTGGTTCACCGACCTCTACCGCTGGTGCGGGCTCGCCTGGGTGGCCAACCGGTTTCCGCGGCGCTGGGAGAAGTACCACGCCTTCACGATGCCGGCGCTCTACGTCGAGGTGATCCTGCGGGTCGCGAAGCCCGGGGGACGCTCCAGTGCCGATCTCGTTCGGGATTACATGTACTGAGCGCCCGGGTGGGTGCGGGACATGGATCGATGGCATGGGCCTCGTCCTGCGGACGCGCGCCGGTCACCTCCTGTGACCGGCGCGCTCGACTTCCGGGCCCCTGCGCCCTCCTGGCGCAGGGACCCTCCAGACGCCGCAGGACGAGGCCCATGCCATCGATCCATGTCCGGCAGCCGGCCCGGGCGCCAGTTCATGCAATCCCGGTCGAGATGCGGTATGGCAGTTGCGCGGGCGGCGCCGCCCATGGTGATCCCGATGTTGCACGGCAAGAATCGCGACATGGGCGACTGCGCGGATACGGTGCGCCCGCGATCACCGGTGTGACGCAGAGGTCGTGAGGGGCCTGCTGCCGGGGGCGTCTGGAGGGCCGGAGCGCCAGGAGGGCGCGTAGGCCCGGAAGTCGAGCGAGCCGGACACAGGATGTGTCCGGCTCGCGTCCCCCGGCAGCAGGCCCCTCACGACCCTATTTCGCGCGCGCGTGCCACGCCGCCAGCACCTCTGCCTCGCGTGCCGCCTCCAACCCGCTGCGCAACGCATCGGTCCGGTCCTGCGGCAGCGTCTTCCACCAGTCGAGCGTGTCGCGCACCGTCTCGGAGAGGGGGCGCAGGACCATGCCGTCGTCCAGGGCGCGGTCGACGCGGATGGTGCCGACGCCGGCCTCCTCGTAGGTGGGGATCCAGCAGGGCAGGTCGCTCCAGGCCTGGACCTGCTTCTCGGCCAGGAAGTCGCGCCCCACCCAGGTGAAGGTGGCGTCGGAGCCGGAGACGGCGCGGCAGGTCTCGAGCAGCTCGCCCATGGTCAACTCGCCGGGGGGCGAGACGGCGTTGTGCAGGCCGACGAGGCGCTTCTCCAGGCCCAGGACCAGGAAGTCCGCCAGGTCGCGCACGTCGATGATCTGCACGGCCTCGCCGGGGCCCTCCGGGGCGAGGACCTCGCCGCCGCGGGCCACGCGCACCGGCCAGTAGGTGAAGCGGTCGCTGCCGTCCAGCGGGCCGACGATCAGCCCGGGGCGGACGTTCCAGACGCGGCCCGGCATGGCGTCGGCCGCCGCCTGCTCGCATAGGGCCTTCAGGGGCCCGTAGGTCTCGGCCGTGATCTCCTCGACCGTCGGATCGGGCAGCGTGCCGACGGCCGACTTCTCGTTCAGGCCCACCTGGTTGAAATCGCCGTAGACCGAGATCGTCGAGATGAAGACGTAGTGCTGGACGTGGTCGCGCAGCAGCTCGGCGGACATCTTCACGATGCGCGGGACGTAGCCGCTGGTGTCGATGACGGCGTCCCAGTCGCGGCCGCGCAGGGCGTCGAGCTTGCCGTCGCGGTCGCCCTCGAGCTTCTCGAGGTCGGGGAAGAGCGTCGGGTTCGACTTGCCGCGGTTGAACAGGGTCACCTCGTGGCCGCGCGCGAGGGCGGCCTTGACGGTGTGCGGGCCCAGGAAGCGCGTGCCGCCCAGCATCAGGATGCGCAGGCGGCGGTCGCTGCGCAGCTTCGTGAAGGAGGCGCCCGCCGGCGACGTCGCCAGCGTGCCGGCCGCCGCCAGCGCGCCGGCCGCCAGGGTGGTCCTCAGGAAATCGCGTCGGTCCATGCTCATGTCGGGGTCTCCTGTCGTTTCAGGGCCAGCCGCCGCTGCGCGGCGCCCAGGGCCAGGCCCAGGGCGCCCCACAGCACGGCGACCGGCACGGTCGCTACGGCGAGACCGGCCAGGCCGAGGCCCGCCCGTCCCAGGACAGTGTACAGCGAGGCGCCCAGGGCGTCGCCGCCCCGGTAGACGAAGGTGTCGAGGAAGCTCTTGGACTTGTAACGCTGCTCCCGCGACACCACGGTGAACAGCGTCTCGCGCGCCGGGCGCATCAGCGCGTAGTTGGACGCGCGGCGCAGGATCTGGAAGGCCGCCAGCACGGTCAGGGTGGGCAGGGCGCCCAGGACGGCGAAGCCGGCGGCGGTCAGCGCCGGCACGATCAGCAGCGTGCCGCCCACGCCCAGCCGCGGGATCAGCCGCCCGGCCACGCCCAACTGCAGCAGCAAAGTCAGGCCATTGACCGCCGCGTCGATGCGGGCGAAGATCGCGGCGCGGACCTCGCGGTCGACCGCGGCGGCGTCGACGATGTTCGCCTGGGCGAAGTAGAGGATCGTCGAGGACAGGGAGTAGAGCACCAGGTACAGCGCGACGCCCAGCAGGTAGGGGGAGCGCGCGGTCGCGACGATCCCGGCCAGCGCGCCGGCGCGCCGCGGCGCGTCGCAGATCTCGGCCTCGGGCGCCTCGCCCTCGGCGCGGGCCGGCAGGCGCGACGGCAGCGCGCGCAGGCAGCGCACGGCCAGCTCCAGCATCAGCGCCGAGAGCAGCAGCAGGTCGGCGCGGCCCACGCCGCCGACCAGCAGGGCCGTCAGGCCGGCGCCGGCCAGGCCGCCGGCGCTGCCGCCCACGGCGATGAACCCGAACAGCCGCTTGCTGCGCTCCAGGTTCCAGCCGTCGGCCATCACCGCCCAGAACAGCGACACCGCCCACATGTTGAACACGCTGACCCAGACGTAGAAGACGCGGCCCAGGGCTAGGTCCGCGCCGGCGGGCGACCAGCGCAGCAGCGCCCAGAACACCAGCAGGTTGGCGATGAAGAAGCGGTAGGCGGCGGGCACGAAGACGCGCCGCGGAAAGCGGTCGACCAGCAGGCCGAACAGGGGCGCCGCCAGCAGCATGATGCCCAGGTTGATGAGGTAGAGCCGCGGCAGGTTGTCCACGCCGCCGGCGAGGCCCATCTCCTCGCGCAGCGGGCGCAGGATGTAGTAGCCGCACAGCACGCAGAAGAAGTAGGCGGCCGACAGCAGGACGGCAGCCGATTCCTCGCGTCGCACGGGCGTGAGCCGGACGATCCAGCGCGTGATCATGGCACGACCTTAGCAGGGACCCGATGGGGACAACAGCGGGGAAGTACGGCGGAGGGCGGAAGTTGTTCGCCGCCGTCCCGCGGCAGGGGCGGGACGGCGGCGAAAAGGAGGCCGCGTGTCAGTCCGGCCGCGCGGCGGCCATGTGCCATCTTTCAGAAATTCGTCGCTCGTCCAAGCCCTGCCAGAACGCCTGCACGCCGTCGAGCATGTCGCGCCCGCCCTGCAGGAACTTCTCCTGGTCGAAACCCTCGGCGAAGAAGGCCGTCTCCAGCTCGTCCATGACGTGGCCGGCGTGCTGGTCCTCGATGCGGTCGTGCCAGGTGAAGAAGGCCAGCGGCAGGTCGGGCTGCTCGCGCCGCTTGAAGGCTTCGAGGCCGGCGATCAGCTCCTTCCAGAAGCCCGCGGCGGCCCAGTTCTCCACCGCGAAGCTGGCGCCTTCGGCGACGTTCGCATCGGCGCTGCCGTAGATCGCGGCCAGGCTGTCGCAGAAGAACAGGGTCGACGGCGTGCCGTGCCGGCGCTTGCCCATGTCGTTGAAGCCGAGCCCGAGCTTCTCGCCGATCTTCAGCAGCCACTCGAAGTGGGCGGCCCGGAAGCGGAACATGCCGCCGTCGACCGAACCCTCGATCGAGACCAGCTCGGGATCGCCCTGGTGGTCGGCGTCGTCGCCGCCGGGTCGGCCGCCGGCGCTGTTGAAGATGACCCCGATCTCGTTGGCGAGGATCTCCTTCGAGGCGCGCATCCCCTCCAGCGAGGAGGCGTTGATCGTCTTGAGGAGCTGGGCCACCAGGAAGAGGTTCGAGAAGACCGAGAACTGCACGATCATGTGCGTGACGTCGGCCCGTCCGGCCTCGCCGGTCGCGAACCAGCGCGTGTAGGCGTTGTCGGTGATGACCGGGTGATTCATCAGGCGGCGGTTGCAGGTCGCCACGAAGGCCTCGAAGCGGTCGGCGTCCTCGCGGGACACCTCGCCGGCCGCGACGCGACCGCGGAACTCCTGGGAGACGGTGAGCTGCATCGGCGACCTCCTGGCTCTGGAAGGATCACAGACAGAAACGACAGGATAACTCCGGCATGCGGCGTCGCCACGTCGATGCCGCGCTGGTCAAGGCGGGGGGCGTGTGCTAGCATGAGCCCCGGGGACTCCGCGGCGGCCGGCAGGTCGGCGGGTGTAACCCGAAATAAGAATACGAGTTGCTTGATCGATAGGCCGCGACGGCCATGCAGGGAGCGCCGCATGGGATTCCGCTATGGGGAGGTCCTGGACCTCTGGCGACGGTGGACGGGGCTGGGGAAACCGCGTCCCGAGTCCCGTGCCGCCCGCGGGCCCGTCAGCCCCGCGATCGTGCCGCGGATCCTCGAACAGGCCCTGCGCCAGGTCGAGCTGCTGCGCGCCTCCGGGCGCGACCTGCAGGGCGCCACGGTGCTCGAGATCGGCACCGGCTCGGCGCCGGTCGTGCCCCTGATCTACAGCCTGGCCGGCGGCGACGACATCATCCTGGTGGACCACGTGCGCACCCTCGACCTGGACCTCCTGGTCCGCACGGCGTTCAACCTGCGGGGCCACTCGCGCGAGATCTCCGCGCGGCTCGACCTGCCCGAACGCGACGTGCTGCAGCGGCTGCGCGTCGTCGACGACGAGACCGTCTTCGCGGTGCTGCGGCAGTTCCACATGCAGTACCTGGCTCCCTACGACCTGCTGGAGGCGACGCTGCCCGACCACGGCGTCGACTACGTCACCGGCAGCGACCTGATGCAGCAGTTCACGCCGCGCTACCTGCGCGCGATGATGCCGGTGATCGGCCGGCTGTTGCGGCCCGAAGGCCTGTTCTGCCACTGCGTCGACCGCGCCGACCGGCTGGGTGCGGTGACCCTGCTGCGCGAATCGGGCTTCGCCCTCGTGTCCGAGGCGACCGAACCCGTCCTGCGCGTGGTCACCGGCGACGAGCCGGCGGCCCTGCGCACCACGCCCCCCGACTCCTTCCTGCTGGCCTCCTGGCGGGGCGGCGCCCTGCGGGCGGACGAGCGCTGACCGTCCGAACGTGGAGGCCTCCCCGTTGCAGAACCTCGCCCTCGACATCAGGGAGCGGGCCCGTCGCCGCGGCGAGCGCGTCGCGATGCGCCACAAGTCCGACGGCCGCTGGCACGAGACCACCTACGCGGAACTGGACGCGACGGTCGAACGCCTGGCGGCGGGGCTGGTGCGCCTGGGCGTGGCCAGGGGCGACCGCGTGGCGCTGTTCGCGCCCAACATGCCCGCCTGGACCATGTGCGACCTCGCCGTGCTGTCGGTCGGGGCGGTGACGGTCCCGGTCTACGCCACGAGCACGGCCGAACAGCTGGCCCTGATCGTCGGAGACTCCGGCGTGCGCGTGCTGATCGCCGGCACGCCCTCGGAAGCGGCGACCGCGGCGGGCGTGGCCGCCGGCCGGACCCTGATCCTGTGCGAAGGCGAAGCGCCCGCCTCGACGCCGGGCGCGATCGCCCTGGCGTCGTTGACGTCGGCCGCCGTCGAGCCCGGGATCGCCGACGAGCTGCGCCGGCGCGAAGTCGCGGCGAGCGACGACGATCTCGCCACGATCATCTACACCTCCGGCACCACCGGCGACCCCAAGGGCGTGCTGCTGACGCACGCCAACTTCCGCTGCCAGTTCGCGTCGCTCGACCGCCGGTTCGAGTTCGGGCCTGACGACCACTCGCTCTGCTTCCTGCCGTTAAGCCACGTCTACGAGCGGGCCTGGTCCTACTACGTCTACCTCAAGGGCGCCCGCAACTCCTTCGTCGCCGATCCCAAGCAGGTCGTGGCCCACCTCGCCGAGGTGCGCCCCACGGCGATGGTCTCGGCGCCGCGCCTCTACGAGAAGGTGCACGCCGCCGTGCTCGAGAAGGTCGCGCACGCGCCGCCGCTGCGCCGGGCCCTGTTCCGGTGGGCCGTGCGCACCGGCGGGGCCTACCAGTCGGCCCGCCGCGGCCACGGCGGCGTCGGGGCGGGCCTGCGCCTGCGCCACGCCGTGGCCGACCGCCTCGTGCTGCGCCGGCTGCGCGACCTGATGGGCGGGCCCAAGAGCGTCCTGTCCGCCGGCGGCGCGCCCCTCTCGCCGGAGATCGAGAACTTCTTCCTGGCGACGGGCCTGCTGATCTGCCAGGGCTACGGGCTGACCGAGACGGCGCCGATGATCGCCTGCAACGCGCCCGGGGCCTGCCGTTTCGGCACCGTGGGCCGGCCCATCGAGGGCGTCGAGGTACGCATCTCCGCCGAGGGGGAGATCCTGGTGCGCGGCCCGAACGTCACGTCCGGCTACCACAACCGGCCGGCGGACACCGCCGCCGCCCTGCGCGACGGCTGGCTCCACACCGGCGACGTCGGGCACCTCGACCCCGACGGCTACCTGGTGGTCACCGACCGCATCAAGGACCTGATCGTCACCTCGACCGGCAAGAACGTCGCGCCGCAGCGCATCGAGACGCTCGTGGGCGGCGACCACTTCATCGACCAGCTGGCCGTCGTCGGCGACCGCCGGCAGTACGTCAGCGCCCTGGTCGTGCCGGCCTTCGAGGCGCTGAAGGCGTGGGCGCAGGAGAAGCGCATCGTCTTCCGCGACCACGAGGACCTGATCGCCAAGCCCGAGGTGGTGCAGCTCATGGAGGAGCGGATCCGCTCGCGCTCCCTGCAGCTCGCGCCCTTCGAGACGATCCGCAAGTTCACGCTGCTGGCCCGGCAGTTCACGCAGCAGGCGGGGGAGATCACCCCGACGCTGAAGGTGCGGCGCAAGGTGATCGCGGAGAGGTACCGGCACCTGATCGACCGCATGTATTCATAGGGGTGATCCATACACGAAGGCGGCGCGGGGCCCTTCCCGCGCCGCCTTCGTGTATGGATCACCCCGGCAATGGTCAGCGGGGCGACGTCTTTGTGAAGATGAGGGGGCCCTTGGTGGAGCCGTGGGTCTGCTGGTCGTCCTTGTCGTAGCCGCGTTCCCAGATCTTCAGCCACATCGCCGTGACGGTCATCTCGGAGGTGGCGTAGGCCGCGCCTTCGAACACGCCGGCGCAGGACTTGCCGCTGGTGCCGCCCTTGTAGGTGTAGTCGTCGACCTTGTCGAGGGTCACGCCGCAGCCGGTCTGCGGGGTGAGGTGCTCGGGGGCGAGGGCGGCGAAGCGGGTCGGGTCGCTCCAGGCGCCGGCGTAGGCCGCGGCGTCGGGCAGGACGTAGGCGTCGCAGACGTAGCTGTCGGCGTCCTTGCGGGTGAGGCGGTGGATGCGCTGGCGCAGGGGGGCCGGGTCGCCCGCCGCGGACTGCTCGACGTACAGCCAGACGCCGTCGGCGCGGGTCGGCCAGATCAGGGCCGACTCCAGGCGGAGGTCGCGGAAGTCGGGGTCCGCGGCCGCCTGGGCGGCGCTGCTGAAGGAGCCGGTCATCAGCTTGGCGACGGCCAGCATCTGCATGTCCGGAGGGGTGGGGGGCGTGTAGTCGTAGAACTTCTCGCCCAGCATGCCGCCGCAGCCCGTCAGGACCGCCGCCGCTCCGGCCAGGATCGTCAGGATGGACAGGGTCCGCACGGCCGTCGTCATCGCTCTCTCCTCGTTGGGAATCCGCCGGTTCGCACCGTCATGAATTTGCGCTTCCGGGGGCCGTCTGTCCACCCCCGGATGCGCCCGGGGCGTTTTCACCAAGAATTCACAGACGGAGCCGGTTTCTCCGCCTATCATGGTCGCCGGGAGGTGGCGGGATGGCCAAGGACACGATCCTGATCGTCGAGGACGAGGAGGACATCCGGGAACTCGTCCGTTACACCCTGGAACGCGAGGGCCACGCGGTGATGGCCGCCGAGACCGGCGAGCAGGGGCTGGCCGCCGTCCGCGGCTCGCGCCCGTCGCTGATCCTGCTGGATCTCATGCTGCCCGGCCTGGACGGCAAGGAGGTCTGCCGGCGGTTGAAGCAGGACGAGGCGACCCGCGGCATCCCGGTGGTCATGCTGACGGCCAGGGGCGAAGAGGCCGACATCGTGGCCGGCCTGGAGCTCGGCGCGGACGACTACATCACCAAGCCCTTCAGCACCAAGGTGCTGGCGGCGCGGGTGGGCGCGGTGCTGAGGCGCGCGGCGCGCCACGCGCCGACGCCGCAGGACGTGGTCGAGATCGGCGACCTGACGATCCACCCCGGCCGCCACGAGGTGACCGTGGCCGGGGAGAAGGTCGACCTGTCCAGCACGGAGTTCGGCATCCTGCAGTTCCTGGCCCGCCGACCCGGCTGGGTCTTCACGCGGCGCCAGATCGTCCGCGGCGTGCACGGCGAGGACCACCCGGTCCTGGACCGGTCCATCGACGTCCAGATCGCCACGCTGCGGCGCAAGCTCGGCGACCGCGGCGACCTGGTGGAGACCGTCCGCGGCGTCGGTTACCGGTTTGCCGAGTAGGGCGGGGACCGGCGGCGGAGGTCGGGCCATGGGCCGGCGACGCTTGTTCTGGCAGCTCTTCCCCACCTTCGTGGCGATCACCGCCCTGTCCCTGCTCGCCGTCTCCATCCTGACCACGCGCGTCGTGCGGACCTCGTTCCGGGAGCGCGCCGCGGCGGACATGCGGCGCAGCGCCGGCGGGATCGCCTCCGATTTCGAGTCCTGGTTTCCCGGCGCGGCCCCCGCGGCCGCTCGCGACGCGGCGTGCCGGGAGATGGCCCACCGCCTGGGCTTCCGCCTCACGGTCGTCGCGCCCGACGGGTCCGTGCTCGGCGATTCCGACGGGGATTCCGCCGCGCTGGAGAACCACGCGGGACGCGAGGAGCTGCGCGAAGCGCTCGCCGGACGCGCCGCCACGGCGGTCCGGGAGAGCCGCACCGTGGGGCACCAGCTCATCTACCACGCCGTGCCCGTGCTGCGCGGCGGCCGCCCGGTCGCCGTGCTGCGGCTGGCGGTCTCCGCGGCCTTCGTCGACGCCGAGCTGGCCGCGATCCGGACCCGGATCGTCCTGAGCGCCCTCGTGGTGGCGATGCTGGCGGCCGCGGTCAGCCTCTGGATCAGCCGCCGTCTGAGCCGCCCCCTCGAGCAGCTGCGGCGCGACGCGGAGCGCTTCGCGGAAGGCGACCTCGCCCACCGGTCGCCGCGGGCGACGACGCGCGAGATCGCCGAGCTGTCCGAGGCCATGAACGCCATGGCGGCGCAGATCGGCGAGCGCATCCGGACTGCGGAGCGCCAGCGCGACGAACTCGAGGCGGTGTTCGCGGGCATGATCGAGGGGGTGCTGCTGATCGACGACCGCCGGCGCATCGCCGGCCTGAACCAGGCCGGTGCCGATCTGCTGGGCGTGCCGTCGGCGGGGGCCGAGGGCCGCACCGTGCCCGAGGCGCTGCGGCATGCCGCCCTGCAGCGCTTCATCGAGCGCACGGCGGGGGAGGAGGCGGCCGCCGCCTGCGAGGCCGACCTGGAGCTGCCGGGCGCCGACGGCGGGACGGTCCACCTGCGGGTGCACGGGGTGCGGCTGGAGCGTCCCGGCGAACCGCCGCGCACCCTGATCGTCATGCACGACGTGACGCGCATGCGCCGGCTGGAGAACGTGCGCCAGGAGTTCGTGGCCAACGTGTCCCACGAGCTCAAGACGCCCGTCACCTCGATCAAGGGCTTCGTCGAGACGCTGCGCGACGGCGCGCTCGAGAACCCCGCCGACGCACGTCGCTTCCTGGACATCGTGGCCCGGCAGGCCGACCGCCTGCAGGCGATCATCGAGGACCTGCTCTGCCTGTCGCGCCTCGAGCAGGGTACCGGGGAGACCCGCCGGGAGATGGGGGTCTACCCGGTGGCCGCCGTCCTGGCCGCCGCCGCGCAGACCTGCCAGCCCCACGCCGATGCGCGCGGCACGATCCTGTCGGTGGATTGCGACCCGGCGCTGCGCGCCCACCTCGACCCGCCGCTGCTGGAGCAGGCCCTGGTCAACCTCATCGAGAACGCCATCAAGTACAACGACGCGGGGACCAGGGTCACGGTGTCGGCGCGGGAGCAGGGGGAAGCGGTGCGCCTCGCCGTGGTCGACGATGGCCGCGGCATCGAGGCCCGGCACCTGCCGCGCCTCTTCGAGCGCTTCTACCGCGTCGACC
>Ga0172375_10013348_pt1 | contig 10192 bp, 14 predicted proteins | sample LakKiv1m_FD_114537 | JGI IMG/M metagenome (GOLD analysis project Ga0172375, IMG submission 114537) | Freshwater microbial communities from Kabuno Bay, South-Kivu, Congo - kab_092012_11.1m | ecosystem: Environmental > Aquatic > Freshwater > Lake | place: Democratic Republic of the Congo...
TCCCAGGCCAGCATTTCGTCTTTCGATTTAACTGTGGTTTCTGTGGTATGGCGACCTAACGGAATTTTAAACCGGCGACCAGCCCGGTAGGCATCCGCAGCCTGCCCCCTGAAGTTAATACTCACACTGCCAGGAGTGGTCTGATCGAGTTGTCCATAAACGAAGAAAGTATCATTACTACCTTCCTCTGGGATCAATTCTTGAGGGGTTACACTGCGCATTCGCAAGATAGCCGAAACAACCGAGTTCTCATATACGCGTAGCTTAATGTACGGCGAGATCTCGGTAGCAAGTTTTCCAAATGTCCCGGTAGCTATCGCATCGGCAAGTTTTTCCCGGAACAGATGCTTTTCTTGAGATGTTTTAAAAGCGTTCATTACGAACTCCCTTTTTGTGTGCAAGCGGTTCTTAGGCGCTTACACAGTTTTTAAATAGCCTACTGATTACGAAACAACAACGATCATCGGATTGGCATAGACTTCAATTTCCATGAAGTCAGTCCCATCAACGACCGGCGGTTTCGTTACACGCCCAACGACCAGGTAGGTACCGGCTTGAGCGGGAAGCTTTCCAAGCTTACCAATTCCACCATCAGAGACAACTACCAACTGACTATTGAAAGCAAAACTCTCCGACAGCTTGTAGATTTGGGTTTTCATCCAATATGCTCCACGAGCTACAGTGATACCTTCGGATTCAGCTACGTCGTGTCTTCCGGTCGGAGTCATGACTGGTGCAGGAAACGCAATCGCAGTAGCCAATCCAGAGCTCGAAATTTTCACAGCGAATTTGTTGGCATCAAGCCCGACCCATTCACCAAGAATAAACGATGCTGTTGGCGTTGTGAGGTTACGTTTTTCCCATGCGACCATACGATCATTAAAGATTATGTCCGCCTTAGGATCTGAGGGATTATAAACAATCATTATTATCCTCCTTTAGGTTGAAATTAATTTGTGAATAATATTTTGTCTCGCAGCAACTGAGCTTGGCGTTTCAGGAAGAGCGCCACGGTAACTTGCAGTCTCAGCCGACCCATTATCAGCATCCTTTATGCTGCCTATATCAAGCACAACATTAGGATCAACTACCTTCAGTATGTCTGCACGTTTTTGCAAATCTTCTGAGGGGTGCGACTCAAGCTTGCGAACCGTTGATAAAAAGTCGGATTCAGCGATCTGCTCCTTATCTAGCATTGCTACAGTAACATCAAAAGCTAACTTATGGTGCCATAAGTCAGACGCTACTTTATTTGTTCTGGCTACTTCATCAGTTAGTTTTTTAATTGTCTCCTGTGCGGTTTTCAATAACTCCGCATATTTGTCGATCTCAGGCATTGCCACCTCCGCTTTTTCTATTGGCAAAGTATCCACTGAGATTAGAAAGTGCAGCGTTATATCCCTGTGATGCAGCTTCCTGTAATTCGGCTTGGTCTGCTTCTTCGTCAGATGTAACATAGTTCTGAAACGCAGCTATGTCCTGGGCAGATTGGTGTTTGCGACCAAGGTTTCTGCCAATTAGGTAACCAATTCCCCCACCAGCACCCATACCTGCAAGCCCAGTAAGTATTCCCTTGAGAACACCTGGCATTGCGGCTAACTTTTCCGGTGTTAGTTCTATGGATTCTTTTGTGTCCATAGCGGTTTTAATTGCCTGTGTTACAATATTAGCAGACATACCAGTAGACCGATCCACTATCGGCGGTGTTGTGGATTTTGCTATTTTAGATAAATCACTGAGCGCTTTTTCAATCTCGTCAGTGACACTTGCCGCCTGTTTTAGAAGCGAATCGTTGGGATTAATCTTAAACACTTTTTGGCTATTCTCGGATTCCTCTGCCTCAAGTAGTTGATATGAACGTTCGGCGCGCTTCTCTGCGCCCTCAATTATTGCGAGGGGGTCGACCACCCTTCGAGTAATTTCATCACGAAGATTAAACATATCTACCCCCTGTAGACCAACTACTCAGCCGAACCAGCAACTGCTTGTTCAACAACTTCTGCGGCTGCGTCCTGAACTTCTTGAGAATCAACAGGCTGACCAGTGGCTTCGCTAATCACCTCAGCGGCTCCCTGCACAGCAGCATCGCCAGCTTCTTCCTCGGGAAGTTCAGCGAGATCTTCTTCGGTCAATTCGGCATTCACCGGGATGTCATTTTCATCAATTCCGTTAACGATTGCGTCTGCGAGTTTCTCAGCGGCTTCTTCTTCGCCAACTTTAATCAGAAATTCGCAAATATCATCAGCGGCTTGAAGTGAAACGCTTTTCGCTACCTTTTCAAGGGTATATGCAGCACGTTCCTCGGCAACTTTTTCGACCTGCTCAGCCGAAGCGCTTTTTTCAAGAGCATCAAAGGCTGCGTCAACACCGATTCCATAGAAATACTGCAAAGCCGCCATTTTCACGCTTTGGTCTTCTGCATGTTTCTTGTGTTTCTTAACAATTGCCCTAGCCCCAAGACCAGTGCCGACCAAGCCGCTAGCCGCCATAATGGCACCAAGCCAACCTTTAGCTTTTGAACTAGCAAGTCCCTTGGCAAAGAGTTTACCAAGACCTTTTTCCTGATTCTTAAAGACCTTAGCACCGGCTCTTAAGGGAAGGCCACCAACCCATTGAAGGCCCGCCAGGGACTTTGCCCCAGCCCGACGGAAAAATCCCGGTTTGGCAACCGCATTTGCAGCTGCAGCCGCTGGTTCATCGGCGAGTTTCGAAAGCTCGTCTTGGAAACCACGGGCAATAGAACGGCCAACTTCTTCATATTCAGACCCAATCTTTTGAGTCCCTTCTGAAGAAGATAACAATGTCGTTAGTTTACTCATTGCGAATTCTCCTTTGGTTTGAGTTAATATTCAACATTACGTCTTAATTAAATACATATTTTGATAACTATCAATGAATATTCATCATTTTAAATTGTCACATTGTTTAAAAATTGATATTTTCACCAAAATCCTATTGGTAATACGGGTTATTTTCTACATCGCCTTCTTGTTCTCGCTTTTTCCTTGCCCTGTGTAACCCATATAATCCTGCGCCGCCAACAACACCAGCGCCCAGCAATATCTTCTTGCCCCTGGTTAACTTAGGTTTATTAGCAACAGATTCTTCTATAATTTCTTCAGCTGCTGTATTAGCGGCCTCTGGCATAGGAGATGTCCGTACACGAGGTTTCTTCACGGGTTTTGGTTCTAAAAGCAGCTTTTTAATCTTTGATTGCGCACGCCCTCCACCACGCTGACCGGCAATTTGATTTTTACCAATTTCCTCATTGATCTCAATTAGTCTTTTTTTCTGAGACTCTAAATTTGACTTTGCCCAATTACGTACATTTTTATCGCCTGACGATGCCAATGCCCTGTTTTGTTTAATATTTTTCGCCAGGCCCTTTATTTGTTTGCGATAAGGCGAGCCGGCAGTTGTTGTCATATTCTTTAATTTGGCCCCAATCGCTGATTTCATAGATTTCATCTTGGAACCAGCAGCGGTGGCGAATCTTTTTGCCCCACCTCTCAGCCTTGACAATAATGCCTTACCAATATAGGCGTATTTATCATTATTAGATTGCATTGTCTTATCCCCTTCTTTCCAGCGGTTGTTGTACTTTTGGATACTCACTCTTTGTGACATCTCCACTAGCATGTTTGTTGCTCATATTACCTCCTATTAGATTGCGATCTTTTAGCTTCATCAATTCGTTTTTGTGCCTTTTGGCCCGATCGATACTGGGCTAATGTTGAAAGACTATTTATAGTACCGGCCAAACCTATACCAGCCCCGGCGGGTATGGCGGCATTTCTTATACTGGATCTCAAAGCTTTATTAACATTCGGATCGGATAAAATACTCACTAATTGTTCTTTTCTATTTTTATAAACATTCATACCCGATAAAAAGTTTTTCAACGAACCAGATGTATCACCAACATCTTTTAAAGAAATTTTTCCCATGAGATCCTTGGCTTTATTATTAATGTCTCTCAAATCAACGTTTCCCATGACGTCTCTTAGGTTTTTAAGTTGTTTATCGGATGGCATCTTATTCTTAATATTCTTTAAAGCCCTATTTGCAGATATTGATTTAAATAACGTTTTATATGGATATATCGCTTCTCTACCAATCGCCTTTAGTTTATTAGCAAATCCCTTTTGTCCGACAGCCGCTGCAACACCTCTCGTCGCTCCATATATTCCCATCGGGATCAATGTAGAGCCGCCCAAGAATGCGCCAACCATACCGACCCCAATATGTCTCTTATGGTGCTTTCTGTTCTCAAGTGATTGATTAAAAGTAATGGCACCCGTGGGATCAACTCCCGATAAAAAATCTCCTATCGACGACGATTCCCTCGCGATCTTTTCAATATAACGGTTATCAAGATATGTAATCATAGTTACCTCCACCAAGCATTATTCTATATTTCTGATAGTTAAATAACTCATTTCTTACTTAATTGAATAAGTGTTATTTATATTTAGATGGAGATACTCCACTAATTACATTCAAACTTTTAAAAAGTGGGTACTTTGCCTCAGGATTTTTGCGCTTAAATTTTATAAATTCAGCCAATCTATTTTCACTTCTAACAAGGCTATCTTTAGCTAAATCGTAGTTAAGACCAGTTCCCATTAAACGATAATACGGATAATTTTCTAATTTCTTTTGTTTCTCGGAACCTAATATTTTGCCTATTATTGTTCCAGCGACTCCTCCAAGTGCAATTGGAGCAATGATCATGGCCTTAGATGGCTTAAAATATTTCTCCCCAATCCCTAGTCTGGCAGATAGAAGAGCGCCCAAACTAGCACCCACACCCCCACCAATCATCATTCTATATTTCTGCAATCTTTTACTTTCTTCGGAGATAACTTTCCTTGTCTCGTCAGATGGCGTTAAGCGTTTATGAGATTCAGTCACTGGAAGAAAGATGAGCATTGCAAGCTTTTCAGTCAAATGGTCGGCTAAATAACTCATTTCCAAATCTCCTGGTTAATTGTGATTATTTTCATTGCGGATTTATTTAATGACATGCGTGCCATTTTATCAAGATATGGAATACTAAATGAATTCAATAGCTCATCGCTGTACCCAATTGCGTTTTCAAATTTGACAATTTCATCATCAGATGCTCTTTTTGCCAACCTTCCTATCCCATGTAATGCTAGTGCAAGTGTAGCCGATCCTAATAATGGTCTTTTTTCAAATCCCTCTTCAATGATATTCGGCTGAATTCCATATTCGCGTTTGCGTTCTGCGCGCATACCCAAACCGTATGCCAATGCTGTACCGCCCAAAATCTGAAACACTCTATCTGCAAGCAGATCCCTTAATTTTGAGACTGTCCCTACATCTGCCGCTTGTTTAACAATAGGAATTCCAGCTTTGGATATCATCCATGCCAGAGCAGCGGTTGCCCCCAATGCTGTTGCAGCTATAGCGGGATTATTAAACACGCGCTTTGATAACGGCCCTTTATCACCAATTCCTTTCAACCATCGCGCACCAACATATAACCCGGCCAAAGTCATCAATGGCAAAATTGGATTTACCGAATGTTTTACCGTAGCGCCTTTTGGCCGCGCACCCACATATCTTCCATCATTAATCATCGGTGGATTTCGAAGAGCTGCTCCTGTGGACGACATATCAATCCCGGAGGCTATCAGCCTTTCATTATAATCCTCTGGATATTTCCTCGTAGGCAAAAGCGATCTTATAATCGGAAACTGTTTAAAAAATTCGCCAGTATCTAAAGCTTGTTTAATCATCACAGCACGTTTTGCTAAAAATGGCGCATAATAAGAACGCTGGTCTGCAATGTTATTATTTATTAGTTCTTCTGCTAGCCTATCGTTAAACTCTCCGGTTGTAACATCATATCTCGGATCTTCCTCGACCCCATCAGTGTCAAATACTAGTCCGTCAGCATCTAGCAAATCGGCAACTGGCCTATTGCCAAATCCAACAAGAGCCATTCTCTGAAATTCTTCGGGATAAGGTTGGATTCCAAGCCCAATTAATGTTGACATAATATCATGCAGAGGATATCGCGTGGCTATATCATTTAAAAATTCCGGTGGCATTCTTTTATCGGTATGGAATACTATCCTAATTCCAAAATTTCTAAATGTCGGCGCGGGATCTTCTTTAAGTATTTTGATAATATTTAGTGGCTGGCTTTCTTGTTGGGTATGATCAGGCACGGGCCTAACTTCAACAACTTTAACATCCGGAGATTCTTCCAGTAATTTTACAGTTTCAACTATACCAGTCTCTTCAGCAATCTTACTTGAATACTGTTCAAATTGCGATACGTCACCAAATACATGTTGATAATTATTGCTATCCATATATGAAGTCGAGGCAATCTTCTTCATTCCAAACGCTATTCGGTCTGCTGGCTTTATTACCAATGACAAATCAAAGAAATATCCATTATGATTTATTGCATAGATTAATTTATGAGTATGCGGTTCATCGTATTGATTCATACGATACCTTAGGTGATCACAGTAATTCTCACGTGACGGAAATGGACTATCATAATTTTCGCAAATTGAACAAACGTCACCAGGGACACATCTAAATCCCATTGACAAGGATGGCAGCACGCCACGATCAATGGCATCCAACGTCTCGGGATCGCCAGAATCTCCTTCAAAAATATCTAATAAAACCTCGACGCGGCGCATCTTATGGTTATAAATAACATGTGGTATCACACCATAAACGCGATTGTGTGGTTTATTTTGATGGCGCTTAAATAACTTTGAGAACTCAATAAACGTCCTATACATCGGGTAGTTATACGGTTTTGATCCAAGATAAATTCCATGAGGGACACGTAATAGATGTTCCTCATGGAACCCGTCCCCATTATTGTTTGCACCATAACCTTCTCGCGCGCCTAATGAAGTGGCAATTATCCTGATAACACCACGTGGGCGAGGATGATCTGCTATAAATCTCATCATCTCCGGATGAATTTCTGCGGCAACTTTTTCATGGTCTGAGGGAACTATTAAAGTCGCCGGTTCACCGGTTCTATTAATACTGTCAAATGAAAGATATTTTACAAACGGTTTCATACATCGCCCATACCAGCAGCATGCAATGATTCATTCAACTGTTCTTTTGCTTCATCGATTCCTGCTGCTATTGCAGCTCTCGTCATCTGCTTTGAAACATCCTCAAATGGCGAGGTTTGTAAGCTCTTCAAACGTTCAATATCGACAACATTTCGCATAACCGATAAATCAAAGGCTTTTGGCATATCTATACTACTTGCAACCGCCGATGCTGCAACCAATGGATTCTTAGTTAATGCCGGGGAAAAATGGCCTAACATATCGAAGACATCGGTTATATCTTGCATGCTATATGTTTTACTGATCTCTGGGAAACGTTTGTTAAGTTGTACTAACATATCCTGGAATTGATGTTTTTTTCTAATCGGTTCATATATTTTCTCTGCAATTGCAGACATAACCGGATATGAAACGCCCAGCCCTATAGCTATATTTTTTGCCACATTCATATGTTTTGCAAATGAGCCACCGCGAAAGTAATTACCGATGCTACCAAGCGCACCAGCTTTTTTTTCTAATTCGCGCGCATCTGCGCTGGAAATAAACCCCAATCGCTCTGCGTCCTCTATTATTTCAATATAGTCTGATTTGTCTTCCATAATTACTCACAATAATTTTACTTTTCCACCTAATGGATTTGCGCCCTCACGCATCGTAGTCCCATAGAAATATTTATTTAATAGTTTCCATGGATGAGCAACTTGCCCACCAATAGTTTCCAGGCCTTTTAATCCTGCCTTGCCAACAAGTTTAACTCCCTTACCAACGGCTTTTGCTCCAATGGTACCAATACTTTTTAGAGCCGCACCAATAACCGCGGTTTTCTCGATACAGAGAGACTTAGTTAGATCCTGACCAAGGCCATACGCTTCCTTTTCGAGCGCGTCCATTTCCCTTAATTTGTCTGAGTATGTATTCAGCCATCTGTTAATATCGTTGGCCACTATAATCATGCCTGATAATGGATTGACCTGTAGTGTACCATATTCTGATAAAATATCAGGTCGGTCGCTATCAGCCGCATTTCTCTGTATAAGCCCATCGGAAATTAGTTGCTCTTCTATATTTTTCCATATGATTTCAAATCGATTGGAATCAAATACCTTCGATAACGCAGTTTTAATAACACTTGGCGATTTGCCGATTAAGATAGCATTGGTGATAAGATCATATAGCTTTTTATAGGACGACTCAGAACGATCTGCTGCAGCATTAGCCTCATCCGCAAGTTTACGATGCTCCTTTGCAACATTTTGAATACCAAGCCTGATAAGACAATCCTTTTTTAAAAGATCATCTTCATGCTTTGCCACCGACGCTGTTTTTTCTTCATCTTTCGATTTTATAAATATACCGTCGTCGCTATATACAACATCGGGTTCCATCGAAATTTCTTTAACAATTTCTCCAACTTTCTCTGGTCGGGCAATTGGAAATTCGATATAGTTATCATCTTTTCGATTGGAAGATTCGGCCAATGAAGCATAAACAACATGATTAACAGCAGTACACAAGTTCTGTACCTGGCTATCATCTAGTCCATATTGTACAGCAACTTTAGCTACACCTTCACTTAAATCGGTCTTGTTACTAAAAAAAGACGATGCAATTTTTTTCGCAACCGAAATATAGTCTTGTTTGTTCATAATACTTCTCTGTTACTTGAAAATATCATTCACTATTCTCTCTCGCCTTTACGCCACGACCTACCAATAAGACCGCCAATACCTGCACCAATAAGAGCGTCAACGCCTACGCTAAATATACGGCTACCAAGTCGAATATTAGTTTTAACCCCTGGATGCGCTTTGTGGAACTTTTTGGTGACCAAATATTGCCAGAGCAAACTAGTACCTGTTCCAACACCAGAGCCTATTAAACGACCCATGTTAATTCTCCTGCGATGATCTTCTTTTGTGCCATTTGAACTTGAGGAATTGCGGTATTGTGACGCATTAAATCTAGTCGCTAATTTATCTTCTAAATATCCCATGCCTATTAATGCGCCAATTCCAACCTTCTCCTAATAGGTATAGTTACATTTTTAGTAAAAATGGATGCTTTGCATATGCCTTACGAGCTTCTGGTATTTCAAGCGCATGTTCTCTGATGCCTCTTCTCAACGATATATAGGGGGCTAAGCCAGCGGTCAAAGCTCCAGATAGATAGGGATGTCTTTGAACCCAACTATTTGGTTTATATTCTTTACCCATCATACCCATGTAAAGTTCGCGTGCTGCATTAAGCCGCCCACCTCGGAATGCGCCATAGCCAACCGCACCCAGGCCAGCCGCACCCAGGCCTGCTCTTAACAAAACTGGTACCGAAAGCGCGGCTTCCTTTGTCGATCCGTAGGCTAGTTTTTCCATGTAACGATTAACTAAATAACTCATTTCTGATCTCTTTACAGTTGCCTTGAAATGATAGATTACAAAATCCAATTGGCGGCCACTGATTTCTGCAAGCTCTTAGGTATGCGCTTAGATACCATACCATAGAGATCTTTCTCTGAAAGATTTCTCTTAGTGGTCTTTTTTAAATCATCAAGAAAGTTAAACACCCCACTGCGGAATCCTTTCGCTGATGGCGCGACGCGCGTCCAATTAGTTCCTAAGATTTCTCTATTAGATATGTTTTTCATGCCACTACGCAAATCTCGCTTAATCTCGGCTCTTAAAGTTGGATTTGCCACTCGACTTATACGAGCTCCAAGTACGCCCACAGCTTTCCCAACAGAAATTCCTAGTTTTTCAATGTAACGATTAACTAAATAACTCATTTTTTTCTCCTTAATTTTAATTGATTGGTTTTTATATGCCCAGTGTGACTCCCGTCCCTTTTGGAGGAGGAGGTGGTGTCGGAAACGATCTATTGGTATCATCAAAAGTCGGTCTGTCTTCCTTGCGAATCTTGTTAAGGGTCTTATTTGGGGCATTATTTGACTTAAAAAAATTCCTAATTTTTTCCATTTTAATTACTGGTTTCTTTGAAATATTACCAGAATCCGCTAGTTTTTCAACTAATAAATCCATCAAATAACCCATTTTTTACTCCTGTCTTATACTTGTTAATATTCTCACAACTATATAATAAGTGTCACATTATCA
>Ga0172375_10013350_pt1 | contig 10192 bp, 11 predicted proteins | sample LakKiv1m_FD_114537 | JGI IMG/M metagenome (GOLD analysis project Ga0172375, IMG submission 114537) | Freshwater microbial communities from Kabuno Bay, South-Kivu, Congo - kab_092012_11.1m | ecosystem: Environmental > Aquatic > Freshwater > Lake | place: Democratic Republic of the Congo...
ATCCGGCCGCTCGGCGTGCGCCTCGCGGTGATCGGCCTGCTGGCCGCGCTCACCGCGGTCATCGTCGCGGTCGCGGTGGCGTTCGGACCCGAGATCCGCGCGCAGTTCACGACCTTCCAGCGGGCGACCCTCGTGGTGCTCGGTGGCCTGGTGCTGGTGTGCGGCCACGCGCTGGCGCGCTCGCGGATCGTGGTGCGGGAGAGCGGGCTGCGGGTCGTCAACGGCTACCGCTCCCGCGAGCTCGGCTGGGGCGAGGTGAGCGCGGTCCGGATGCGTCGTGGCGCGCCGTGGGCCAGCATCGAGCACCCGGACGGGGAGGTGACCTCGCTGCTGGCGATCCAGCACACCGACGGCACCCGCGCCGAGGACGCGGTGCTGGGGCTGCGTGCGGTCGCGCGCGCCCGGCAGGCCACGCCGTAGCGACGGCCGCCCACAAAGGGTTCGCCCGCGTCGCTGCGAGCGCCTACCCTCCGGGCCATGCCTGAGCACCTCGCCGAGAGCGACGTCGTCCTCCGGGGACTGACGGCGGCCGACCTGCCCGAGCTGGCCCGTCTGATGGCCGAGATCGAGGCGGTCGACCGGACCGATGAGCACTACAGCCTCGCCGACCTGGAGGAGGAGTACGCCGACCCGCTGCTCGAGCCCGAGCGCGACTGGGTGGGCGCCTTCGCCGGCGACCGGCTCGTCGGTCACACCCAGGTGGTGCCGCGCACCCCGTCGGAGGGCTCGCTGAAGATGTACTCCGGTGGTGGCGTCCATCCCGACCACCGGGGTCAGGGCATCGGCACCCGGCTCGTCGAGGCGATGGTCGCGCGGATGCGCGAGCGGCACCGCACCGTCGCGCCGGACCACCTCGGGATCCTCACCGCCGGCGGGTTGACCGACAACCACCCCCAGCGCGACCTGTTCGCCGACGTCGGTCTGGTCCCGGAGCGCTACAACCTCGTGATGGGCGTCCCGCGCCTCGATCCCACCGAGGTCGGGCCGCTGCCCGCGGGCCTGCGGATCCGGCCCTACGACCCGGAGCGCGACGCCGAGGCCCTGCGCGTCGCGCACAACACGGCCTTCCTCGGTCACCACCCGAACTTCTCCACCTGGGACGCCGCCATGTGGGAGCAGTGGGTGACCGGGAGCCGGAACTTCCGCCCGCACCTGAGCTTCCTGGTGGTCGACGACAGCCGTGAGGGGGCGATCGCGGCGTACGTCCAGACCAACGAGTACGACGCGGTGCAGGAGGCGACCGGCCTGCGCGAGGCATACGTCGCCAAGGTCGGCACGCTGCCCGAGCACCGCGGTCGGGGACTGGCGAGCACGCTCCTGCGGCACGTGCTGGAGGCGTGCCGGGCCGAGGGCTTCGACCGGGCCTGCCTCGACGTCGACTCCGAGAACCCCTCGGGGGCGCTCGGCGTCTACGAGCGCGCCGGCTTCGTGCTGGAGAAGCACTTCACCGACTACGTGCTGCGCGTCCCGCCGCTCGAGGACTGACCGGGCTCCCGGCGGGGCCGGGGCATCGCGCCGTCCGTCAGGTCCGCAGGACGAGGTCGGCGCGCTCGCGCGTGCGGTGGCGGGCGAAGTGGCGCTGCTCCTCGGCCGCCCACGCCTCCCAGTGCGGCGCGAAGGCCTCACCGTCGCGGTCGAGCCCGCGACGCAGCCGCACGTCGCGGTCGGCCTCCACCCACACCAGCGCGGAGATCAGGTCCGCCCACGGCGATGCCCCCGCGCCGACGCCCTCGAGGACCAGGGCCTCGCCGTCGGCGGGCGGTGCGACCGTGTGCTCCTCGGCGAAGGCGTCGCGATGCCAGTCGAAGCGCCGGTACGCCCCCGGCTCACCGCGGGTGAGCGGGGTGAGGATGCCCTCGAGGATGCGGTCCTCCAGGCCGCGCGACAGCCCGGCCCAGCCCTCGTACAGGTCGTCGAGGTGGACGACGCGCCACCCGAGGGTCGACTCGAGCGCCGCTGCCAGCGTGGTCTTCCCGGAGCCGGACGGCCCGTCCACGCAGACGAGGTGACCGCCTCCCAGTCGGGGAGTCCGCGAGCTCAGGACGCCGGCCACGTCGGCCGGGCCGACCGCTCCGCTCACCAGGAGTGGCCCTCGCCTCGGTAGGTCGGCACGACGTCGACGACCTCGTCACCCCGCACGAGCAGCACCTGGCGCACGTGCTCGGCCGGCTCGCCGGCCTTGGCGTGGCGGAACCACACCAGGTCGCCCACGCGCAGGTGCGCCGCGCCCGACCCGGTGAGCGGCGTCTGCACCTCGCCGGCGCCCTCGAGCGAGGTCAGGTGCAGGTCGGGGGGCGCCCAGGGCGTCGGGGCGCGGTCCTTGCCCGTCGGGCCGGAGGCGATGAGACCGCCGCCGTGGACCGTGGCGATGCCGGCGGCGGGGCGCCGGACGACGGGGAAGCCGAGGAAGGCCGCGGGACGCGGTCGGAAGGCGCGGTAGTGGTCGAAGAGGTGGGGGACCAGCAGGCCCGATCCGGCGGCCACCTCCGTGACGGGGGGGACCGCCGAGGTCTCCAGGCTGCCGGTGCCGCCGGAGTTCCAGAACTCCAGGTCGACCAGGGGTGCGAGCGCCGCCGCGATGGTGCGCCGTCGGTCGTCCAGACGGGTCACCGAGGCCGACTTCAGCCGCCGGACGACGGCCGAGCGGGCGGCCTGTCCGGGCACGGCGTCCGGGACGCCCGCCACCTGGCCCTCGTAGGTCATCACCCCGACGAGGCGGAAGCCGGGGCGTGCCAGGACGTGGCGCGCGTACGCCTCGACCTCGGCGGTCTCGAACAGCGGCGACCGCTTGGGGCCCACGTGGCCGGTGCCGAGCCGGAGGCCCGCGTCGATGTCGACGGCCACCCGCACGGTGGCGGACGCACCGCCCGGCAGGGTGGCGCGGACGGCGTCGACCACGTCGAGCTGGGTCGGGTCGTCGGTCATGAGGGTGATCGAGGCGGCCGCGCGCTCGTCGGTCAGCAGGCGCGCGAGCGAGCCCCGGTCGACCGTGGGGTAGCCGAGGACGACGTCGTCGGTGATCCCCGCCTGCACCAGGTGCAGCGACTCGGCGAGCGTGTAGCCGAGGATCCCGGCGAAGCCGGGGACGGCCAGGGCGCGCGTCAGCAGCGCCGGCACCCGCACCGACTTGCTGGCCAGGCGGATCGGCGTGCCCTGGGCCCGGCGGACCAGGTCGGCGGCGTTCGCGTCGAAGGCGTCGAGGTCGACGACGTACGCCGGCCCCGGCGGGAGGTCGCGGCCGGCGAGTGCCGCCGCGAGCCGGGCGGCCAGGGCGCGCCGCTCGCGGTCGCTGCCGCCGACGATGCCCGAGTCGGCCACGTCAGGAGATCCCGTGCCGGCGCAGGATGGCCTCGATGTCGTCGTCCCCGTCGTCACCGTCGCCCGCGGCGGATGCGGACCCGGTGGCCGGTGAGGTGGCGGAGCCGTCCGCGCTCCTCGACCCGAGCCGGCGCCGCTCCGAGCGGCGCACGGCGGACGGGGCGTCCGCGGTGTCGGCGGGGGCGACCGGTCGCGAGCGGCGCTGGAGGAAGCCGCCGACGACCCACAGCACGAAGGCCACGCCGAGGACGGACACGCCCGCCCACACGACGGGGGAGAAGGTCAGCCGGATCGCGAAGGAGACCACCGCGTCACCGATCTCCCAGATCATCCGCACGGCGCCGGTGAGGTAGGCGGCGATCGGGAGCAGGGTCACGGCGAGCGCCCGCAGGCCGGCTCCCGCGCCGCGGCTGCGCCACACCAGGACGGTCACGACGGCGCCGAGCAGGGTCAGGATCGCCGTCAGCACCTGCCAGGTGGCCCGGTCGAAGGTCTCGAGCTCCATGCGTCCACTGTGTCAGACCCGACGCGCCAGGCCTGTGTCAGACTTCCGCGTGCTCACCGGACGGACGATCCCCGACCCGGGCTTCCCGGACGACGACGGCGCCGCCGACCCGCGCCTGCGCGAGGCGCTGGCCGCGTACGCCGCCGACCCGACGGCCCCCGACGCGGGCCGGCCGGTCCTCGCGGTCCTCCAGGACGCGCGCGTCCTGGTGCCGGTGGTCGCCGTGCTGGGCGAGGTGGAGGTCGGCGCCGACGGGCTGGCACGCGACAAGTCGGCCGACATGGCGACCGTGCTGATGCGCGGGCGCGACGGCCGGCAGGCGCTGCTGGCCTTCACGGGCCAGGACGCGCTGACCGCCTGGGACGCCGATGCCCGGCCGGTGCCGGTCACGGCCGCGCTCGCGGCCCGCTCCGCTCGGCAGGACGGCGCGGACGCACTGCTGCTCGACGTCGCAGGCCCCGTCCTGTTCGTCGTCGAGGGCGAGGATCTCGGCGCGCTCGCCGATGGGTGGCGGCTGACCCGGCTGGAGGAGCGGTGGGCCTGGGTGAGCGCCGATTCGCGTCCGTGACGCGAGCCGGGTAGTCTTGGTCCCGACGCGTCGGCCGTGCCCGCACGACCGGCGAGACAAGCGGAGGTCTCCTCCCACCCGCACCGACCGCGAGGTCGTCGGGTCCAGGTCATGGGTCGCACCCTGGGTGCGGCTCCTTCGGCTTCCGCTCGTCGTCGCGGAAGCCTTTTCCTTTTCCCCCAGGAGGACCCATCAGCACCGACCTGCGCATCAACGACCGGATCCGCGTACCCGAGGTCCGGCTCGTCGGCCCCAACGGCGAGACCGTGGGCATCGTCGCGACCAACGACGCGCTCCGGCTCGCGCAGGAGGCCGACCTCGACCTGGTCGAGGTCGCTCCGACGGCACGCCCTCCGGTGTGCAAGCTCATGGACTACGGCAAGTTCAAGTACGAGAACGCGCAGAAGGCCCGTGAGGCACGGCGCAACCAGACCAACACGGTCATCAAGGAGATGAAGCTCCGGCCGAAGATCGACGCGCACGACTACGAGACCAAGAAGGGTCACGTCGTGCGGTTCCTCCGCCAGGGCGACAAGGTCAAGATCACCATCATGTTCCGCGGCCGCGAGCAGCACCGCCCCGAGCTCGGGTTCCGCCTGCTGCAGCGGCTGGCCGAGGACGTCGAGGAGCTGGGCTTCGTCGAGTCCTCGCCCAAGCAGGATGGCCGCAACATGATCATGGTGCTCGGGCCCCACAAGAAGAAGTCCGAGGCCAAGGCCGAGGTGAAGGCCGAGCGCGCCGAGAAGGCCGCCGAGCGCGCCGCCGAGAAGGCCGCCGAGCGGGCCGAGCGCACCGCCACCCCGCCGGCCGCGGCCAAGAAGGAGCGTCGCCGGTCCGAGAACCTCGACGCCGACATGTACGACGACGCAACCGACGCAACCGAGTAGGAAGTCCAACGATGCCGAAGAACAAGACGCACTCCGGTGCGAGCAAGCGGTTCCGGGTGACGGGGTCGGGCAAGATCCGCCGCCAGAAGACGGGTCTGCGTCACAACCTCGAGCACAAGTCCTCCAAGGTGACCCGACGGATGTCCGGGACGACCGAGGTGGCCAAGGCCGACGTCAAGAAGGCCAAGAAGCTCCTCGGGCTCTGAGCCCTCCCGCGGTCCGGCGTCCCGCCGGCACCGCACCCGGGCTCGTCGAGCCCCTTCCCCTGCGAACTTTCACGAAGCATCAAGGAGTCACACGTGGCACGCGTCAAGCGGGCGGTCAACGCCCAGAAGAAGCGCCGGGTCGTCCTCGAGCGGGCCTCCGGCTACCGGGGCCAGCGCTCGCGCCTGTACCGCAAGGCCAAGGAGCAGGTCACCCACTCGCTCGTCTACAGCTACAACGACCGGCGCGCCAAGAAGGGCGAGTTCCGCAAGCTGTGGATCCAGCGGATCAACGCCGCCGCGCGCGCCGAGGGCCTGACCTACAACCGCTTCATCCAGGGCCTCAAGGCCGCCGAGGTCGAGGTCGACCGCAAGATCCTCGCCGACCTCGCCGTCAACGACCCGGCCGCGTTCTCGGCGCTGGTGGCGGTCGCCAAGGGTGCGCTGCCCGAGGACCTCAACGCCCCGCGCGCCGAGGCCTCCGCCTGAAGAACCAGGGCGAGATGACCGGTGCGCCGGACGCCCCGCTGGGGGTCCGCAACGCCCGCGTGAAGACGGCACGGCGGCTCGGCCGCCGTGCCGTCCGCATGCAGGAGCGACTCTTCCTCGCCGAGGGCCCGAAGGCGCTCGCCGAGGCGCTCGACCTGCCCGGCTGTCTCGTCGAGGTGTTCGTCGCGCCCGACGCCGCCGAGGAGCACGCCGTGCTGCTGACGGCGGTCGAGCAGGCCGGCGCGACGGTGCACCGGGTCGACGACCCGGCGCTCGCCTCACTCGCCGACACGGTGACGCCGCAGGGCGTCGTCGCGGTGTGCCGCTTCCTCGACCGTCCGCTCGACCACGTCCTCGACGCGATCGCGGACCGCGCGACGGCGGAGCCCGCACCCGTCGTCGCCGTGTGCGTCGACGTCCGCGACCCCGGCAACGCCGGGACGGTGCTGCGCTGTGCGGACGCCGCGGGCGCCGCCGCCGTCGTCTTCGCCGGTACGTCGGTCGACCCCTACAACCCGAAGGCCGTCCGCGCGACGGTGGGCAGCCTCTTCCACCTGCCGGTGGTCCGCACCGATGAGGTCTCCGGCACCCTCGAGGCCCTCCGCGCGGCCGGGTTCACCATCCTGGCCGCCGACGGCGAGGGCGAGGACGACCTCGATCGCCTCGACGAGGACGGCGCGCTCGCGGGTGCGACCGCCTGGGTCTTCGGCAACGAGGCGCACGGTCTCGACCCGGCCGTGGCGTCCGCCGCGGACCGGCGCGTCGCCATCCCCATCCACGGTCGCGCCGAGAGCCTCAACCTGGCCACGGCCGCGGCCGTGTGCCTGTACGCCTCCGCGCGGGCGGTCCGGCGTACGGTGCCGTCATGACCGACCTCGCGACCCCGTTCGGCGAGGCGACCGCCGCGCTCCTCGACGACCTGCCCGACGGCGTCGTGGTGGCCGGGCCGGACGGTCGTGTCGAGATCGTCTCGCGTCCCGCGGCGGCGCTGCTCGAGGTCGACGCCGCCGCCAGCCTCGGTCGTCCGCTGGCCGAGGTGGTGACGCTCCAGGACCACGACGGGCGCGACTGGTGCGCCTGCAACGACCCCTACGGCGGACTGACGACCCGGACGGCGCTGACCGAGCAGTCGTGGGTGTTGCGCAGCGGCGCGGAAGTGCTCGTCACCGCGCGCCTCGTGCGCGACGTGCCTGCTGGCCCCGTGGTCCGCGTCGTCGTCTCCCTACGTTCGGCCCGCGGGCGGGAGCGGCTCGACCGCGAGCGGTCCGACCTCGTCGCGACGGTCGCCCACGAGCTGCGCTCCCCGCTCACGGGCGTCAAGGGCTTCGTCAGCACGCTGTTGACCAAGTGGGACCGGCTCAACGACGAGCAGAAGAAGCTGATGCTCACCACGGTCCACAGCGACGCCGACCGTCTCACCCGGCTCATCGCCGAGCTGCTCGACGTCGCCCGCATCGACACCAACCGCCTCTCGCTCTACCCCCGGCCCCTGGAGATGGTGGCGGTGACCGAGCGCGCCCTCGACACCGTCCGCGCCACCACCGCGCGAGTCATCGAGCTCGACGCGGAGCCGGACCTGCCGCGAGTCTTCTTCGACCCGGACAAGCTGGTGCAGGTGATCACCAACCTGGTCGAGAACGCCGTCCGCCACGGTGAGGGGACCGTGACCGTCCGGCTCCGTACGGCGCAGGCCGCCGCCGGCCCGGTCGTCCGGATGGAGGTCGACGACGAGGGGGAGGGGATCGCGCCCGAGATCCGCCGCCGTGCCTTCACGAAGTTCTGGCAGCACGGCGCCCGAGGCGGCTCCGGGCTGGGGCTCTACATCGTGCACGGACTCGTCAGCGCGCACGGGGGATCGGTGACGATCGACCAGACTCCGGCCGGTGGCGCCCGCATCGTCGTCGAGTGGCCCACCGACGACCGACGTCCCGGTTAACCCGCTCGCTCGGGTCGGACGCGGCTTCCTACACTGGGGCCGCGCTCCGGCGCCCCCGTCGATCCTCATCGCCGCTTCTCGAAAGGCCCCCATGTCCGGCCCGAACTCCGAGTACGACCCGGTCGAGGTGACCCCGCTGAAGGCCGACGAGGTCGCCGCGATGCGCGAGGCGGCGCTGGCCGCGGTCGCGGCGGCACAGGACCTCGAGCAGCTGAAGGCGGTGCGGCTCGAGCACGCGGGCGACCGCTCGCCGCTGGCGCTGGCCAACCGGGAGATCGGTGCGCTGCCGCCGCAGGCACGCAAGGAGGCCGGTCAGCGTGTGGGTCAGGCGCGCGGCGCGGTCGCCCAGGCGATCGCCGCGCGCACCGAGGTGCTGGAGGCCGAGCACGAGGCGCGCATGCTGGTCGAGGAGACCGTCGACGTCACGCTGCCGACCACGCGCCGCCGTCGGGGCGCGCGCCACCCGCTCACGACGGGTGCCGAGCGCATCGCCGACGTCTTCGTGGCGATGGGCTGGGAGGTCGCCGAGGGCCCGGTGATCGAGGCGGAGTGGCTCAACTTCGACGCGCTGAATCTCGGGCCGGACCACCCCGCGCGCACCATGCAGGACACCTTCTGGATCGACCCGCCCGAGGCCCACGTCGTCCTGCGCACCCACACCTCGCCCGTGCAGGCGCGGACCATGCTGACGCGCACGCCCCCGATCTACGTCGTCTGCCCCGGGCGCGTCTTCCGCACCGACGAGTACGACGCCACCCACTCGCCGATGTTCCACCAGGTCGAGGGCCTGGCCATCGACGAGGGGCTCTCGATGGCCCATCTCAAGGGCACGCTGGACCACTTCGCCGCCGCGATGTTCGGTGAGGGCATCAGCACCCGGTTCCGACCGTCGTACTTCCCCTTCACCGAGCCCAGCGCCGAGGTCGACCTGGTCTGCTTCGTGTGCCGCGGTGCGCAGGTCGACACCGAGGGCGCGACCTGCCGCACCTGTCGCGGCGAGGGCTGGATCGAGTGGGGCGGCTGCGGTGTGGTCAACCCGCGGGTGCTCGTCGCGTGCGGCGTCGACCCGGAGCGCTACAGCGGCTTCGCGTTCGGCATGGGCATCGACCGCACCCTGATGTTCCGTCACGGTGTGGCCGACCTGCGTTACATGTTCGAGGGCGACGTCCGCTTCGCCACGACCTTCGGGAGTGACCTCTAGATGCGCGCGCCCGTCAGCTGGATCCGCGAGTACGTCGACCTCCCCGAGGAGGTCACGAGTGCCGAGATCGCGCGCCGCCTCACCGCGCTCGGGCTCAAGCTCGAGGCGCTCGAGGTCGGGGGCGCCGACATCACCGGCCCGCTCGTCGTCGGTCGGGTCCTGACCATGGACCCCGAGCCGCAGAAGAACGGCAAGACCATCAACTGGTGCACCGTCGACGTCGGCGACGCCAACGGCACCGGCGAGCCCCAGGGCATCGTCTGCGGCGCCCACAACTTCGCGCCCGGCGACCTCGTCGTCGTGGTGCTCCCGGGCGGCGTGCTGCCCGGTGGGTTCGCGATCTCGGCCCGCAAGACCTACGGCCACGTCTCGGCCGGGATGATCTGCTCGGCCCGCGAGCTCGGCCTCGGCGAGGACCACGACGGCATCATCGTGCTCCCGGCCGACGCCGGGAAGCCGGGCGACGACGCCTTCGACGTGCTCGGGCTGCGCGAGGACGTCATCGAGATGGAGATCAACCCCGACCGCGCGTACGCCCTCTCCCTGCGCGGCGTCGCGCGCGAGGTCGCGCTGGCCTTCGGTGTCGCCTTCCGCGACCCGGTCCACCGGACCACGCCGCCCGCGGACGATGCCGGCCACCCGGTCGTGGTCGACGACCCGACCGGCTGCCCGGTCTTCGTCGCTCGCACGGTGAGCGGCTTCGACCCGGCGGCACCGACACCGGACTGGATGGCGCGCCGCATCCAGCAGGCCGGGATGCGGCCGATCTCGCTGGCCGTCGACGTGACCAACTACGTGATGCTGGAGACCGGGCGACCGATCCATGCCTACGACCGCGACACGGTCGCGGGCGGCCTGCGCATCCGCCGCGCCGCCGAGGGCGAGCTCCTCACCACGCTCGACGGCACGACGCGGACGCTGACCACCGAGGACCTGGTGGTCGCCGACGACTCCGGCGCGATCGGCCTGGGTGGCGTCATGGGCGGGGAGTCCACGGAGATCTCGGCCGGCACCACGCGCGTCCTCGTCGAGGCCGCGCACTGGGACCCCGTCTCGATGTTCCGCACCGGCCGGCGCCAGCGCAT
>Ga0172375_10013351_pt1 | contig 10192 bp, 7 predicted proteins | sample LakKiv1m_FD_114537 | JGI IMG/M metagenome (GOLD analysis project Ga0172375, IMG submission 114537) | Freshwater microbial communities from Kabuno Bay, South-Kivu, Congo - kab_092012_11.1m | ecosystem: Environmental > Aquatic > Freshwater > Lake | place: Democratic Republic of the Congo...
AAAGACATTTTACAAAATACCGGTGCTAACTTTACATTTAACTATGGAACCGGCTCACCTTACAGTAAAAGAGATATTAATACTAACTATTTAATTGGTTCAATAAACGGTTCCAGAAAACCATCAAGATTTACAATAAATATGAGAGTTGATAGAGATATTGAACTCTCTTATGGAAAAGGTGCCGAATCGGGCGATAAAAAAACTGTTGGGTTAAATGTATATGTTGAGGTAACTAACTTACTTAACTCTAAAACAATATTAGATGTTTACAGTACAACTGGTAATCCCGATGATGATGGATTTTTAACCAATGCTAAAAACCAAGTCGAAATTAATTCTCAAAATAGTCCTGAGGCTTATAAAAATTATTATACAATGTATATTAATAATCCATATAATTATTCGTTGGCACGAACAATACATTTTGGAATTCAATTAAGTTTTTAATTTGAAAAATTAAGGTATATGAAAGTAAATAAAATAAACAAAACGCTAGCAATATTATTATTATCTGTAATAATTGCTCAACCTGTTTTTTCACGTAAATTAGAAAATGAAAATAAAAATGGTGGAACAAAAAGTGTAAATGCTGCCGGTTGCTTAACTCCAACTGCAAGAGCAGAAATGGCATTAAACAATGTTAGAGCATTAATATTTACAGGTGGCGATATGTGGTGGGATTTACAAACGAATGCAAAATACGAAATACCTAAGGGTTCCGGTAAAACTTCACTTTTTTGTGGAGCAATTTGGATTGGAGGAACCGATGCAAGTGGGCAATATCGTGTAGCCGGAGCTAGATTTCGTTCTTATGGAACAGATTATTTTTCGGGACCATTAATTTCTAACCAGGGAACTACAACCTTAGACGAATGTTTAAAATGGGATAAACATTTTAGAATTACACGAAACGAAGTAGCCGAATTTCGTTCATGGTGGAGAGCTAAACAGGAAAATAATACCGATTTACTTAATACTCAATTTGCAAATTATGCCGGTACGCCTTCAGATATAACAAATTATCCGGCAATTAATACTAATCCACTCTATGAAAGATATTTAGCTCCATTTCACGATGAAAACGAAGATGGAAATTATAATCCTGATGATGGTGATTACCCATATTATGATTTAGATAAAACTGAAGTTTGTGGTACATCACGCGATAAAAGAAAACCCCGTTTATATGGCGACGAAACTTTATGGTGGGTTTATAACGATAGAGGAAATATTCATACTGAATCGAAAGGTAAGGAAATTGGTATGGAAATTCGTGCACAATATTTTGCATTTGCAACAAACGATGAACTTAACAATATGACATTTGGTAACTATGCTTTAATAAACCGCTCGACCTACACCTTACAAGATTGTTATTTTGGTATTTGGACTGACGGTGACCTTGGGTTTGCAGATGATGACTATGTAGGAACTGATGTTGCTCGTGGTTTAGGATATATTTACAATGCTGACGAAATGGATGGTGATGGAAATGGTCACACTTATGGTGCACAACCCCCTGCTGTAGGTATCGATTTTTTTGAAGGACCTTATATGGATGCTTATGTAATTAATGGCGACACACTTGACAGAGGTACTTGCTGGGCAAATAATTCAATAAATTGTAATAGCCCATATATTTTTAATGGAAGCATTAATGGATTAAATTTTGGCGACAATATTCCTAATAACGAAAGGTGGGGAATGAGAAGATTTATGTATCATATTAATTCAGGCGGTGTACAAGGCGATCCCGTAACCGCAGTAGAATATTATAATTATTTATTGGGCTTTTGGAAAAATGGAACACCTGCCACTTATGGTGGAACCGGAATTGGAGGTACAACTCCATCAAATTTTATGTATCCCGATGATACCGACCCTTGTGGTTGGGGTACAGGTACTTCACAGGCAGTATGGAAACAAACAGGAACACCTTACGACTTACGTATTGTACAATCTGCAGGCCCTTTTACATTAACGCCGGGAATGACTAACGATATAACTACCGGTATGGTATGGGCAAGAGCAACATCAGGCGGTGCATGGGCATCGGTTCAGGAACTTAAAAGAGCCGACGATAAAGCACAAAGACTATTCGATGTTTGTTTTAAAATAGTCGATGGACCTAATGCACCTGAGCTTAAAATTATTGAATTAGACAAAGAATTAGTTTTTCATATTTATAACATTAAAGGTTCTAATAATTATCAAAACACACCTGAAGACTATAAAGAATTAGACCCATTTATTGTTTGTCCTACAAATAATTCAAATTGCGACAAATATTTTACTTTTCAGGGTTATCAAGTATTTCAGTTAAAAGATGAAACTTGCTCTGTTACAGATATTGAAAATGCCGATAAAGCACGATTAGTATTTCAGAGCGATGTAAAAGATTCGGTATCAAGAATTATTAATTTCGAATATGATAATCAACTTGGTGTTTCGGTTCCAAAATTAAAAGTTGATGGTGCAAATAAAGGTATTCAACATACTTTTACATTAACAGATGATTTCTTTGCAACCGGCGATAAAAGATTAGTAAACCATAAAACATATTATTACGTTGCAATTGCATACGGACATAATAATTATAAAACATACAATCCTGAAGACCCAAACGCATTAGATGGACAGAAGAAACCATATTTACCAAGTAGAAGTGGCGTTTCTGGTGCTGTAGCTACTTATGCAGCAATACCGCACAACACCTCACCAACAAACGATGGAACAATATTAAATTCAGACTTTGGCGAAGGTCCAAAAATTATTCAATTAGAAGGACATGGTAATGGTAATAATGAGTTAAGAGTTACACAAAATACTATAAATAAAATTATGGCCGGTTCACCTTGGAAAGCCGATAGTATAGAATATGAAAATGGTTTTGGTCCTTTTAAAATTAAAGTAATTGACCCGTTAAATGTTCCGGCAAAATCATTTGGATTAAAATTCGATTCTTGCACTGTTGGTACTACAAATCCCTATATAAATTATATTCAAAAAGCAAAATGGATAGCTTATGCTGTACCTGCATTATCATCGGCAGATACTGTTTATTCAGACTCTTGGATTAGTTATTTGAACGAACAGATTATTACAAATTGGGGAATTTCTATTACTTTCCAACAAGTGCCATGGCCATGTAAAGATGATGCAAGTTCATTTCAAAATGGTTATATATCATCATATGTTGAATGGTCAGACCCAAAAAATATATGGGCAACCTTTATTCCCGATGTTGATGGTTGTGGATTTCCTAATTGGATTAGAAGTGGAACTCAAGATGACGCTGCAAATGTACAATGCAATGATTTCCCTTCAACAAATGGAACATTTACAGATAAAGACCAATATTTTGAGAAGGTTATTAACGGAACTTGGGGACCTTATGCACTATGCATGAAAGATTATTCTGCAGGACCAACACAACAAGGTGTCGTTTTCCATAAAATGACAACCTTTTCATCAAACGATAGAAGACTTAGTAGCATAAGAGTAGTTATTACTGCTGATAAAACAAAATGGTCGAGATGCCCTGTAATTGAAATGGCTGAATATGATCCAAGTTTAACAGCACCTGGTTTAAGCGAAGGTGGTCAGTTTAAGTTTGGAATCAGAAAACATGCATCAATAGATAAAAATGGTGTAACTACAAATTTAGGTGATACATTAAATGAAGCATCATCAAACTATATTGCTGCTGAAGGAATGGGTTGGTTTCCTGGTTATGCAATTGACTTAGAAACAGGCGAAAGATTGAATATAGCTTATGGTGAAGATTCACATTATCCGGGTCAAAATGGAGCAGACATGATGTGGAATCCTACTAATAATTACGCTAGTAATGTTTGGTTTAATTCTGGAGGTACTCTCGGCGATTTGTATTTAGGTGGTAAACATGTTATTTATGTTTTTGGACATAATAAAAAGCCTACTGATACAGATTATATGCCTGCATACGATTATGGCAAGCACATTCATGATAAACTTACATCAATAACTAATGAGACAGGTGCTATGGCAATTGCAAAAAGAAAAGTTTGGATTAATGCAATGTGGGTTTCGTATCCAACATTATCAACTGAAGTTACTATGCAAACAAACCCAACAGATCCATATTATTTTATAAAGTCGGACGTAGCATTTAATATAAGTGTTGCAAATCCATATCAGCAATCTGTTGATGATTTAGCTGTTGACTCCGCAAATGTAAAAAACAATAATTTGCCATTATATTATTTTAGTTTAAAAGACTTAGTTCCAGTTAAAAATGATAATGCTACTGCAAAAAGTGCTTTAGATTTAATTAGAGTTGTTCCGAATCCATATTACGGATATAGTGGTTACGAAAAATCGCAACTCGACTTTAAAGTAAAAATTACGAATCTGCCTCAAAAATGTACAATAAGTATTTATAATATAAGTGGAACATTAATCAGAAGATTTAAGAAAGATAGTGAACTTTCATACCAAGATTGGGACTTAAAGAATGAATACAGTATAACGATAGCTAGTGGTGTTTATATTGTACATGTTGATGCGCCCGGAATTGGTGAAAAAATAATTAAATGGTTTGGTGCATTACGACCAATTGATTTAAATAACTTTTAATGCATTATAAATGATTTAAAATAAAGATAATCATGAAGAAGAGATTAAATATTATTACGATTATTGCTTTAGCAAATTTGTTTATTGTCAACTTTAGTTTTGGTGGAAATGAACAAAGAGCAGGACAGGCAGGAGCAACCGAGTTACTTATTAACCCTTGGGCAAGGAGTTCGGGTTGGGGCGGAGCTAATACAAGTGGAGCAAGAGGGTTAGAATCGCTTAACTTAAATGTTGCAGGTACAGCATTTACTAAAAGAACAGAGTTAATATTTTCGCATACAAATCTTTATGCAGGTACCGGGATAAATATGAATGCATTTGGATTATCGCAAAAAGTTGGCGAAAGTGGAGTTTTAAGTTTGGCATTAATGAGTATTAATGTTGGAGACATTGAAATTACAACTGTAGATTTGCCTGAAGGTGGTATAGGTGTTTATCGTCCTACACTAACAAATATTTCTTTAGCATATGCAAAAGAATTTTCAAATAGTATTTACGGTGGTTTGGTTGTAAAAATAATAAACGAAAAAACTGCCGATATTGCTGCTTCAGGCGTTTGTTTCGATGCTGGTATTCAATATTTAACCGGGATAGGGAAAAATAAGCTTGGCAAAAAAAATCATGATAATTTGCACTTCGGAATTTCGATGCGAAACGTTGGGCCAACAATGCGTTTTAAAGGTGATGGTTTATCGTTTAGAGGAGCGGTTCCACCAAACAATATTGTTATGACAGTTGAAAGTCGTTCTGCCGATTTTGAATTACCATCATTAATAACTATTGGAGTAATGTACGATTTATATTTTGCACAAAAAGTTGATACAGTTGCCGATAAAATTAAAAGCGACCATAGAATTTCGTTAGCCGGAAACTTTACCTCTAATTCGTTTACAAAAGACCAAATACATGCAGGGCTAGAATACTCTTTTAAAGAAATATTTATGATAAGAGGTGGTTATGTTTACGAAAAAGGAATTGGAAGTTACGATACTAGAACAACTGTTTATACAGGTCCAACAGTTGGAGTTTCTGTTCAAATACCTATGAACAAAGAAAAAGGTTCGACTTTTTCGATTGATTATTCGTACCGAGATACAAACCCATTTAATGGCGTACATTCTATAGGAGCAAAAATTACACTTTAAATAAAAATATTATCTTTGTAAAAGAGTCCCATTCCAATTCGGAATGGGATTCTTTTCGTCTATTAAACTAATGATTATGAGTAAAATATCTTATTTAACAGAAGAAGGATTCCAAAAGCTAAAAGATGAATTGGAAAAAATGAAAACTGTAGAACGCCCGGCAATATCTAACATGATTGCCGAAGCACGTGATAAAGGCGACTTATCTGAAAATGCCGAGTACGATGCAGCCAAAGAAGCACAAGGTATGCTCGAAATGAAAATAAGTAAACTAGAAGAACTATTAGCAAATAGCCGAGTTTTAGACGATTCTAAAATAGATAAATCTAAAGTTCAGATTTTATCAAAAGTTAAAATTAGAAACATTGCAAATAAAACAGTAATGCAATATACACTTGTTAGCGAAAGCGAAGCAAATTTAAAAGAAGGTAAAATCTCGATAAACACACCAATTGCTAAAGGATTACTTGGCAAAAAACTTGGCGATATGGTTGAAATAAGCGTTCCAAGCGGAATTATGAAATTCGAAATAATCGAAATTGCAAGATAATATGGCAAGTCTTTTTTCAAAAATCGTATCTGGCGAAATACCTTGTTATAAGGTTGCCGAAAACGAAAAGTTTTTAGCTTTTTTAGATATAAATCCACTATCGGTTGGTCATACTTTAGTTATTCCAAAAAAAGAAACAGATTACATTTTCGATATTGATGATGCAGATTTAAGCGAAATGATTGTTTTTGCAAAAAATGTAGCAAAAAAAATCGAAAAAAATGTAAAATGTAAACGTATTGGCGTTGCTGTTATTGGACTTGAGGTTCCACATGCACACATACATTTAATTCCAATAAATAATGTTTTAGATATCGATTTTTCGAGACCTAAACTTAAATTAGAAAAAGAAAAATTAGACGAAATCTCTAAGAAAATTTATTCAAGTAATTAGCATTAATTAATTTTTTAATTCTTTATAAAATTGATAAATTTGAATAAATTATTCTGAAAAGATGAGCGATTTTGATATTCGCAAAAATACTGAAAACGATAATGATAACGAGCTCGAACAAAAGCTACGTCCCGATGTATTTAGATATTTCTTTGGACAAGAGAAGGTAGTCGAAAATTTAAAAATATTTGTCGAAGCTGCTAAAATGCGAGGCGAACCACTCGACCATGTTTTGTTGCATGGCCCACCTGGTCTTGGCAAAACTACTCTTGCAAATATTATTTCAAACGAATTGGGGAGCGGGCTTAAAATAACATCAGGCCCAGTACTCGATAAACCCGGCGACTTAGCCGGTTTGCTTACAAATCTCGAAAAAGGCGATGTGTTATTTATTGATGAAATACACCGCTTAAGCCCGGTTGTTGAAGAATATTTGTATTCGGCAATGGAAGATTTTAGAATTGACATAATGCTCGATAAAGGACCAAGTGCTCGCTCAATACAAATAAATTTAAATCCTTTTACATTAATAGGTGCAACAACACGTTCGGGTTTGCTTACAAGTCCACTTCGCGAACGGTTTGGTATCAGAATGCACTTAGAATACTATAATGCCGAAATTCTTGATAAAATAATAAAACGCTCGTCAGAGATTTTGCAAATTGTTATTTTTGACGATGCATCGTTCGAAATTGCTCGCCGTAGCCGAGGTACACCTCGTATTGCTAATGCACTACTACGCAGAGTTAGAGATTTTGCTCAAGTTAAAGGCAACGGTAAAATTGACCTTAAAATCGCAAAATTTGCTCTCGATGCTTTAAACATTGATAAATATGGGCTCGACCAAATGGACAATAAAATTTTGCTTACAATAATTAACAAATTTAAAGGTGGTCCGGTTGGCTTAAATACAGTTGCTACAGCCGTTGGTGAAGACCCCGGTACACTCGAAGAAGTTTACGAACCATTTTTAATACAAGAAGGGTTTCTTAAACGTACTCCTCGCGGAAGAGAAGTTACTGAACTATCATATAAACATTTAAATATTAATTTCCCAAATTCTAACGAAACTTTATTTTAATGAAATCAAAATTAATTGCTTACCTTTTGTTTTTGACTCTTACGGGTTGCATAAGTGAATGGGACAGGCAACTCGACGAAAAAAAAATTGAACCTGAAATATTAAGCAAAACAAATACTTTTAGTTCAAAAAATGTTCACCTTAAAATAACCGAATATAAAGAAGTCGTTACAATAACATTAGACTATAAATTACCTTCAAACATTAAACTACCCGTTGACAGCTTTTTTGGTGATACCTTAAACGAAACAAAATTTTATTTAAAACTTTTTTCAGACAATAAACCTATAATAGTAAAAGGCAATACTCAAGGATACAAAGGGTTTTTAAACTCTTTTGTTGATACCAATATTTTAATAATTCCGTTTACTAAGCAAAAAATTATACCACGTTATCATAGCGAAGTAAATATTCCGATATATGTTTTTAATAGTTTAAAAGCCGGCGAGCATAACATAGCCGGTGAACTTTTTGTAAAAAGTTTTTATGGCTCACATTACGATAAAGACACAAAAGAAACATCTGATATCGAAGTTGAGTCTGATGTTATCAAAGGAAATTTAAAATTTAAACTCGATGTTCCTGAAATTTATTTAACAACAATTTATTTAGATAGTATTATTTTGCGTAACGATGATAAGTTTTCGCCATTAGGAATGGATTTTTCTTTTCGTGAAGGGTACCCAGATATTTACTGGGAAATATTTTATCCGAAAAGTAGCGAAAACGACTTTGCATATCAATACTGGCGCTCACCAGAAGCAACAAATTCTGTTGCTTACAACTATAGCGATACTGTTCAACTGTATCATTATTCCGATAAGGATTATTTAAAAATTGGTGTTTACGACCGCGATGATTTATCTCGCGACGATTTTATTGGAATGTGGTTTGGGACGTTAGATGAATTGATTTCAAATTATTATAAGACATTTAAGTTTGACAATATTAATTCAGTTAAAATTAAAGCTATAAAAAAAGGATGCGTAAATAAATGAAAAATACTAAACAATTTGTTATTATTGTTGGTGGCGGAAATGGAAGTAGGTTCGGTTCTAAAATTCCTAAACAATTTTTATGTTTAAATAATAAACCAATTTTATTTTATTCGGTTGAGGCATTTTATAATTTTAATAACAACATAAAAATAATTATAGTTTTACCAAAAGAATACACTGAATATTGGAAAAGGTTATGTGCAAAATATAAATTTAAAATACAGCATATTGTTACTGAAGGAGGAGAAACGAGATTTTATTCAGTTAAAAACGGACTTAAACTTGTTGAAGATAAAAGCATTGTAGCTATTCACGATGCAGTAAGACCACTAATAAGTAAGAAATTGATAACGGATTGTTTTAATAATGCGGCAAAGTTAGGCAACGCCGTTCCTGCAACAAGTGTAACCGATACAATAAGAGAACTAAATCGTAACAAAAGTAAGTTACTTGTTAGAAATAATATAAAATTAATTCAAACTCCGCAAGTATTTCAAAGCGATGCTTTAATTAAAGCGTATAAACATAAGTACAATAAAACATTTACAGACGATGCTTCAGTTGTAGAAGCCGACGGAAATAAATTATTTTTTGTGGAGGGGGAGAAACAAAACATTAAAATAACAACCTCGGAAGACTTAAAAATTGCAGAGTGTTATAATAAGCTATTCCGTTAATCCGTTCCACCCTTGGGCAACAATATCCGATTGATTCCCTTTAGAGTCTAAAAGCTTTTTACCGAATGAATCTTCAGTAATACTTCCTATTATTGATATGTCTTTAATTTTTCTTATTTTTTCGTAATCGGAAAGTGGTGCAGTAAACAAAAGCTCATAATCTTCACCGCCATTTAAAGCGGCAACTTCGGGAGCAATATTAAATTCGTCAGCCATATTGCAAGTTGTTATATCAATTGGGATTTTATCTAAATATAGCTTGCAACCCACTTTAGAGTTGTTGCAAATGTGCAATATTTCTGAACTTAAACCATCAGAAACATCAATCATTGAAGTTGGGAAAATATTATTTGTTTCGAGTGTTTTTATAATATCTAAGCGTGCTTCAGGTTTAAGTTGCCTTTCTAACAAGTATTCGTGACCTAAAAAATCGGGTTGAACTTTAGAGTTATCAGCAAAAATCACTTTTTCTCTTTCGAGCAGTTGTAATCCCATATAAGCCGCACCAAGATTGCCCGATACACATATTAAGTCGTTTAATTTGGCTCCATTGCGGTAAACTATTTTTTCTTCCTTAGCTTCACCAATGGCAGTAATCGAAATAAGCAATCCGGTTAACGAACTCGAGGTGTCGCCACCAATTAAATCGACATTATATTTTTTACACGCTGACAAAATTCCGGAATAAAGTTCTTCGATATCTTCGACACAAAATTTTTTTGAAATA
>Ga0172375_10013352_pt1 | contig 10191 bp, 7 predicted proteins | sample LakKiv1m_FD_114537 | JGI IMG/M metagenome (GOLD analysis project Ga0172375, IMG submission 114537) | Freshwater microbial communities from Kabuno Bay, South-Kivu, Congo - kab_092012_11.1m | ecosystem: Environmental > Aquatic > Freshwater > Lake | place: Democratic Republic of the Congo...
GATAGCATTAAGATCACCGGCGTGCCGACATTTCACGACGAGGAAAATGGGGCGAAACGTGGCAATAACATCGTTTTTGTGTTCGAAATTGAAGGAATTAGACTGGCGCACCTGGGTGATTTGGGGCATATTTTAACGCCAGAACAATTGACTCAGATCGGTCCGATTGACCTCGTGATGATTCCGGTCGGCGGAACTTACACGATCGATGCCGATCAGGCAGTCGAAGTTGCCAAACAACTTCAAGCCAAGGTAGTCTTGCCGATGCACTACAAGACGGCAATTTCCAGCGCCGATTCACCACTTGCTCCAGTCGATGATTTTGTCGCAAAATTCGGCCAGCCAGTCGAGAAAGTGACCCAGCTTGAGATCGACAAGAACAACCTTGAAAGCTTTGCTGACAAAACAATAATATTTAGTTCGTAGATATTTTATAAAAGATCCCTCCATTCCCTCCGGTCGGTCGAGATGACAAAAAGAAAATATCTGGTCGGTCGAGATGACAAACAGCGCCAACTATGGCTGTTTGCATTGCTTTTTGAACATATCTGTTGTAATCTTAGAATTAATTTTCATATTCAATTGATAATTGATCATTGAAAATTGGAAATTGATAATTAGAAATTATTCCAAAATGGCGCTAAAAATTATTCAAGTTATCCTAGCAATTATTCTAACTGTCTTGATTTTACTTCAGCAGAGTGGAAGCGGCCTTGGCTCGGCTTTTGGTGGCGAGGGCAATGTCTACCGATCACGACGAGGGATTGAAAAATTTCTATTCTCGTCTACAATCGTGGTGGCGGTTCTTTTCTGTGTTTCCGCTCTTCTGACGGTTTTCTTCGTTAAATAACCGTCGAAAACAGAAATATACAGAAATACAGAACCGAATTATAATATTTGCATGTTTGTGAAAAAATTTGTAATTTGCAGAATAATTCTGTAGTTCGGTGAGTTTCTGCATTCTGCGATAACATTATGAAATTTAAATTTAAGCTCCGATCGCGACAATCGAACGGTAAGGCGGGGGTTTGGCCTCTTGAGCGAAAAAATCCTCGAGGATGGCAAAAACCTCTTTTGTTTTGCTCGGACACATATCAGCGTGCAAAAGTTTTTCTGAGTAATCTGAAAAAGAGTTATCTTCTGATGAACAAGCGAGAAAAGATTGGAGCAAGTGTTTTTGTTGCGCTGGCTATTATCCTGATGAGTGTGAAATCATACCGGGGTTATCTGGCTGAAACTGTCTCGTCTCCGACCAGGGGCGGGGCGTATGTCGAAGTGATGGTTGGTGAGGTGAAATTTTTAAACCCAGTCGTGGCGCAATCTGATGCCGAGAAGAGCGTCACCAATCTAATGTTCCAGGGTTTGGTAAAGGTGACCGGGCCAAATACAGTGGTACCGGACGCGGCCGAGAGCTATGATATTTCGAGTGATGGGACAAAGTATACTTTTCATCTGAGGCCCAATCAGTTTAGCGACGGTTCGCCCCTAACTGCTGCTGATGTGGCTGGAACTATCGCAATGATTCAGGATCCAAGTCTGAAGAGTCCATTTTACAAGACCTGGTCTGAGGTGACGACCGAGATTATTGACGAAAAAACTATTCAACTTAACCTACAAAAGGCCTATGGTCCCTTTATCTATGATTGTGACTTTGGTATTATCCCAACTCATCTGAGTCCCGACGAGTTTTCTAAAAATCTGGTTGGTTCAGGTCAATTTCAATTCGTAAAATCAGTAGCAGCTGATGGCGGTAAGATCAGCGAGGTTGACCTGGCTCGTAATGACTCGTATTCAGGTGGCAGATCCTATCTTGATACAGTGAAGATTCTTTTCTTTGGCAACAAAAGTGATGCTATCAATCAGTTTAAAACTGGCGCCAAAACGAATGCTGTCTTCGGAGCCGAGCCGGGCGTGAGTGCTAAGCTTGACTATAATTCCTCACGTGAGCTGGCCCTGATTTTTAACCTGCGCAAGGATGCGTTCAAGGACATCGCGGTGCGGCAGAAGATTTTGGCTGGTGAAAGATTTGACCAGCCGCTGAATTTAAATCTGGCAACGCTAGATACACCGAGACAGCATACACGAGCCGATGCTCTTGCCAAGAAATTTGCTACCGAGAATCTAAAAGTTAAAATTAATTATTATGACAATGTTAGTTTTCAGGAGCACATTGCCAAGAAGGACTATGATCTGATATTATATGGTTTCGACTTTGGCGATGATCGTGATCCTTATATTTATTGGCATTCAAGTCAGATCAACGATCTCAATCTGTCTGGCTGGGCGGACAAAGATGCCGATATTTTGATGGAGGACGCGCGAATGTTGCCGGATGCGTCGGCGCGAAATGCCAAATATGACCAGGTTTTTGCTGCAATTAAGTCAAACGCGCTTGCTGAGTTTTATGATCCGATCCGCTATGAATATTACGTCAAGTCGGAGGTCAAAGGGATCAGATCGATTACCGGCACTCAGGTTTATTCGCGTTTTGACACAATCGGAAAGTGGTATGTGGATGAGAAGAGGGTGAAAAAGTAGAAGACAAAAGTATAGAGTATAAAGTTACTAGTATTTTTTAATTTATACTTATAATTCCATACTTAATACTTTTGGCTGGCAAATGCCGAAGTGGCGGAATTGGTATACGCGCACGGTTCAGAGCCGTGTTCCCTTACGGGATTGCAGGTTCAAATCCTGTCTTCGGCACCAAGAAAAAATCAGGAAATTTCCTGATTTTTTCTTGTTTGACGTTTGATTTTATGATAGTAAATATTGATAAGGAGCAATGCGTTGCCAGAAGGAGAACCGCTTTATCGACGCCCCGCTGATTGGCTGCGAGCGGCAGCAGAAGCAATCAGCAATGGCAGACCGGAACAGACGATCCCTGTCGGCTGTGATGACGAGACTGAGGGTGGCCACGTTCGGGTACTTTTCTTGCCTCTGAGGTTGCGACGGTGTGTCGATCTGTCGCAACTTCAGGCGAACTGATCCGGTCTTAAAACCGGTCAGCCGAGGGCGGGGCGCCTCATACGCGCCCCGTCTGTTTATTTTTACGGTATATTAATCTTAATAAAATGATCAAATTTACCAAGATGTGGGTGAGGGAATTCCCCCTGATCGAATATCAGATTTTTGGTCGTTGCTATAAAGTGTTTTTGGGGGAGAAGATCAAACTTCCGGCTCGGACAGTGATTATTATTAAAGATGGTCTTGGCGAGATCTATCGCAATCCGAAACTGGCTGAAATTGTCAACGGAATTATCTTGGCGAAAACGAAAGACGACAAAGATTTTCTGACAAAATTCTTGATCGACAGCACAACTCTACTTGAAAAATTGGAAAGAACAATGGCAAGTGATAACGGCACGCGCGCGCAACTTCTCGAATTTATTGACGATCTATCCAAATTTTGGCCGGCAATCTACGCCGCCATTTTTGTTCCGCTAAGCGATAAATTTACCGATACGGAAAGAAAGACATTTTTAAATTTTCGAAAAAGAATCGAGTTACTTGAACATGATGCGCACCACTATATTGAGAGAAGTTTGGTTAATATCTATCCGGAAATTGGAAATTTGGCTTGGGCCATGAGCCTTGAGGATTTGGAGAGCGGTAAAATTGATCCGGATGTTTTCAAAAAGCGTGCCAAAAAACCAATAATTGTTGTAGATGATGAAATTGTGGGTGCTAAAGAATTTGAGTATTTAAAAATTCAAGGCAACTACAATCTCGAGAAACGAGTTGATCTTTCAGGAATAAAAGAAGTTTCTGGTCAGGTTGGCTATCCGGGAAACGTTCGAGGTGCCGCCAAAGTCATTTATCGCGAACGAGACCTGGGAAAAATGCAAGATGGGAATATTTTAGTATGCCAAATGACTCTGCCAACTTATATCAGCGCCATGAAAAAAGCCGCCGCCTTTGTCACCGATGAAGGTGGCATTACCTGCCACGCGGCGATTGTCGCTCGGGAATTGAAGAAACCGTGCATAATTGGAACAAAACACGCTACACAAGTTTTGAAAGATGGTGATATGGTGGAGGTGGATGCGGAGCGGGGAATTGTGAGAAAAATAAAATAAGTTTTGTTTACATTTACAATAATTTTGTTGACAATTAGTTTACAATTATTGTAAAATTTGTTTACAAATAGTTGACAAATAAAAAATTATAGTTTACAATTATAGACATGAACATTCAAGATAAAATATTAAAATTTGCAAAAGAGCATAAGAAGTTTCAGACAAGAGATTTGTCTGCGCATTTTGGCGGTAAATACACCAGACAATATATCTCCAAGGTTTTAGGTGATTTGATAAACAGTGGGGTGCTGGTTAAAGATGGCTCAACCAAAAAATCTTTTTATGCTTTGCCGGAAAACGCTAATAATCTTGGTGATAGCCTGGTATTAAGATTGAAAAACAAGAATCTGGAAGAGGATAGAGTCTTCGAAAAAATACAAAATGAATTTCCACTTGTTAGGAGATTGCCCGAGAACGTCCATAGCATTTTGTACTATGCGTTTTCCGAAATGATGAACAACGCAATTGAACATTCAAGGTCAGAGATGATTGAGATCAAGCTATTTAATAGAGGCGGCTCATTTGTTTTTGAGATCAGAGATTTTGGTATCGGCGTATTTAGAAACATTATGCAAAAACGAAAATTAAAGTCAGAAACTGAAGCAATTCAAGATTTACTAAAGGGGAAACAGACGACTGCGCCAAAAGCTCATTCCGGTGAGGGCATCTTCTTTACCTCGAAAATTGCCGATGTTTTTGATCTGGAAAGTTTTGAATTTGCTCTTAAAATTGATAATAAAATTGACGACATTTTTGTTATTGATTTGCCACGGGCGAAAAAAGGCACGAGAGTAGTCTTTGAAATTGAAATTGATTCAAAAAAACACCTAAGTGGTTTGTTTGAGAAATATCAGACAGAGCCGGACACTTATGCTTTTGACAAGACAACTATTAAAATAAAACTTTATCTATTGGGCACGATTTATATTTCTCGATCTCAAGCGAGGCGTGTTCTTGCTGGGTTGGACAAATTTAAATCAGTAACTCTAGATTTCGAGAAAGTGCCCACAATCGGTCAAGCTTTTGCCGATGAGGTTTTTAGGGTATTCCAGCATGCCCATCCAGATATCGAGATTAAGTTCATCAACGCAAACAAAGCGGTGAACTTTATGATAAAGAGGGCGCTAAAGACAGAAAGGTAAACAAAATTCATGGAATTAGTCAGAAATTTTAAGAAATTGTCAAAGGGTGATGCTGATATTGCCGGAGGTAAGGGGGCAAGTCTTGGCGAAATGACTGAGGCCGGGATTCCGGTGCCGCCGGGCTTTGTCGTGTTGGCGGATGCATTTGAGAGATTTTTAGAGGAAAACAGCATCAGTGCCAACGTCGATTCGATCCTTTCCCAGGTTAATCACAAGGACACCAACTCGGTCGATGGCGCCTCGGCCAAGATTCAAAGTATTATTCTAAATTCCAAAATGCCAGCTGATATTGAGGAAGAAATTTTCAAACATTTTGCTAATCTTAATACCGAGTATGTGGCTGTGCGTTCGAGCGCGACGGCTGAGGATGGTAGTAGTGCGTCTTGGGCGGGCGAGCTTGAGAGCTATTTGAATACGACAAAAGATACTTTACTTGAGAATGTCAAAAAATGCTGGGCATCACTTTTCACGCCGCGAGCAATTTTTTATCGCATTGAGAAAGAGATGCACAACGACAAGGTCTCGGTGGCAGTTGTGGTGCAAAAAATGGTCGAGTCGGAGGTTTCGGGAATTTGCTTCACCGTGCATCCGGTGACAGAAGACAAGAACCAGATGGTTATAGAAGCTGGCTGGGGTCTGGGTGAGGCGATCGTTGGTGGACTGATCACTCCGGACAATTATGTTGTCGACAAAGCCAAGCTGGAAATTACCGATAAATATATTTCGGAACAAGCGATTGAAATTGTGAGAGACATAGTAACAGAGAGGCAGAGTGGCGGAGGGGGGACAGTAGAAAAATCAGTCGAGGAAAATTTGCAGGAAAAGCAAAAACTGGCGGATGACAAAATAATTGAGTTAGCGAAAATTTGTATCGGTATCGAAAAACACTATGACTTCCCCTGCGACATCGAGTGGGCATACGAGGGTGATAATTTCTATATCGTGCAGAGTCGGCCAATTACGACGCTAAGCAACAAAAATGACCAAACAGGAGATTAAAGATTATCTAAAAAACACCGAGATTGATATACAGAGGGCGAACGCCTCTTTTCTTTTCGTGGAGACAGTCTATAGTTCATATGTCGAGTCTGATGTGATCCACGGAATTTTATTCAGTCCTGTTTTTTGTTATTTTTCTGGTGACAGAAAGGGAGATTTCTATCAATTTTGTGCCAAAAATATTTTTTTTTCAGTTGCAAAGAAGATTTATGAAGATTATTTGAAGAATCCAGAAAGTTTAGATCAAAAAATTTCAGAGCACATCAAAATCGAAAAAGAAATAGAAAATATCTGGCTAAATTATTTATCAAAAAAGAAAGTCTTAAACCAAGAAGAATTTAGACAACTTTTCGAAAATTTTGTTTTTTTGATAAAAGAATGGTGGCGTTATGCCGCGATTGGTGAAGACAAAGGCGCAATTATTTACGAAGTTATTACACCAAATTTTGCCGTCCGTCACGGTCTAGATCTTTCTGAGGCAGACCAACTGGTGAACCTCTTGGTTCATCCAGCCACTCAGTCAGTTATTGGCGTCGAGAGGAAATGTTTTTTAGAAATTTGTCTTGATATTTATTACGGTAGAAACGCGGACCGAAAATTGAACGATTATCTCCAAAATTTTTTTTGGATCAAGAGCAACTTTTATCGTGCGAGAGAAATCTCAAGCCAGAGTGTGCGTACTGAGGCGGAGCAAGAAATTGAAAGAAGAAGTGTCGCGGAAATCGAGGACGAACTGAGCGCCATCGCGACTAATTTCGAGCGATTATCAGAGCAAAAAAGATATCTGCCAGATTCTGTCCGACTAACTCTAGAAGACAACCTGGATTTGAAGTTTGCCCAGAAAATGATCGAGTGGATCGACATTCGCAAAGCCGGGATGATGAAGATCTTTTATTATCTCTCAAAAATAATTGAAGATTTATCGGTAAACGTTAGAATTGAATATGATACCCTAGCATCATATTCGGCAGATGAGGTAGTAAAATTACTAAGTCTGAAGCAGAAAGTCTCGGACGAAGAGTTAGCAAACAGAAACAGCGGCATGTTTGTGGAGTTTAGAAAAGACAAAGGCCGAAAAGATTTCTTGGGGCGAGATGCACTGGAGTTATTCCAGACAGCGACAACATACGAAGCGAGCGAAGAGTTTCACGGACAAGTTGCAAGCACAGGGGGTGAAAGCAAAGTTACTGGATTAGTGAGAATTGTGATAAATCCGTCTGAAGATGATTTTAACTCAGGGGAAGTCCTGGTTACATCTATGACAAGGGTTGAATTTGTGCCGCTGATGCGTCGGGCTAAAGCGATAATTACTGATGAGGGTGGAATCGGTTGCCACGCGGCTATTGTTAGTCGTGAGCTTGGTATGACCTGTATTATTGGTACAAAAATCGCCACTAAAATTTTAAAAGATGGTGATATAGTGGAGGTGGATGCGGATAAGGGAATTGTAAAATTGTTGGAATAAAGAATACTCCTCAAATAATTCGGGGCAGGCAGAGCTAAGAATTAAGCCGGTAAAATCTTTGGTAATTGCTAGTAATTTTTTCTGGTTTATAATTCCAACTATGGCGAAAAATCTCAATCAAATTAGGTCCGATCTTGTAGCTCTTCGGGAGCGCTTGAACAAAATAGATGTTCGGACATTAGAGGATGACGATGCGCTGACGGATGAATTTGCCGAGCTAAAAAGACGAGTTGATTTTCTAGAGAAAAAAATACTAAAACGCTGTGCTTGATTTTTTTGACAAACTCGGGCGAATTTGCTATCGTTGGACTACATTTTAGTAATTAAGCTAGCTTGAATAGATTTTGATTAAATCCGTCTTGCTGGCGGATTGTTTTATTTAGTGGACGCTTAGCTCAGTTGGTAGAGCTACTCATTTACACTGAGAGGGTCGGGGGTTCGAGTCCCTCAGCGTCCACCATTCGTCGCCGCTTCGACTTATAATCTCGCGGCTTCTCATGGCAGGCTAGGTGAAAAAACAAACTGAAGTTTGGGCTCCGGGGAGAAACAGGAGAACAGACTTTAGTCTGAATAATTTATGGGCGAGTGGTGAAATTGGTATACACGCTACCTTGAGGTGGTAGTGGGAGCAATCCTGTGCAGGTTCAAGTCCTGTCTCGCCCACCATTCGACTCGTTTCACTCGACCCAAAGGGTCCCCTTCGGGGCTCATGGCAGGCCAGAGTCGAATGTCCTGAGTGAACTTAGTGAATCGAAGGACACACTAGTGGATTTAAGTTTTTTGTTAAAAAGTAGTTACTGGTTGACCACCAATAGTGATATGAAGGGGGTTTACTTCATTATCTACCTGATTTTCTTTAGCCTACTCTTCATTGTGGGCATCGGTATCTTTATGCTGGTAAGGGGCCATTTCCAAAAAGTCTGGCAAAAATATGCGACGCCGTTTACTTTGATCGGGGTCTTAGGCTGGATGTACCTGTTTACAACACGAGAGGAATTGCCCGGGCTTTCTAACAGATTGATGCTCCTGATAATAATGGTTACTTTCCTAATCTGGATATTGATTTTGCTCGGTTGGTCGGCCAAAAATGTTCCCGTAATGATCCGGAAAAACAAAGTAGAGGAGAAGTTTAGTAAATACTTGCCAAATAAACGCGGAAATACTAAAAATACCCATCGACAGAGCTCTCTTCGAGTCTGAGCGATGAGGGCGCTCACCTCAGAGTCGATGACGGGGCGGGCAAAAATACAAAAAAATTAATGTTTATTTATAATTAAGGAAAATATTACATGATTGCAGAAGAGAAAGTTTTGGAGGAGAAGGAAAAAGTAGAAAAGGTTGACGAAACTAAAAAGTCTAAAACAAGCAAGGGTGCTGACACCATGGAGAGTCTGATCGAGGAGATGGGCGACCGACTTTTACCGTTTGCTGAAGGCGAGATGGTGGAGGCGAGGATTTTGGCTGTTGGCGGCAATCGTATCTGGGTGGATGTCGCCGGACAGTCGCTCGGTTTTATTCCGGAAAAAGAAATTACCAGTAAGACTGGTCTCAAAATCGGTGACGAAGTGATGGCAACCGTCATCTCGATGGAGGATGAAGAGGGCAACGTCGTCCTATCGATGAAGAGAGCTGATCGCGAGAAATACTGGGTTGAGATGGAAAAAGCCTTTGAATCAGGTGAGCCGATCACGATCAAGATTTCTGATGCCAATAAGGGTGGTCTGATCTCAGATGTTGGTGGAATCTTAGGCTTCTTGCCAGTCTCGCAGTTGGCTCCGGCTCATTACCCACGTGTTACTGGTGGCGACAAGGACGAAATATTGAACAGATTGCGCCAATATATAGGTGAGGAATTCAACGTCAAAGTGATTACCTGCGAGAAAGAAACCAACAAAATTATTTTTTCTGAAAAAGCCGTTAAGGCAGCTGAGGTCAAGCAGAAAATCGACAAATTTAACGTCGGTGACGTTATCTCAGGCAAGATCACAGGTATCGTTGATTTCGGTCTATTTGTTAGCATCGACCCAGAAATCGAGGCGCTAGTTCATATTTCCGAGATTTCTTGGACACGTGTCTCTGATCTACATCGTTTGTTTAAGGTTGGTGATGAGGTAAAGACCCAGGTCATTTCTGTCGATGATGGCCGAGTTTCTCTTTCGATCAAGCGACTTTTGCCGGATCCTTGGGCAAGGGCAGCGGCCAAGTACAAAGTTGGCGACATCGTCGAAGGTGAGGTCACAAAGATCACAGCCTTTGGTGCTTTTGTCTCGCTCGACCCAGAGATTGATGGGCTTGTACATATCTCAGAATTATCAAGCGAACGCGTCGTCGATCCGAGTCAGATAGTCGAGCTGGGCAAGAAATACAAATTTGCTATTATCTCAATCGAAACTGACAATCATCGTCTTGGTTTGTCGATGAAGATTGGCAAAAAGGCCAAGGAGGAAGACGCAAAAGTAGAGGCGAAGGAAGAAAAAACCAAAGCAGCAAAAAAAGATGTGAAGGA
>Ga0172375_10013353_pt1 | contig 10191 bp, 8 predicted proteins | sample LakKiv1m_FD_114537 | JGI IMG/M metagenome (GOLD analysis project Ga0172375, IMG submission 114537) | Freshwater microbial communities from Kabuno Bay, South-Kivu, Congo - kab_092012_11.1m | ecosystem: Environmental > Aquatic > Freshwater > Lake | place: Democratic Republic of the Congo...
CGCCGACGGCGGCCACCACATGGCCGACGCCGTCCTTCTCGAGCTGCTGCGGGGCCGGGCCCTGCAGGTGCACGTAGTCCCCCTTGCCCTGGCGGAAGGCGGCCTCCATCTCGTCGGGCTCGCCGGCGTCGATCGCCTTGATGGCGGCGTAGTCGACGCCCATGCGATGGGCGGCGTACTTGAACATGGCGAGCGGCTGGCCGAGGTGGTCGACCAGCACCTCGCGCCCGGCCAGCTTGCTCCAGGCGAAGGCGGGGTCGGGCCGGCGGGCGGCGATGAAGAAGCCGTCGCGCTCGTTGATCTGGGCGAAGTGGGCGAGGGCCGGCGTCTCGCCGCGCTCGAGCGGGCCCCAGCTCGCCGAAACCGCGATCTGGGCGACGTCGGCCGAACCGTCGGTCAGCGCCTGCCAGGCGGTGCGGCCGGGGCCGGCCGCCTCGTAGGAGGCCTCCAGGCCCTCCTCGGCCAGGAAGCCGCCGGCGATCGTCGCGATCAGCGGGCTGTAGAAGGCCGAATGGCGCGACACGACAATGTTGATGCGGGCCATGGCGTCTCCTCCCCGTCGAGCCGCCCCCGGGCGGCGCGTTCGTTCGATTCTTCGCGTCCGCACGATTGTAAAGCGCGCGCGCGTCCGGGGCAAACGCAGACGACCGCTCAGCGGTCGGCGAATTCGGCCAGGATGCCCGCGCGGTCGCCGTCCAGCCCGGGCACCCGATTGCGTTCGGGCGGATCGGCGAAGGCCGACATCTTGATGGGGTTGCCGGCCATGCGCAGGCGCGCCCCGCCGGCTCCCTCGGCGCCGACCACCATGTTGCGGGCGGCGACCTGGGGGTCGGCGACGACGTCGGCGACGGTGTTGATCGGACCGCAGGGTATGCCCGCCGCCGCCAGCGCCTCCAGCCAGTCCGTCGCCGGCCGGGCGGCCAGCGCCCGCTCGATCTCGGCCTTGAGGGCGTCGACGTGGGCCGAGCGCGCGGCGTTGGTGGAAAAGCGGGCGTCCGCCGCCAGCTCGCTGCGCTCCAGCGTTTGGCACAGCTTGGCGAACAGGGCGTCGTTGCCGGCGGCCACCACGATGTGGCCGTCGGCGGCGGCGAACGCCTCGAAGGGCGTGATCGACGGATGGCGCGTGCCGAGCGGGCCGGGGACCTCGCCGGTGGCGAAATAACGGGCCAGCGCGTTCTACAGCACCGCCACCTGGCAGTCGAGCATGGCGACGTCGATCTTCATGCCTTGGCCGGTGCGCGTGCGGTGGAAGAGGGCGGCGTTGACGCCGACGGCGGTGAACAGGCCGGCCGCGATGTCGCCGATGGAGGTGCCGACCCGCACCGGGCCGCCACCCGCCTCGCCGGTCAGGCTCATGATGCCGCCCATCGCCTGGACGACGAGGTCGTAGGCCGGGCGGTCCTTGTAGGGACCGGTGTGGACGAAACCGGATGCCGCGGCGTAGATCAGCCGCGGGAAGCGTTCGTGCAGGGCCTCCCAGCCGTAGCCGAGGCGGTCGAGGGCGCCCGACCGGAAGTTCTCGACGAGGACGTCGGCGGCGGCGAGCAGGCGCTCGAAGTGGGCGCGGTCGCCGTCCGCCTTGAGGTCGAGGGCGATGCTCTCCTTGCCGCGGTTGAGCGAGGCGAAGTAGGCGGACTCGCCCCCGACGAAGGGGCCGAACTGGCGGGCGTCGTCGCCCCGCGGCGTCTCGACCTTGATGACGCGCGCGCCGAGGTCGGCGAGCACCATCGTGCAGTAGGGGCCGGCCAGGACGCGGGTAAGGTCGACGACCGTGATGCCGTTGAGCGGGCCGGGCACGGCGGCCGCGCCGGCGGCTTCGGGGCTTGGGGTCTCGCGCATGGCGCCTCCCGAACTCTACGATTTCCTGCTGGGCTCGTGTATACACGGGATTTCGGGTGGGACAAACGCCAGGTCCGTGGGGGCCGGCCTTGCGAGGAGAAAAGAGTATGACGGCGGAAGCGCGGTGCGTGTGGGACGCCAAGGCCGGCCTCGGCGAGGGGCCGGTGTGGCTGGAGGACGGGCAGGCCGTCTACTGGGTCGACATCCTGGGCGGCCGCATCCACCGCTACGCGCCGGCGACCGGCGAGCGCCGCACCTGGACGATGGCCGAGCAAGTATGTTCGATCACGCCGCGCGCGGCGGGCGGCTTCGTCGCCGCCACCCGCCACGGTTTCGCCTTCTTCGACCCGGAGACGGGCGCCCTCGAGCCGTTCGCCGCGGTCGAGCCGGACCGGCCGGGCAACCGCTTCAACGACGCCAAGGCCGACGACCGCGGCCGCCTGTGGGCGGGCACCATGAACGACGACGGCAGCAACCAGCCGACAGGGGCGCTCTATCGCCTCGATGCCGATCTCGCGTGGCGGCGCATGGACGACGGCTACCGGGTGGCCAACGGCCCCGCCTTCTCGCTCGACGGGCGGACCATGTTCCACAACGACACGCGCGTCCGCCGCGTCTATGCCTTCGACGTCGACGCGGCGGGGGGAATCTCCGGCAAGCGCGTCTTCCTGGAGTTCGCCGAGGCCGACGGCAAACCCGACGGCATGACGGTGGATGCCGAGGGCTTTCTTTGGGTGGCCCATTACGGCGGCGGGCGGGTCTCCCGCTTCGCCCCTGACGGCCGGGCCGAGCGGCATTTCAACCTGCCGGCGACGCAGGTCACGAGCTGCGTCTTCGGCGGACCGGCCCTCGACGTCCTCTACGTGACGACGGCGGCGCAACGGCTCGACGCCGAGGCGCTCAGCCGCCAGCCGCTGGCCGGCGGCCTCTTCGCGATCGCGGCCGGCGTCCGCGGCCGGCCGACCGCCCGCTTCGCGGGATGAGGGCCGGCGGCCTTCCGCCGGTCGCGCGCGGCGTTATCGCTGCCGATTCAATGGGCGATTCCGCTCACAAATTCCGGTCGTGGTCGCGAATCGGGCGGATTCGACCGATAGGGCCTTGCCTTTCCCCCGCGAAATCAACCAGACTGCGGTCCGGGGTGTTGGCCAATTCGCGCATTCCTGTTCGTCGGGGCCCCGGGCCCGGAATGCCGGTCTCGCGTCTGACGGAACCGCGGGGGGTGGCTCGCACCCGCACCAGGACTTGAACCGAGGGGGAGCACATATGACCAAGCGACGTCTTCTCAAGATCGCCGGCGCGGCCGCCGGTGTTGCCCTGTTCGCGGGCGGTGCCCTGGCCCAGGGCATGAACTTCTTCACCATCGGCACCGGCGGCACCAGCGCCACCTACTATCCGCTCGGCGGCACCATCGCCAACGCCATCTCCAACCCGCCGGGGTCGCGCCCCTGCGCCGAGGGCGGCAGCTGCGGCGTGCCCAATCTGGTGGCGATCGCGCAGTCGTCGCGCGGCTCGGTGAACAACATCAACGGCATCCAGTCCGGTCTGTTCTCGTCGGGCTTCGTGCAGTCCGACGTCGCCTACTGGGCCTACACCGGCACCGGCGTCTACCAGGGCAAGGAGCCGTTCAAGGACCTGCGCGCCATCGCCGCCCTCTATCCCGAGCACATCCACCTCATCGCCCGGGCCGGCGCCAACATCAAGTCGGTGAAGGACCTCAAGGGCAAGCGGGTGTCGCTCGACGAGGCCGGTTCCGGCACCTACGTCAACGCCAAGCAGATCCTCGAGGCCTTCGGCCTCGGCGAGAAGGACATCAAGGCCGAGTACGTCAAGCCCGGCCCCGCCGCCGACGCCATCAAGAACGGCCAGATGGACGCCTTCTTCATCACCGCCGGCTATCCCACCGGCGCGGTGACCGAACTGGCGGCCAGCACCAAGATCACGCTGGTGCCGATTTCCGGCCCCGAGGTCGACGCCTTCATCAAGAAGTTCGGCTTCTACAGCGTCGACACCATTCCGGCCGGCACCTACGAGGGGGTGGCCGAGACCAAGACCATCGCCGTCGGCGCCCAGTGGGTGACCAGCGCCAAGCAGGACGCCGAACTGATCTACCAGATCGCCAAGGACCTGTGGAACGACAACAGCCGCAAACTGCTCGACGTCGGGCACGCCAAGGGCAAAGTCGTCAGACTGGAGACCGCGCTGGCCGGCATCGGCATCCCGCTGCATGATGGAGCCGCGAAGTTCTATCGCGAGGTCGGCAAGATCAAGTAGTCCCGTTTTCGGTCGAGGCGGCCGGCGGCATTTCGATGTCGCCGGCCGTGTTTTCGTCAGGCGTTCGGCCCGAAAGACCGGCGACATGAGCCAGATCGATCTCGAACGCGCCGATGCGCTCGAGGCCAAATACGACCCCGACCTTCAGTTCCGGCCGCTCCGCCGGTCGGCCGCCTGGGTCACCGGGACCTTGCTGGTCTGTCTGTCGCTGTTTCATTACTACATCGCCGGATTCGCGGTCATCAACGAGCTGACGCTGCGCGGTATCCATCTCAGTTTCGTCCTCGGCTTGATCTTCCTGGTCTTCGGGCTGCGCCGGGGCAAAACGGGCGTGGCCGGGAATTCGACCTGGCACGCCCCCGCCGGCATTCCGCTGACCGACTGGCTGTTCGCCGCGGTGACCGTCGTCGTCACCCTCTACCTGCCGCTGCTGCCGACCGACGAGGTCAGCATGCGGGTCGGCAATCCGCTCTTCATCGACGTCGCCGTCGGCAGCGGCATGATCGCCGTCATCCTGGAGGCGACGCGGCGTTCCATGGGGCCGACGTTGCCGGCCATCGCGCTGGTGTTCATCCTCTACGGGCTTTTCGGCAACCACGCGCCCGGCGTGCTGGTCCACCCGGGGTCGTCCTGGGTCGGCCTGGTCAACCATCTCTACATGACCAACCAGGGGGTCTACGGCATCGCCGTCGGCGTCGTCGCCAAGTACGTGTTCCTGTTCGTCGTCTTCGGCGTCGTCGCCACCCGCATCGGGCTCGGCCAGCTGTTCATCGATCTCGCCTCGATCGTGGCCGGGCGGTATGCCGGCGGGCCGGCCAAGGTGGCCATCTTCTCGTCGGCCATGCTCGGCATGATCTCGGGCTCGTCGATCGCCAACACGGTGACGACCGGGGCGCTGACCATCCCGGCCATGAAGCGGGTCGGCTACGCGCCCCATTTCGCCGGCGCCGTCGAGGCCACCGCCAGCACCGGCGGGCAGATCACTCCGCCGATCATGGGCGCGGCCGCCTTCATCATGGTCGAGTTCCTGGAAATCCCGTACCGCGAGATCGTCCTGGCGGCGGTGGTCCCCGCCCTGATGCACTATCTCGGCGTCTTCACCATGGTCCATCTCGAGGCCAAGAAGCTCGGCCTGCGCGGCCTCAGGCCCGACGAAATGCCGCGCCTGGGCAAGGTCCTGCGCGACAACTGGCTGACCCTGATCCCGCTGATTCTGCTGGTCGTCATGATCCTGGGTGGCCGCACGCCCGACAACGCGGCCTTCTGGGGGATCACCGCCTGCGTCGCGGTCGGCTTCGTCAATCCGCACCACCGCCTGACGGTGCCCGACCTTGCGGAGACCTTCCGCTCGGGCGCACGCTACGCGCTGGCGGTCGGCGCGGCGGCGGCCAGCGTCGGCATCATCGTCGGCGTGGTGACGCTGACCGGCATGGGCTTCCGGCTGAGCTACATGGTCACGCAGGCGGCGGCATCGATGGCGGTGCCGATCGCGAACCTGATCCCCTTCGGGCTGATCTCGGCGCCGTCGATCACGCTGTTCCTGACCCTGCTGTTCACGGCGTTCGCCTGCATCATCATGGGCGCCGGCATTCCGACGACCGCCACCTACATTATCCTGGTGACCATCGCGGCACCGGCCCTCGGCCTGCTCAACGTGCCGGCCCTGGTCGCCCACTTCTTCGTCTTCTATTACGGGGTTCTCGCCGACATCACCCCGCCGGTCGCCTTGGCCGCCTATGCCGGGGCGGGGATCGCCCGGGCCAATCCCTTCAGGACCGGCAACACCGCCTTCCGCTTGGCCTCGGCCAAGGCTCTGGTGCCCTTCGTCTTCGTCTATTCGCCGACGATGCTGCTGGTGGTTCCGGGGTTCACCTGGGGCGCCTTTGCCATCACCGTCACCGGCTGCGTGCTCGGCATCCTGATGCTGGGCGCCGCCATGATCGGCTACATCGTGGCCCCGGTCAGCGTGGTCGAACGAATGCTTCTCGGCCTGGCCTCGCTTTGCCTCATCGCGCCAAGCCTGGCGTCCACGGCGGTCGGCCTACTGGTCGCCCTGCCGGTACTGGTCCGTCAGATGGTCGTCTGGCGGCGTGGCCGGCGCATCGCGGCCCCGATCGACATCGCCCAATGAACGGCGGCGGATTCATCTGATCAGGCCGTTCGGGTAAATGGCGCTCTTCAGCACGCCGTCGCGATACGCCCCCTGGCGCTGGAACAGCTCGATGCCCTCGTCCAGCGTGCCGCGATGGGTGATGATCGCCCGGGCGTCGACCTTGCCGCGCCGCATCATCTCGATGGCCTCCGGGTAGACCTCGCCCATGCGGTTGCAGATCTTGACCGTCGGCTCCTTGGAGCGGAAGGGCATGGCGTCCATGGCGTTGTAGGTGACGCCGGTGGGGATGCCGACCAGCACGATGCGGCCGGCCGGGCGGACCATCTGCACGGCCTCGGCGAAACCGTTGGGCGAGGTGGTCGCCTCGAGGACCAGGTCGACGCCCTTGCCGCCGGTCCACTCGACAATGTCCTTGTAGCTGGTCCCGGCCTTGTCGGCGCCCAGCTCGAGGGCCTTGCGGGCGCGGTATTCCAGCGGATCGGCGCAATAAACCACGCCGGCGCCGTGGGCGCGCACGAGCTGCAGCAGGATCAGGCCGATCGGCCCGCAGCCGAGGATGCCGACGCTGTCGGCGAGCTGCAGGTCGGCCTTCTTGAGGGCATGGATGCCGATGCCGATCGGCTCGAGGAAGGCGGCCTCCTCGGCGGTGAAGCCGTCGGGCAGGGGGATGATCGCCTCCCGAGGGACGGTGACGAACTCGGCCATCGCGCCCGGGTTGGGCGGCGAGCCGTGGAAGCGGATGCTGCGGCAGAGGTGCGGCAGGCCGCGGTGGCAGTATTCGCAGTGGCCGCAGAAGCGCGACGGCTCCACGGCCACCATCTGCCCCCGCTTGAGGCCGATCGCCTCGGCCCGGTCGTCCCATACCCACGCGGCGTATTCGTGACCCGGGATCTGCGGCTTCTCGACCCGGCGGGTGCCGAGCTTGCCCTCGAGGTAGTAGTGCAGGTCGCTGCCGCAGATAAGGACGCTGGCCACCTTCAGCTTGTATTCGTTCTCCTTGGGCTCGGGTTCGGGCAGCTCGCCCAACCGCCGGTCCTTCTCGCCGTGGATGAACAAGGCACGCATATCCGTCTTCTTCCCTTGCTGTCGTTCGCGCTCCCCGAACCCCCAGGTAATGGCGCACATCGCCCGGGCGATCAAGAGAAGTGTGACGGGACCGGTCGAAAAACCAAGGAATTCCAGGGACCGGAGCGCTCGAACGACGGCGCGTTTCCAAGGCGGAACCGGTGCCGCGCCCGCCCGCCGATGGTCCCGATCGGACAATATAACAGCAATAATAATTTATATATAAATCAATTAACATTTTAGTTTGACACTAAGTAAAAGATATACGATCATATGCGACAGAAAGGCCGGTCGCGGGTGCCGAATGGCGGCGTTCCCGGGGTCGGGCCATCTCGGGTGGGGAGACCGATGAACGATTTTCGAAACCATGTGAATGCCGGCCATCGCGCGGGCACAATCGCCACCGTGGAGACGCCGGCGGAGCCGACGAGCCCGAGGGTGCGGATCGTCGGCTGCGGACCGGGCGATCCCGACCTGCTGACGGTGCGGGCGGCACGGGCCATCGCGGCGGCCGACGTCGTTCTCCACGACCGGCTGGTCGGCCCGGGCGTGCTCGATCTCGCGCGGCCCGGGGCGCGGCGTATCGACGTTGGCAAGACGGGCGGCGGCCCCGGCACCAGCCAGGCCCGCATCAACGCGCTGATGGTCCTTCATGCGCGCAGCGGCCGACGGGTCGTGCGCCTCAAGGGCGGCGATCCCTTCGTCTTTGGCCGCGGCGGCGAGGAGCTGGAGTACCTGCGCCGCAACGGAATCGCGGCCGAGGTCGTGCCCGGCATCACGGCGGCGACCGGCTGCGCCGCCGCCACCGGCATTCCCCTGACCCATCGCGATCTCGCCTCGGCCGTCACCTTCGTGACCGGCCACGACCGGGACGGCGCCGACGGCGGCCCGGATTGGGCCGCCCTGGCCCGCGTGCGTCACACGCTCGTCGTCTACATGGGCTTGGCGGCGGCGGCGGATATCGCGACGCGCCTGATCGGCGGCGGCATGGACGCGGCGACACCGGTGGCCGTCGTCGAGAACGGTACCCGACCCGAGCAGCGCCTCGTCATCGGCCGTCTCGCCGACTTGGGCGACTTGGTCGCCGACAACGCCGTCAGCGGTCCCGCACTCATCATCATTGGCGAAGTGGCGGCGTTCGCCGATTCCGCCGCCGTCGCCGAGTTGGCGGCCGTGGCGGCCTGAGCCGGGCAGGACGCAAGCCATGCAGGTCATCACCGGCAACGATCTCAGGACCGGCTTGGTCGTCTACCTCAGGGCCGACGGCGGTTGGACCACGACGCTCGCCGAAAGCCGCGTCCTTGCCGACGAGGCGGAGGCCGCGAGCGTCCTGGCCGACGCCGAAGGAGCGACGGCCCGCCGGGTGGTCACGCCCTATCTGATCGATGTCGTCGACGACAATGGCGCCCTGCGTCCCGCGCGCTTCCGCGAACACATCCGCGCCAGCGGCCCGACGGTCCCCAGCGATTTCACCGGAATTTCGAGCAAGCGAGACTGACCCATGTACCGATACGACGAATTCGATCACCAATTGGTCGCCGAGCGGGTCGACCAGTTCCGCGGCCAGGTGCAGAGGCGCCTCTCCGGCGAGCTCACCGAGGACGAGTTCAGGCCGTTGCGCCTGATGAACGGCCTCTACCTGCAGCTTCACGCCTACATGCTCAGGGTGGCCATCCCCTACGGCACCTTCTCGTCGGCGCAGATGCGCAAGCTTGCCCACATCGCCCGACGCTACGACAAGGGCTACGGCCATTTCACCACCCGCCAGAACATCCAGTTCAACTGGCCGGCCCTGGCCGACGTGCCCGACATCCTGGCCGAACTGGCCGGCGCCGAGATGCACGCCATCCAGACCAGCGGCAACTGCATCCGCAACGTCACCGCCGACCAGTACGCCGGCGTCGCCGCCGACGAGATCGAGGACCCGCGCGTCTATTCGGAAATCGTCCGCCAGTGGTCGACCCTGCATCCCGAGTTCTCGTTCCTGCCGCGCAAGTTCAAGATCGCGGTGGCCGGCGGCCCGCGCGACCGCGCCGCCGTGCGCGTCCACGACATCGGCCTGATCCTCAAGCGCAACGAGGCCGGCGAGGTGGGCTTCGAGGTGATCGTCGGCGGCGGCCTGGGCCGCACGCCGATCGTCGGCAAGACCATCCGGGAGTTCCTGCCGAAGCGCCACCTGCTCAGCTACCTGGAGGCGGTGCTGCGCGTCTACAACGAGTTCGGCCGTCGCGACAACATCTACAAGGCGCGCATCAAGATACTGGTCCATGACCTCGGCGTCGACGCCTTCGCCGACCGGGTGGAGGAGGAGTGGGCGTTCATTCGCGACGGCGCCGCGCTCGACCTGCCGGGGGACGAGATCACCCGCATCCGCGCCTATTTCGCGCCGCCGCCCTACGAACGGCTGGTCGAGGCCGTGCCCGATCTCGAGGCGTGGCGGCTGGTCAGCCCGGCGTTCGACCGCTGGATGCGGGTCAACGTCGCCGCCCACAAGCGGCCGGGCTACGCCATCGTCAACCTGTCCTTGAAGCCCGAGGGCGGGGTGCCCGGCGACATCACCGCCGAGCAGATGGACGCGGTGGCCGACCTGGCCGAGCGCTACAGCTTCGGCGAGATCCGGGCGACCCACGAGCAGAACCTGGTGTTCGCCCACGTGCGCAAGCGCGACCTCTACGATCTGTGGCGGGCGCTCGACGCCAACCGCCTGGCAACCCCCAACCTCGGCCTGGTGACGGACATCATCTCGTGCCCGGGGCTCGACTACTGCTCGCTCGCCAACGCCCGCTCCATCCCAATCGCCCAACGGATCAGCCGGCGTTTCGCCGAACTGGAGCGCCAGCTCGACATCGGCGACCTCAGGATCAAGATCTCGGGCTGCATCAACGCCTGCGGCCACCATCACG
>Ga0172375_10013356_pt1 | contig 10190 bp, 6 predicted proteins | sample LakKiv1m_FD_114537 | JGI IMG/M metagenome (GOLD analysis project Ga0172375, IMG submission 114537) | Freshwater microbial communities from Kabuno Bay, South-Kivu, Congo - kab_092012_11.1m | ecosystem: Environmental > Aquatic > Freshwater > Lake | place: Democratic Republic of the Congo...
CTGGAGCCGGACGTGTGGTTCTACGTGGCGTTCAAGGACGGTTCCGCGGCCAACAAGGAAATCTCCGCCTATCGGGCGTTCATGCTGAACGTCGATCCGCTGGAGGCGATCGCCCCTGACGAGAGCGAACTGGCCGGCCGGAGCTATCTGGCGGCCGACACGCCGAATGTGACGGTGCCCCACATTGATGCCGCGGCCTCCATGCTGCGCACGGGCGAAAAGCGGCTGGCGTTGCAGAAGCGCTACGGCATGGCGGATGAGCAGATGATCGCGTCCCACGAGCGTGCCAAGGATTGGCTGTCCGATGCCACCAACAACCTGGCGGGCAACGAACCCGCGAAGGCGGTGGTCGCCGCCGGATCCAGTCTCGCCTACGCCATCAACAACCATCCGGTGATCCGCGACCGGATCTGGCAGGCGGTCGTCGGCATCCTGTGGTATCTCGGGTTGCTGGTCCCGTTCGTATTCTTCGTCGAGAAGCTGATCTTCGGGTTTGCCGATATCCGGCGCCAGTTGCTCGCCAACGGGATCATCTTCGTACTCGTCTTCGCGCTGTTGCGGTTCTTCCACCCGGCCTTCCAGATGGTGCGCTCGTCCCTTGTCATTCTGCTCGGGTTCATCATCTTCCTGCTGACCGTGCTGGTCACGCTGATGATCAGCGCCAAGTTCAGGCAGAACATCAAGGACCTGCGCAGCAAGGAGGGCCGCGTCGAGGGGGCGGACATCAATCGCGCCGGCGTGGTGGGCACGGCCTTCATGCTGGGCATGAACAATATGCGGAGGCGCAAAGTCCGCACGGCGCTCACGTGCGTGACTCTGATCCTGATCACCTTCGTGATGATCTGCTTCACCTCGGTCTCGACGGACCTGAAGAACATCGAGTATCCGACGGGGCGTTCGGATTGGAACGGCATCATGCTCCGCAATCCGAACTACACCAGCCTGGCGGGCGAAGAAGTGGCCAGCATCAAACGCATTTACGGCACCCGGTTCCCGATCACCACCTGGCAATGGATGATCCCCACGCTCAACATCTGGAACCAGGGGGGGCTCGCCAACCCGGAGATCCTGGTGGATCGCGAGTTCTCCGTGGGCGACATCAGGAACAGCCGGCGCGCGAAGCTGAGCGGCTGCATCGCGATGGAGTGGAACGAGCCGATGTTCACCGGGATTGACCGCTACCTGGTGACGACGAACGGCTGGTTCCCCCGGCCGCCCGAGACCCGCGCGGAGCGTCTGGAAGCCGCTGCCACGGGCTACAAGCAGAAGAACTACGTCATCCTTCCCGACAGCGCGGCGGCCGAGCTGGGACTGACCGCGGAGGAGGTCAACACCCGTCACCCGACCGTCACCATTCGCGACATCGAATACGAAGTGCTCGGCATCATCGACAGCGTGAAGCTGGGCCGGACGCTCGGGCTCGACGGGCGCTCGATCCTTCCTTATGACATCAACAGCGTGCAGTCCATGGGCCAGCAGGGCAAGAACCTCGTCGTTCCGGATGATATCGGACGGCTGAGCGCCCAGCAGGTGATGATCGTCAACACGATGGTGCCGGTGCGCGGCGAGGGCGTGATCACGGTGGCCTGCTCGATTCTGTTCCCGAAGCAGCCCTGTCGCATCACCGCCTCCGCGCCGGAACAGCCGGCGGCCGACTATCGCGAACAGCGCCGGACCGTGCTGGAATACCTGGAGCGGATCGGCGAGCCCGCCTTTTACGCCGTGGACGGCGTTTCCTACTACGGGTCGCGCCAGCGGAAGAAGGATTTCTCCGGCATGCTCGAACTGCTGGTTCCCATCCTGATCGCGGCCCTGACGGTGTTCAACACCATGCGCGGGTCCGTGTACGAGCGCAAGGACGAGATCTACGTCTACAACGCCGTGGGCGTGGCGCCGAACCATGTGTTCTTCATCTTCATGGCGGAAGCCTGCGTCTATGCCGTGGTGGGCGCCCTCATGGGGTATCTGCTCAGCCAGGGCACCGGCCGCCTGCTGACCACGCTGGGCATGACCGGCGGCCTGAACATGGACTACAGCTCCATCGAGACCATCTACGCCTCGCTGGCCATCATGGTTGCCACGCTGCTTTCGACCATCCTGCCGGCCCGGGACGCCGCCCGTATGGCCTCGCCGGCCGACACGACCCACTGGACCATCCCCGAGGCCCAGGGCGATACGATGGCGTTCAACCTGCCGTTCACCTTTACGTCGCACGACCGCATCGCCGTGGTGAGCTACTTCCACCGCTGGCTGGATTCCAACGGCGCCGGCAGTTCCGGGCCGTTCTACTGCTCGGCGCCCGTGTGCAGCGTGCGCCACGAATCGCCCGGCGCGAAGGGCATGGAAGCGGTGCCCGTGCTGACCACGACCATCTGGCTCAAGCCCTACGACCTGGGTGTTTCCCAGCAGGTCGAGATTGCGCTGCCGACCGATCCCGAAACCGGCGAGTATATTGCGCGCATCACGATTACGCGGTTGAGCGGGCACGTGACCACGTGGCAGCGGACGGTCAAGCCGTTCCTCGGCACCCTGCGCAAGCAGTTCCTGAACTGGCGGGTGACGACGACGGAGGACCGGACGGAAATGTTCGCGGAGGCCAAGCGCATGCTCCAGGCCGTTCCGGGATCCGAGGCGGGGAAGGAAGCCTGATATGGCGGATCAGAAGGACAAAGGAAAACTCGTGCTGGACGCCGAGCTGGAGATTTACCGCTCGGTGCTGGAGACGCCCAAGGAGTTCAAGAACGGCTTCACCGGCGTGGCCGTGGCCGGCGCCTTCTTCTGCGGCCTGCTCATGATGCCGGGCGCGATCTATCTAAGCCTGATGACCGGCGGCGGCATCGGCGCCGCCTGGGTTACGTTGATCATCTTTACCGAGGTCAGCCGGCGCGCCATGCGCACCATGAGCCCGCAGGAGCTGGTGATCCTGCTGATGGTCGCCGGCGCCATGGCCGGCGGCGGTCCGTTCGCGGATCTGGTCTGGCGCCAGTTCTTCATCCAGAGCGACGCGGTCCGCGATGTCGGCCTGATGGGCAAGTTCCCCACCTGGTATGCGCCGCCCCTCGGTAGTGCGGCGTTGACGGAACGTTCCCTGTGGCATGTGGATTGGCTCGTGCCGATCGGGCTCATGGTGTTCCTGACCATTGTCGGCAGCATCAAGAACTACACGCTGTCCTACTTCTTCTTCCGGCTGACGTCCGACGTTGAGCGCCTTCCATTCCCCTTTGCCGCCATCGGCGCGCAGGGGTCCATGGCGCTGGCGGAGTCCGGCGATCGAAAGACCACCTGGAAGTGGCGCATGTTCTCGATGGGCGCCATGTTGGGGCTTGGGTTCGGAATCATCCAGGTCGGCGTGCCGCTGCTGACCGGCGCGTTCCTGTCCAAGCCGATCATGCTCCTTCCCTTGCCCTGGTACGATTCGACGGCGCTCACGGAAAAGCTGCTGCCGGCCACGGCGACAGGGCTGGTGATCGATCTCGGGCTGATCATCGCGGGCATGGTGATCCCGTTCTGGGCGGTCGTGGGGTCGGGCGCCGCGCTGCTGCTGACCCTGGTGTTGAACCCCATGCTGTTCCACTGGGGCGTTCTGACCCGGTGGAAGCCCGGTATGGATACGATCAACACCACCTTCTGCAACTCGCTCGACTTCTGGATGAGTTTCGGGCTTGGCGTCGCCGGCGGCATTGCCGTGATCGGGATCTACCAGACCGTCCGGGACATGGTGCTCAAGTCGCGCGAACTGCGCCGGCAGCAGGAGGCGAACCCCGACCAGTCGAAACCCCGGGAGAACCTCTGGGAGACGCCGCCCGGCCGCGGCGACTTCTCCGTGTGGGTTGCGTTGGTGCTCTACGCGGTGTGCGGCGGCATCACCGTGTGGGTCTGTCATCTCCTGGTGCCGGGCTGGAAGATTCTGGTGTTCACGATCTTCTTTGTGTACCTCTACACCCCGCTGATTTCCTATATCAACGCGCGGCTGACCGGCATCTGCGGCCAGAGCGTCAATATCCCGTTCCTCCGCGAGGCGGCCTACATCCTCTCGGGACACAAGGGCGTGGAAATCTGGCTGGCGCCGATTCCGATCGACAACATGGGCGGCGCGGCTTCGTCGTTCCGCACCAACGAACTCACCGGAACCAACTTCTGGTCCTATGTCAAGGCCACCTGCCTGATCGTCCCGCTGAGCTTCGTCCTCAGCTTCATCTTCTGGGCGTTCATCTGGAAGTCCTCCGCCGTTCCGTCGGACCTGTTCCCGTGGGCGCAGCAGATGTGGGAGCTCAACGCGAAGAACACCGTGCTGCTGTACTCCGCCACCTTGGAAACGGATGGCGCCAAGCCCCTCTTCTACCAGGCCCTGCACCTGCCCGTCATCGGCGGCTCGTTCGTGTTTTCCATCGCGTCGTTCATCCTGCTGCTGATCTTCAAGATCCCGACCATGGCGATTTACGGTTTTGTGCAGGGCATCGGCTCCATGCCGCACGGATTCATTCCGATCGTCATCGGCGCCATGATCGGGCGGTTCTACATGGAGAGGAAGATGACCCGGAAGCGGCTTCTGGAAATCATGCCGGTGCTGAGCGCCGGCTATGGGACGGGGATTGGCCTGATCGCGCTGATCGGCGTGGCGGCCAACCTGATCGTGAGCGCGGTGTCGTCGGCGAAGTTCTAGAGATTGAAAGTTGAAAATCGAGAAATGGAAGATTGAAGGTTGAGTAGAGAGCCATGAACGAACAGCATGGACAACGACGGGAGACGAAGACTGACGCGGCATCCGCTTCCCGTGCGCAGTCCGCTCCCCAATTTTCAACTTTCAACATTCAATCTTCAATCGGTACGCAGGTGCGCCTGCCGTTCGGCACGGCGTTCCGCATTTCCGTGCAGGGCATACGGATCCGGTTCGGGCGCTCCCTGGTGACGGTTTCGGGCGTGGTGCTGGGGATCGCCTTCCTGATGAGCAACCTCACCGGACAGCTCATCAAGAACGGCGTGGCCGCCCAGCGCGAAATCCGGCAGCAGGCCGCCATGATGGCCGCCATGGTCCGGGCCGAGATCGGCGACATCCAGGGCAAGTCCATCGGCGTGGCCGTGTTCGGCAGCGTCAGCCCCGCGGAGGAGCGACTCATTGCCGACCTTGTCGCCGCCAAGCCGGCCTCCCTGCGCGGGTACGGTCTGCAGGTGCCGGGCGTCACAGCCACGGCCTCGGCCGCCGGTGTCGGGGAGGGGGCCGGTGTGGTGCTGGTGCTCGGGGATGCGGCTTCCGCGTCCACGCCGCTTGCCGAGCTGACGCAGGGGATGATCCAGAAGGTTCTGCTCGACACGGTGGCCGATCGGAAGTTTGCGGCCGGGGACCCCTCCGTGCGCCGCGAGTTCTTCTACGGCTCCCAGCACGAACAGCAGCAGGCGCGCCTGGCGAAGGAAGCCCGGCAGGCCCGCGCCCGTACGTTGTGGATCGTGGTCATTTCGCTCCTCGTCACGGTGATCGGGGTCTCGAACGCGCTGCTGATGTCCGTCACGGAGCGGTTCCGGGAGATCGGCACCATGAAGTGTCTCGGTGCGCTGTCGGGTTTCATCCGGATGCTGTTCCTGATCGAGAGCTCTTTGATTGGGACGGCCGGCTCGATCGTCGGCGTGATTGCCGGCGCGATCCTGCCGATCGTCGCCTACGGTTTCACCTATTCGTTTGGGGCCGTGCTGGGCTCGATGCCCTACGGGCAACTGGTGTTGGCGGGCTTCGGGTCGGCGGTGGTCGGGACGGTCCTGGCCGTGTTGGCGGCCATTTACCCGGCGACCATCGCCTCGCGCATGCTACCGGCCTCCGCGCTGAGAAGTACGGTGTGATAAACTCGAATCTCGAGGGCCGAAACCCGAAACAATATCGAATGACGAAACGCTGAGAAAACGAATGAGCGAGAACAACACAGCCAAACGGTACGACTTGGAAGACCGTACGTTCTCGTTTGCGCAGCGGATACGGGCCTTTGTCAGGAATCTGCCGCTGAGCCTAGCGAATACGGAAGATATCCGCCAATTGGTTCGCGCAAGCGGTTCCGTGGGGGCAAACTACATCGAGGCGAATGAAGCCTTGAGCAAGAAGGACTTCGTGTTACGGGCGAAAATATGCCGCAAGGAGGCAAAAGAAAGCCGCTATTGGCTGCGACTTGTCGATACGGCCGGGAAAGCCGGTGTCGAAGGCGAAAGGAACTCGTTGGCCCAAGAGGCTCAAGAACTGACGAACATCTTCGGTGCCATCGTGCGCAAGAGCGAATGAATCACATGTTCCATGTTTGGGCTGCGTTTTGTTTGTTTGGTATGCTTTGTTTCGTGTTTAGGGTTTCGATATTTGAATTTCAGGTTGTGGAAAGATGATTTCGTCAAGTCCAACCAACGTTAGGGGTCTCTTCGACGGCGATGTCGATGCCGGCAAGCACGGCTTCGTGATCCGCGCCGTGGACGTGAAAAAGGTCTTCAAGATGGGTGATTCGGAAACCCACGCCCTGCGCGGCGCCACACTCGATGTCAAACGCGGCGAGTATATCTCCATCATGGGGCCGTCGGGGTCCGGCAAGTCCACCTTCTTCAACATGATCGGCGGGCTCGACAAGCCGACCTCCGGCAAGGTCTACATGGACCAGGTGGACATCGCCCAGCTCGATCCCTACGAACTCGCCTGGCTGCGCTGCCGCAAGGTCGGCTACATCTTCCAGACCTTCAACCTCATCCAGGTCATGTCCTGCATCGAGAACGTGACGCTGCCCATGTCCTTCGCAGGCATGGGCGCCGAGGAGTCGCACGAGAAGGCCATCGGCATTCTGGAGCGCGTCGGGCTCAAGGAACGGGCGCTCCACAAGCCGGCCGAAATGTCGGGCGGCCAGCAGCAGCGCGTGGCGATCGCCCGGGCGCTGGCCAACTCGCCCGACATTCTTCTCGCGGATGAGCCGACCGGCAACCTTGACCTGAAGACCGGCGAGGAAATCATCAAGCTCTTCTCGCGGCTGCGGGACGAACTGGGCGTGACCGTCATCACCGCCACGCACGACCTGAAGATGCTGAAGGCCTCGGACCGGATCGTCTGGATCGAGGACGGGCTCATCACGCGCGTTACGACCGCCGATGCGATCCGCATCGATGTCCAGGAGGTCCACTAGATGACGTGGTTCCGCAAGAAGGCGCCGGCGCCTCGGCCGATCATCGCGGATCCCTTCGCGGTGATTCCGATCCAGCCGGACGACGTGACCGTCAAGCGCGACAGCCGGGGCATGATCCAACTGCGGCGCCAGCAGCCGATCAACGGGCTGCTGCGGCGCGTGGCCGGCTGGCTCCGCTACGACTACAGCCGCAAGGTCGCGCTGGACGAACACGGGACGCTTTACTATGGCTTTGTGGACGGAACCCACACGCTGCGGGCTATTGTGGATCGGATGTTGGAATCCTCCGGCCGGGACCGCAAGTCGGTGGAGACCGGTGTGATTGTGTTCACGAAGAAACTGATGACCCTGAACATGGTGGCGCTGAAGGTGCCCGAATCGGCGCAATGGAAGCAATCGGCATGAAGCGGACATCCGTCATCGCCCGCGCCAAGGATGTGACCCGTCGCTATCAGCTCGGGGACGAGACCGTCTGGGCGCTCAACGGCATTTCCATGGACATCTACGAGGGCGAGTACCTGTCGATCATGGGGCCGTCCGGTTCCGGGAAATCCACGTTCTTCAACATGATCGGAGCGCTCGACATTCCCACCAGCGGCACGATCGAGTTCATGGGCGCGGATTTGTTTGCGCTTCCCGAGGAGAAGCAGGCCTGGATCCGCTGTCACAAGATCGGCTACATCTTCCAAACCTTCAACCTGATCATGGTGATGTCCGCGCTCGACAACGTGGCGCTGCCCAAGATTCTGCTCGGCTCCTCCCAGGCGGAAGCCCAGGCGCGCGCCGCCGAGGTGTTGGAACTGGTCGGGCTGGGGCATCGCATGCACCATCTTCCGGACCAGCTTTCCGGCGGCCAGCGGCAGCGCGTGGCCATTGCGCGCGCGCTGGTCAATGCGCCGACGGTCATTCTCGCCGACGAGCCAACGGGTAACCTGGACACCAAGATCGGCTTGGAGATTATCGAGCTGCTCAAGCGTTTGCAGACGGAGCAGGGCGTCACGGTCATTACGGCCACGCATGACGCCAAGATGCTGGCCATCTCCGACCGGATCGCCTGGATCCGCGACGGCCGGCTTGAGCGGCTCGAAAACCGCGCGGACGTCAAGATCAGCACCGGCAGCATGAAGGCCTGACGCCGGGCAACGGGAGCGGGATTCGTTCTCACCAGGGCTGAGCTGGAACGTTTCTCTCTCCAGGCAACGGCGCTCGCTTCGGTTACACGCCTGTTACACCTCGCATTCCTCTGCCGGGTGTATAGTCTGGCCGCAGAGACAACAAGGAGGTCGCGATGAACGGTTCGTTTGCAACGCTCGGTTTGCTGGTCGTGGCGGGTTTGTTGACGGGTGTCTACGCGGAGGATGCCGCGCCGCTCGGCGCTCTCGCCAGGATGCCGGTCAAGGAAGTTACCGTGTTCAAGGACGGGCACGCCTTTCTCCTGCACCAGGGAAAGATGCCAACGGACGCCGCAGGCAACGTGGTGCTCGACTGCTTGCCGGCCCCCGTCCTCGGCACATTCTGGCCCTATTCCTCGGAGAAAGGCGCTACCTTGTCCGCTGTGGTGGCGGGGCAACGACGCGTTCTTGTCCAGCGCACCGCATTGACCATCCAGGAGCTTACAGAGGGTAACGTCGGGGCATCGGTCACGGTTACCGAGACGCCGGCCGGACGCGAAACCGAGACGCTTCGTTATGCCGCCGTCATCCTGGGGGTCACCACCCGCAGTTCGGAGGAGCGCGAGGCAACATCGCCGCCGCCCGCCTCAAACCTGTTGCCCGAAAAGGGCAGTGTCGTGCTGCTGAAGACGGCCGAAGGGACAAAGGCCGTCAATGTGGCGCGCATTCAGGACATCACGTTCACGAAGGAGCCACCCAAACCGCTTGCGGCGTCCGAGGAGTTCCGCAACGTGCTCACGATGAAACTTGACTGGAATGGCGGGAAGGCGAAGAAAGATGCCGACGTCGGCCTCCTGTATGTGCAGCGTGGAATCCGGTGGATACCGAATTACAAGGTGACGATCGACGGCGCCGGAAAGGCCGTGGTCAGACTCCAAGCCACGCTTCTGAACGAACTGGCTGACCTGGACGACGTCACCTGCCACCTCGTGATCGGCGTTCCGACGTTCCAGTTCAAGGACATGGTTGATCCCATATCCCTCCAGAACGCGGTGGCGCAGTTGTCCCAGTACTTCCGCGAATCCGACCCGACCGCGGGGCAGTACCAGATGCTCTCCAACGCCATGATGACGCAGTCCGCCCGCATGGGCGAGTATCGCCGACCCAGCGCACAGCCGCCCGCCGGCGATCTGGGTCCCGATGTGGGAGGAAGCGACCAGGCCGAGGACCTTTTCATCTTCACCGTCAGGCGCGTGACGTTGCGGAAGGGGCAGCGGATGGTCCTGCCGGTTGCAGAGTTCACGGTCCCGTACGCGGACGTCTACACGCTGGACCTTCCGGTCGCGCCGCCGACCGAGGTGTGGCGCAATTTCAACACGCAGCAGCAGTCGGAATTGGCGCGTCTCCTCAATGCTCCGAAGGTGATGCACAAACTGCGCATCGAGAACAAGAGCACTTTCCCCATCACAACCGCACCGGCCATGATCGTGCGTGACGAGCGGGTTCTGGCGCAAGGCATGGCGACGTACACCGCCATCGGCGGGACCATGGATCTCCCGCTGACGGCCGCCGTCAACGTGCAGGTCAAGAAGACCGAGCGGGAGACCAAGCGTACGCCCAACGCAATGGTGTGGCAGGGTGACTCGTTTGCACGCGCCGACCTATCCGGGACGGTTTCGCTGACCAACTACCGCAAGCAGGCGGTGGATGTTGAAGTGGTGCGTCACGTCCTTGGCGCGTCGGACAACGCGTCGGACGGTGGTAAGATGGAAAGCATCAATGCCTACGAGGACGACTCGTTTCTGCCGTCCGGCGATGGGCGATCATACTCGTGGTGGGGGTGGTACTCATGGCCGCACTGGTGGCATCGGGTTAATGGCGTCGGTCGCGTCACGTGGAAACTGACGCTCGATCCGGGCAAGAAGACCGACCTGACGTA
>Ga0172375_10013357_pt1 | contig 10190 bp, 7 predicted proteins | sample LakKiv1m_FD_114537 | JGI IMG/M metagenome (GOLD analysis project Ga0172375, IMG submission 114537) | Freshwater microbial communities from Kabuno Bay, South-Kivu, Congo - kab_092012_11.1m | ecosystem: Environmental > Aquatic > Freshwater > Lake | place: Democratic Republic of the Congo...
ACCTACGGTACCAACAACGAATTCGGTTTCGATTTTTTGCGCGACAACATGGTTCGCCGGATCCAGGATCGAGTGCAGCGCAAGTTGAATTACGCCATCGTCGACGAAGTCGACAGTATTCTGATCGACGAAGCCCGTACGCCGCTCATCATTTCGGGCCCGAGCGAAGAATCGACGGATAAGTATTACAAGATCGACACGATTATCCCGCGGATGAAAAAAGACGAGGATTTTCAAATCGAAGAGAAAACGCGTACGGTTGCTTTGACCGACAAAGGCAATCGCAAGGCCGAAGAGGCGTTGGGCGTGACGAATCTCTACGATCCCTCAAACGTCGAGTTGGTGCACCACGTGAATCAGGCTTTGCGTGCGCACGTTCTTTTCAAAAAAGACGTCGATTACGTCGTCAAAGACGGCGAGGTGCTCATCGTCGACGAGTTCACGGGCCGCCTCATGCCGGGCCGGCGGTATTCGGATGGGCTCCACCAGGCTCTCGAGGCGAAAGAACACGTGAAAGTCGAAGAAGAAAATCAGACGCTGGCGACCATCACGTTCCAGAATTATTTTCGTATGTACGAAAAATTGGCCGGCATGACGGGTACCGCGCAAACCGAGGCCCAGGAGTTTCATGAAATTTACAAACTCGACGTCGTCGTCATTCCCACGAACCGGCCGCTGGCGCGCGTCAATCACTCCGATCGCATCTACCGAACCGAACGCGAAAAGTTCAATGCCGTCGTTTCCGAAATCGTCGAGTGCTATAAAAAAGGCCAGCCGGTTCTCGTCGGTACGGTATCCATCGAAAAATCCGAGGTGGTGTCGGCTTTGCTCCGACGCGCGGGCGTTCTCCATAATGTGTTGAATGCCAAGTATCATGAGATGGAAGCCGAGATCATCAAGCAGGCGGGGCAGCGATCGGCTGTGACGATTGCCACGAACATGGCCGGACGCGGTACCGACATCGTGCTCGGCGAAGGCGTGAAGGATTTGGGCGGCCTCCATGTCATCGGCACGGAGCGGCATGAGGCGCGTCGCATCGACAATCAGCTGCGCGGGCGGTCCGGACGTCAAGGCGATCCTGGCGCCTCGCGTTTTTATCTGGCAATGGAAGAAGATCTGCTTCGCATTTTCGGATCGGATCGCCTTTCAGGTTTCATGCAGCGTATGGGACTCGAAGAAGGCCAAGAGATCGAGCATCCTTTTATCAGCCGGGCAATCGAGACGGCCCAGACGCGTGTCGAAGGCCGCAATTTCGAGATTCGGAAACAGCTTCTGGAATACGACAACGTCATGAATCGCCAGCGTGAGGTCATTTACGCCGAGCGGAGCAAGGTTCTCGAAGGGGAAGATTTACGGCAGCGCTATCTCGATATGATCGAAGAGGCGATGGACAGTCTTGTCGCCAATACGGAAGGAATCCCGGAAGGACGTTTCGAAGCCTTGTCGGATATGGTGAAGAAAGTTTTTCCGATTTCGCTCGAAGGACTGGAGGATGCGGGAAGTGAAGCGCTTGTGGACGCGCTCACCGAGAGAGCTAAAGAGGCCTACGCGAAAAAAGAAAATCAGATCACGGCAGGCTTTATGCGACAGCTCGAGCGCATGATTCTTCTCGATGTCGTGGATTCGAAATGGAAAGAGCACTTGCGCGGGATGGACAACCTGCGGGAAGGGATCGGTTTGCGGGCTTACGGTCAAAAAGATCCGCTCGTCGAATATAAGCGCGAGGCTTTTGAGGCATTTCAATTGATGGTCGACACGATCAAGGAAGACGTCCTTGAGTTTATTTTTAGGGTTCAGCCTCTCGAGCCGGATTCGGCTCCGGTCGTGAATACGCCCGTCAAAAAGCCCGAACGCATGCAATTTGTCCACGCCAAAGCGGGTTCGACCGTCCAAAAAATGGCGGCCTCGCGAGAGCTGGGTTCATCCGAGGGCGCGGCTCCGCCGGAGGAACCCGTCGCGGCCAAACCGCTCGTGTCGAGTCCGAAAGTCGGCCGAAACGATCCTTGTCCCTGCGGCAGTGGCAAGAAATATAAAAAATGCCACGGCGCTTAAACCGGGCGTTCTAGAGATGTTTAGACGGCTTGGCCGTTTTCTCATGCTGGCGATTTCGGCGGTTCTTTTTGTGCTGCCTTTTCACCAATCTGTTTTTGCCCCCCTCGCGTTTATCGCGTGGGTTCCGGCTTTCATCGTGTTCAGCCAAAAGGATCCCTCCGAGGCGTTTGTGGCGGGGTATGGGATGGGGTGTCTCTTTTTTGGGCTTTTGGGGTATTGGCTGACAAACGTGAGCGTGGTTGGGTTTGTCGCTGCTGTTTTATATCTGGCTCTTTATTTCGGGCTGTTTGCGTTCTCAATCGCGCTTTTTCTGAAGCCGACAGAAGTGCGCGAGACTCCGATGTGTTTCATCATGAGAAAACTTCGCGTCGCCTTGTATTTTGCCGCGTTCTGGGTTGCGCTCGAATATGTTCGCGGGTGGTTTTTGACGGGGCTGCCCTGGGCGTTGGCCGCTTATACGCAGTGGCGCAATCCTGCGTTTATTCAAATCGCCGATTGCATCGGCGCTTTCGGGGTCTCGTTTCTCGTGATGCTGTCCAACGCGTTTTTGGGGCTGTTTGCGTTGTCGTTCACCTCCTTAAGCCGTCGCGAGCCGGCGTTTGCGACGCCGGGTCTTTTGATTCGATATCGACTGACCTTTTTAGGGGCTCTCCTGTTTCTTTTTCTTGCCGTTTTGGGCTACGGCTGGTCGATGCTGTCCGCCAGGGATTCTTTTTATAAAAGTCCTGCGCCCAAAGCACGCCTTCGCATTTCCTTGATCCAGGGAAACATCCCCCAGGATCAGAAGTGGAATGCCCGCATCAAGAACATTATCTTTGAAAAATACAAGCGGTTGACGCTCATGAGCGCGCTCGAACAGCCCGATCTCATCGTTTGGCCCGAAACCTCGTTCCCCGGGTACCTTGAAGACGAGCCCACGCTGGCGCCGCTTTTGCGCAATACGGTCCGCCAGATTCACACCCCGATTCTCGTTGGGGCTCCTACTCTCGGAAATCTGGAAAGAGGTTTGCAGTTTTACAACAGCGCGGTGCTTTTTGCGGGTAACGGGGAGGAGACGGCGCGCTATAGTAAGTTGCATTTGGTGCCCTTTGGGGAATATCTGCCGGCCGGTTTTGGATTTTTAAGGCGTTTTTTTAAAATCGGCGATTTCAGTCCGGGTCCCGAGCCCACGATTTTTTCGATTCGGTCGATGCATCAAACGCCTGCCATTGCCGCGCGCTTTGCCGCGGTGATTTGCTATGAAGATATTTTCCCCGGTCTCGTTCGCCGTTTTCGGAATCGCGGCGCCAACTTTCTCGTGAATATCACTAACGATGCTTGGTTTGGGGATACGAGCGCTCCGTATCAACACGCACAGGCTTCGGTTTTTCGGGCCGTCGAAAACCGCATTCCCATCGTGCGTGCGACCAATACCGGATTTTCGTGCTTCATTACGGCCGAGGGACGTATCACGTCGAGTGTGCAGGACAGCGGTCGCGAGATCATGGTCACGGGCCATCAGTCGGACGAGATCATTTTGCGGAGAGGCAAGTCGATTTATACCCGCTTCGGCGACGCGTTCATGCTTTTGGTTTTGGGTCTGATCCTTTTGTCGTTTAAGGACCGGAGGATTCAGGAAAACTATACGTGTATTTAAATTAAAACGCGAGGAAATAACCGTCTCCCGGAAGCCATTTGACAGGGGGGTCGGGCGCCGTTACAATGCGGCTAGTTTCTTTAGGATAAACTCATGATAGACGAAGCCAGCGATTTACTCAAAGAACGTCAAAAAAAGCTCGAGGCGCTCTGGGCCCAGGGAACGGATCCTTTTGGCGGCCGTTTTGCCAAAGAAGGTCCGATTTCAGCGATTTCCGAGTCGTTTGCCGAAGAAAAACACGTGACCACCGCGGGACGCCTTTCGGCCATGCGTTTTATGGGCAAATCCGTTTTTGCGGATTTGCGCGATTCCACCGGTCGCATTCAGATCTACCTAAAAAAAGACGCGTTGCCCGAGGCCTCTCTCAAGATCTTCGACCAGCTCGATCTCGGCGACATCCTTGGGGTCGAAGGGGCACTTTTCAAAACAAAGACCGGGGAGATCACGATTCGAGCCCAACAAATCCATTTGTTGGCGAAAAGCTTGCGCCCCATGCCCGAAAAATGGCACGGACTCAAGGACGTCGAGGTGCGGTATCGACAACGTTATCTCGATCTGATTTCCAACGAAGAAGCCCGTGATGTTTTTCGGAATCGAAGCCGTATCATCGCGTCGATCCGCCGTACGTTGGACGATGGCGGATATCTTGAAGTCGAGACACCCATGATGCATCCCATTCCGGGCGGCGCGGCGGGAAAGCCTTTCAAGACCTATCACGAAGCGCTCGATATGGATCTGTATCTGCGTGTGGCGCCCGAGCTTTATCTCAAAAGGCTCTTGGTGGGCGGACTGGACAAGGTCTACGAGATCAACAAGAGTTTCCGGAATGAGGGGATTTCGACGCGCCACAATCCCGAATTTACGATGTTGGAGGTGTATACGGCCTACCACGACGTGAACGACGTCATGGATTTATGCGAGTCTCTCGTCAAGAAGGCGGCGACGGATGTTTTTGGAACTCTTCAGGTCGGACGGCCGGATGCGCTGTTGGATCTGGAGCGTTGGGAACGCGTTTCGTTCAAAGAGATCATGAAGAAGGAATTCGGGATCGTTCCGGAAGACACGACATCCGAATGGATTCGTAAATTGAAGAGCAAAGGGCGCGATCTGGCGCCGAAAGACGGTAAGGACATTTCGCGTACGCAGCTCATCAATCTCGTCGGGGAGATTCTCGAGCCCGGCACGAGTCTTTCGTCTAGCAGCCGCCGACCGGTTTTTGTGACCGAATATTTTTCCGAGTTGTCGCCGTTGGCGCGAAAGAACAAAAAAGATCCTCATATTAGCGACCGATTTGAGCTTTATCTCGGCGGCATGGAAGTGGCAAACGGTTATTCCGAGCAGAATGACCCCATCGAACAGCGCGAAAGATTGCTCGAAGAGATTCGCGAGAAGGGTCGCTTGGATGATACGGGCGCGCTCGACGAGGATTTTTTATTGGCCCTCGAGCACGGCATGCCGCCCGCAGGCGGTTTGGGGATTGGGATCGATCGTTTGGTTATGTTGTTGACCGGGCAAGCTTCCATTCGGGAAGTCATTTTATTTCCCCAACTCAAAAAACAATAAGCATCCTCAAGGGCTCGCGGTTATGGCGTTCGAATTATTCATAGCCAAGCGCTACATTTGGTCCAAACGCAGACACCCCTTTGTCGGCGTCGTCAGTTTTATTTCCGTTCTCGGGATCGCGGTCGGCGTCTTCGCGCTCATTTCCGTCCTCAGTGTCATGAACGGGTTTGATGATGAGCTCAAAGACCGGATCATCGGGATGCGGGCGCACTTGGTCGTCGAGAAAGACGGCACGTTTGCGGAGCCCGAGAAAGTTCTCGACCGGATCCAGCGCTTTCAATCCGTTGCCGGAGCCTCTCCTTATATTGAGGGTCAGGCGTTGTTTCAGGTCAATGAATGGGGAACCGGCGTGGTGATTCGCGGCATCGACTTGAAGTTGGAGCGTTCCGTTTCCCAATTTTTTCGCTATCTCAAACAAGGCGTTCTTTCCGATTCCCCCGATGGCATTGCGATCGGGATCGAGTTGGCCAAACGTGCGGGCCTTCGCGTCGGATCGAAGGTGCTGATCGCGACTCAATACACAAAAAAACCCGTGCCGTTTCGCGTCGAGGGTATATTTTCTTCGGGGATGTACGAATATGACGCGAATCTAGCTTTCGTGAACCTGGCGAACGCACAGCGCCTTTATGCGATGCCCGATCAGATCACGGGCATTTCCGTGTATCTCAAAAACTCCGAACAGGCGCAGCCGGTGAGGGAAGCTTTGCAGCGTGCACTCGGGTATCCTTTTTTAGCGCGGTCTTGGATGGACATGAATCGCGCTCTTTTTTCGGCGCTCAAGCTCGAAAAAGTCGTGATGTTTCTTATCGTGGCGCTCATCATCCTGGTCGCCTCTCTCAATATCGCCGGAAGTCTGACGATTATGGTGATCGATAAAACCAAGGACATCGGCATTTTGAGGGCGATCGGCGCGACGCGTGCCAGCCTTATGAAAATTTTTGCGTTTGACGGCTTGATATTGGGCCTGGCCGGAGCCGGCTCCGGTTTAAGCGCGGGTCTGGCATTTTGTTGGGCCCTGAAGCGCTATTCTTTCATCGATCTGCCGCGCGAGATTTATTTCGACAGCCGTTTGCCCGTTCGCATCGATTGGGTCGACACGGGCTTGGTCGTTGCGGTGGCTGTGTTGATGTCTTTGGTGGCCTCCTTCTATCCCTCATGGACTGCGGGTCGACTCGATCCCGTGAAGGCGCTGCGCTATGAGTGACGCCGTGATTGCGATTCAGGCCGAAGGACTCGGGAAAACGTTTTGGGACGGCGACCGGCGCCTCGACATTCTCAAAGACGTTTCTTTGACCATTCACTCCGGCGAAGCGGTTTCCATTCTTGGGCCTTCGGGTTCGGGGAAGACAACGCTTCTCAATTTGCTTTCGGGGTTGGATGCGCCGACGGCGGGTCAGGTGCGCGTACGCGGCGTGTCGTTGTCGACGTTACGAGAAAACCAGAAGGCTTCTTTTCGGAATCGCACCGTCGGATTCATCTTTCAGTTTTACCATCTCTTGTCCGAATTCAACGCGATCGAGAACGTCATGTTGCCGTCGCTGGTGGCGCGCGTTTCCCCAAAGAAGGCGCACGCGAAGGCGGAGCGTCTTTTGAAGCGCGTAGGCCTTTCGGATCGAATGGGGCATTTTCCCTCGCAGCTTTCGGGGGGAGAGCAACAACGCGTGGCGATCGCACGGGCTCTGATCAACGATCCCGAGATTCTTTTTTGCGACGAACCGACGGGAAATCTGGACCGCGTCACCGCGCAACAAATAGCGGGTCTTTTAATGGATTTCCATAGGACCGAAAAGAAGACCCTCGTGATGGTTACGCATGATGAGCGGATGGCCGGCATGGGAACGCGTATCTGGAACATCGAAATGCGGGGCTGGTCGAACGGCATGCTAAAATAAAAACCTTGGCATGGGAGCGTCGTCCGGTGTAAGACGTGCGAAATGATAGCACACTCGAGTAGTGACGTTTTTGCATGTTCCTGCTAAAATGAATTTTTTGAAGGACTTGAAACGAATCAAAGGAGCCTTATGAGTCTCAAGATTTATTTGAACGGCCGCTTTGTGGAAAAAGATCAAGCGGTGGTGAGCGTGTTTGATCACGGCCTTCTTTATGGCGACGGCGTGTTCGAAGGGATTCGGTCCTATGACGGGCTTGTCTTCAGATTGCGAGAGCATTTGGACCGGCTCTATGAATCGGCGCATGCGCTGATGCTTCGGATTCCTCTCACGTGCGATCAGATGCAGGAGGCTGTTCTGCAGACTCTGAAGATCAATCGGCTCAAAGACGCTTATATTCGTTTGGTCGTGACGCGCGGAACGGGCGATTTGGGGTTGGACCCGCGCAAGTGCCCCGAGCCGACGATTTTCATCATCGCCGATAAAATCGTTTTGTATCCCAAAGAACTTTATGAAAAGGGCCTCGATATCGTTACGGTCGCCACGATTCGAAACCACCCGGGAGCTTTGAACCCGCAGCTCAAGACGCTCAATTATCTCAATAATATCCTTGCGAAGATCGAAGCGACCAACGCGGGGATGAGCGAGGCGGTTCTTTTGAATGCACAGGGCTACGTGACCGAGTGCACAGGGGAGAATGTGTTCGTTGTGAAGAACAACATGTTGATCACTCCGCCGGCCTACGTCGGTATTTTGAAAGGGATTACACGCCAAGCCGTCATGGAGGTCGCCAAGCACTGCTGCGGGGGTGTGCGGGAAGAGCTTCTGACGCGCCATGATCTTTATGTTGCGGACGAAATCTTTTTGACCGGAACGGCCGCGGAAATCGTTCCCGTGGTCAAAATCGACCGTCGGCTCATCGGAGCCGGTCAGCCCGGTGCCGTGACCAAAAAGCTTATGACCGAATTTCACCGTTTGACAACGAAGGAAGGCGTCCGTTATACGCTGGATGCTTGACCTTCCGAGGACTTAAGATGAATTGCGATGAGTGCGGAAAAAATAAAGCCACGGTTCATTTGACGGAAATCGTCAACGAGCAGATCACTAAGCTCAATCTTTGCGAGGCCTGTGCCAAGAAAAAAGGCTCGGATGCCGAGCAGCATTTTGGCATCGCCGATCTTTTGGCGGCGCTTTCCGACGTGGAAGCTCCGTCGACGGCTTCGGGCGCGTCGTCTTCCGCGGCGCCTAAAAGCCGCTGTTCCGTGTGCGGAATGACTTACGAAGATTTCAAGCGCATCGGGCGGTTGGGTTGTGCGCAGTGTTACGCTACGTTTCACGCAAGCCTTTTACCGCTCTTGAAGCGGATTCACGGCTCCAATCAACATTTGGGAAAGTCGCCGACTCCCACCGCGTCTTCCAAGGATCTGCGCGCTTCGGATCGGATTCGCGAGGAACTGGAGGCGGCCAAGCAGGAGTTGCAGCGCGCGATTAAAAAGGAAGAATTCGAGGAGGCGGCGACGCTCCGCGACAAAGTCAAATTTCTGGAGAAAAAACTGTCCGAGAAAAAAATTCGCGAAGGGATGAAATAATGCCGAACGTCGATCATCTTCTCAAGCAAACGTGCGAATGGCTGAAAGGGACGGGATCCAATTCCGATATCGTCGTCAGTTCGCGGATTCGTTTGGCCAGAAACCTCACGGATCTGCCTTTTTCGCACTGGGCGAGCAAGAAACAGGCCCGCGAATCTCTCGATCGGCTGAGCGAAGCGACGGGCAGCGCCGACATGCTGAAGAACAGTCTCGTGATTCGCATGGCCGAGATCGACGACGTCGACAAACAATTTTTGCTCGAGAGACACCTGATCAGCCGCGAGCATATCGTCGAACCCGAATTCAAGTCGGTCATCATCGGCGACAAGGAAGTGATCAACATCATGATCAACGAAGAGGATCACTTGCGGATTCAGATCCTCCAATCGGGATTCAATCTGCAGGAGTGTTGGCGCATCGCCAGCCGTCTCGACGACACCTTGCAGCGTAAGACAAAATTTGCCTTCAGTCCGGAGTGGGGGTATTTCACCGCCTGCCCGACCAACACGGGCACGGGTTTGCGCGCCTCGGTCATGTTGCACTTGCCGGCGCTGGTCATGACCAAGCAGATTAGTCGCGTTCTTCAAGCTATCACAAAGCTCGGCATGACGGCTCGCGGGCTTTATGGAGAGGGCACGGAAGCCGAAGGTAATTTTTTCCAGATTTCAAATCAGATCACGCTCGGGTCGGCCGAAGAGGACATCATTGACAATCTCGAACGCATCATTCGGCAGGTGATCGGCCACGAGGAAAACGCGCGCCGGACGCTCATGAAGCAAAATCGGGAAATGCTGCAAGATAAAATTTGGCGGGCGAACGGTACGCTGCGAAGCGCGCATATCATCAACACGAAGGAGACGATGTCGCTTTTGTCGATGGTGCGGCTCGGAGTGGATATGGGGCTCATCGAAGATTTTGACCGCCGCGCGGTCAACGAGCTTTTTATTTTGACGCAGCCGGCGCATTTGCAAAAAATTGAGGGCCGTCTCTTGAGTTCGGCTCAACGGGATGTCAAGCGCGCCTATTTAATCCGGCGCAGGCTGGAAGGAAGATGATTCAATTTTTAGGGGGCACTCATGTTTAATAAATTTACCGAACGCGCTCGAAAAGTCATTTTATTGGCCAAGCAAGAAGCCAAGCGATTTAATCATGATTACATCGGAACCGAACATATTTTATTGGGGTTGTTGCGAGAGGGCGAAGGGGTTGCCGCGGCCGTTCTGCAAAGCCTCGGAATGAATTTGAACAATATCCGCCTCGAGGTTGAAAAACTCGTACAGGTGGGTCCGACGACGGTGGTTTCGGGGGATCTTCCGTTTACGCCCAAGGCCAAGAAGGTTATGGAATTGGCCATGGAGGAAGCGCGGGCACTCGGGCATAACTATATCGGCACCGAGCACTTGCTTTTGGGTCTCATCCGCGAAGGCGAAGGCGTCGCCAGTCAGGTTTTTATGAATATGG
>Ga0172375_10013358_pt1 | contig 10190 bp, 11 predicted proteins | sample LakKiv1m_FD_114537 | JGI IMG/M metagenome (GOLD analysis project Ga0172375, IMG submission 114537) | Freshwater microbial communities from Kabuno Bay, South-Kivu, Congo - kab_092012_11.1m | ecosystem: Environmental > Aquatic > Freshwater > Lake | place: Democratic Republic of the Congo...
CCATCGTGGTGGCTCCAGGAGCCAACATGGCGATGACCAACGAGATCGTTGACGCCGCAGAACCGCGCCTCGAGGCAGCGGATTGCGTGATCCTGCAGTGCGAAGTGCCGATCCCGGTTGTCGAGCACGCCGCCAAACGCAGCAAGGGCATGGGGAAGCTGGTCGTCCTGAACCCCGCACCTGCTTCCCGGCTCCCGGCATCCCTGCTCGAGTCCGTGGATATCCTGACGCCGAACGAATCTGAAGCCGCCGCTCTGCTCGGAGGAACCGCGGACGGCATCGCCGAAGACGCGGAGCACGCCGCGATTGCGCTGTTGGCTAGGGGTCCGACCTGCGCCGTCATCACCCTCGGGTCTCGCGGCGTGGTCACGGGCCTCGTGCACGACGGCGTAACGCGAACATCCAGTCCGCCAGGTTTCGCCGTCGAGGCCACGGACGCAACGGCTGCCGGAGACTGCTTTACGGCTGCGCTTGCGTGCATCCTGGCGGAGCCCGGCTTCGCTACCGCATCCGAGATTGCGCCGGCGGAGTTGGCATCTGCCACGAGGTTCGCCCAGGCCGCGGCCGCCGTTTCGGTAACCCGGCTCGGAGCGCAGCCGTCTCTGCCGCGCCGCCACGAGGTGGAGGCATTCCTTGCCGGCCACTGAGATACGCCACATCATCCTCGGGACCGCAGGCCATGTGGACCACGGCAAGAGCGCGCTGGTCAAGGCCCTAACTGGAACCGACCCCGACCGCCTTCAGGAAGAGCAAGAGCGAGGGATGACGATAGACCTCGGTTACGCGGCTCTCGACCTGCCCGGCGAGCAAGGCGACCTCAGCGTCAGTATCGTTGACGTGCCAGGGCACGAGCGGTTTCTTAAGAACATGCTCACAGGTGCAGGCGCCATTGACATGGCCCTGCTTGTGGTGGCGGCCGACGAGGGCGTCATGCCTCAGACCGCGGATCACATCGCTGCGCTCCATCTGCTGGGTCTCCGCCAGGGGGTGGTCGCGGTATCGAAGTGCGCGGGCGTGGACGCCGATTGGTTGGCGGAGGTTGACGCCGAGATCAGGAGCGCCGTGAGGGGTACCTTCCTCGAACGCGCCCGGATCGTCCACATCGACTCGCTGGAGGGCCTGGGCCTGGAGGATCTGCGCGGCGCGCTTGCTCAGTCGGGTTCGGCGACGGAGGTCAGGGACCACCGGGCCCCTTTCCGCTTCCAGGTGGACAGCGCCTTCACCAAGCCTGGGTTCGGCTCCGTTGCGCGGGGCGCGCTGCTGCGTGGCTCGCTCAAGGTTGGCGATTCGGGAATGGCCTACCCCGCCGGCTTGCCGGTGCGCGTGAGAGCGCTCCAGGCTCACGGGCGACGCATCGAGGCCGCCGTGGCGGGCATGCGCCTCGGGGTGAACCTGGCTGGGATCGAAGTGAGCGAACTGACGCGGGGTACGGTCGTCGCGCCGAGCAACACGATCGCGGTTACCACCTGCCTGGAGTGCGCATTGTCGCCGGCGCCTCGCCAAGACATGACCATCTACGATCGCCAACGAGTGAGGGTCCATCTGGGCGGCTTCGAGGCGATCGGGCGACTGAGGACACGCCGCTCCAGCCCGGATGCTTCGGCGCCACTGGACGCTCTTCTCGTCCTGGAGAGCGCTGTCGCGTGCTCGGCCGGCGACCGTTTCGTGCTCCGGCGGTACTCGCCGCCCGAGATACTGTGCGGCGGGCGGGTGCTGAACCCATCCCCGGTTCAGCGAGGGCGTCGCTCGGTCGCAGCGGTTCATGGCCCGCGATCGGCCTCGCCGGATAGTCCCGTGGGATCGTGGCTCGATCACGCTCCGCTCGGAGGGACGGCTGCGGCAGTATCAAGAGGCCTGGGCATCGCCGTCGAGGATGCCGTCTCGGTGCTTGACGCTCTCTGTGCGGAGGGGAAGTGCGTTCGTCTCGAGACCCAGAGGTTCATCTCACGCGCGGCGCTCGACGCCCTGCGCGAACGGACATTGAGCGCACTCAGCGCCTATCACGCCGCCAACCCCCTTCGTGCCGGCATGCCGCTTGGCGAACTGCGTCATATCGCGTCCGCGCCTGGCGGCGACAGGTCGGAGGGAACTCGCGCAGTCGAGGCGTGCATCCGGATGTGGGCGGACGACGGACTCATCGTCGTCGAAGGGCCGACAGTGCGGCTGCCCAGCTTCCGCATCCGCCTGAACGAACGGCAGAAGGCTCTGCTGGCGCGAGTCAGCGACGCCTACAGGTCGGCGGCCTTCGAGCCGCCAGCCACGTCTGCGGTGTCGCGCGAGATCGGCGCACCTCCGTCCGCGGTTGAGGCGATGGTGCGGATCGCCGTCGAGCAAGGCGAGTTAGTGCGCGTTGCGCCGGGCGTCTACTACCACGCTGGAGCAATCGCCCGGGTGCGCCGGCTCGTTACCGACGAGATCCGGCGGAGCGGCAGCATCACCGTTGGGAGGCTTCGCGACCTGACCGGTACGAGTCGGAAGTACGCGGTGCCGTTGGCGGAGTACCTGGACGCCTCGGGTCTCACGCGTCGCGTGGGGGATACGCGGGTCCTGGCGGAAGGTGCGGCCTGTACTGGAGAAGAAGCGCAGCGATCGCGCCCATGATGACCTGAACCACCTCATCGCGCGGCGTATCAGGTGTGAAGAAGATGGGGTGTCCGAACACGACCGTCAGACGGGTGAGGCGAATCCTCTTCGAGCCTGGCGGCCACATCGCCTCCGGCCCCACAACAACGGCCGGCACCACCGGCGCTCCTGAGCGCTGAACGATCAGAGCGACGCCGCCGGGCGCCTGCTGAAGCAAACCGTCCATGCTCCTCGTCCCCTCAGGAAACAAGATGAGCACCAGTCCGCGCCTGAGGGCGTCGAGGGCCGCGCGCAGGGCTGCTCGATCAGCCGTGTCCCGATGGACCGGAAAGGCGTTCAGGCGTGAGATCATCCCGCCCAGGAACCGCGACTTCCACAGATCGTGGCGGGCCATGAACGCGCACTCGCGCCGGATGTTGCTTCCGACGAGCGGAGGATCGGCGTAGCTGACGTGGTTGCAGGCGACAACGACGGGGCCGTCGGTCGGGATGTTGTCATGGCCGATGACGCGCGTTCGTCCTATCAGCTTGAAGACCAGCCACGCCGCGTCCCGTATGACCCGATAGGTTAGCGTCATCTGGCCCTCTCGGCCAGGTCAACGATCCGCGCAACGACGTCAGCAACCGTGAGCCGGTCGGTGTCTATGATGATCGCGTCGGCTGCAGGCCGGAGCGGCGAGTCGGCGCGCGTGCTATCGCGCTGATCCCGCTCCTCGATCTGCGCCGCAACCTCCTCGGCGCCGATCTCAATCCCCTTCTCCGCGAGATCGAGCCGGCGCCTGCGCGCCCGCTCTCCGATCGAGGCCGTCAGGAAGACCTTCAGATCGGCCTCCGGAAGCACGACCGTTCCGATGTCGCGGCCCTCCATGACTACTCCGCCCGATGCCGCCAGAGCCCGCTGGTGCGCGACCAGGGCACGACGCACGCCCGAAACGGCCGACACAGGAGACGACAACCTCGTCACGTCAGGGTCGCGGATGGCCTCCGTGACATCCTCGCCGTCCAGCAGGACCCGCTGGTTGGGTGACTCGCCGCCAAAGTGGATGCGCGCGCGCTGGGCGACATCCACCACCTGCGCCTGATCCGTCAACGGGACGCCGGCGCGCAGACAGGCAAGGGCAACCGCTCGGTACATGGCCCCCGTGTCCACATAGGTCAGCGCAAGAGCCTGGGACAACAGGCGGGCTACCGTGCTCTTTCCGGAACCTGCCGGGCCGTCAATGGCGACGATCACGCAGCCCTCTGGGCGACATAGAAGACCCGATCCGTTCCCGGCGTCGGGGGGCTGAACCGGTAGGCTTCGTAGCTGTGCACGTCGCCAAGGCCCGCGTCGCACAAGGCTCCGCGAACCTCCGCATCGCTGTAGGCGCGCTGCCAGTGCGTCTCCGTGAAGGCGGTAACCTGACCCGACGGTGTGTCGGCCCAGAACTCCATATCAATGCGGCAGAGAGACGTCGCCTCGTCGAACCGGCTACGCCACCGGTACCGGACCGGCTCAGCGGGTCGCGTGTCTTCCTGGTCGAACATGCGTGTTCGAAGCGCCAGCGGGGTGTTGAGGTCAAAGACCAGGACACCGTGGGGCTTCAAGGCGCGGCTGATGCGCCCGAATGCCTGTGCGAGCCGGCTCCGCTCAACGATGTAGTTCAGGCTGTCGAAGAGGCTGATGCACACGTCGTATGCGCCTGGCGACACGGAAAGCCGGGCCGCGTCCTGGATCAGAAACTCCGGGGGCGCCACGACGGCGCGCGCCTTCGCGCGGGCTTCTCGAACCATGGCGGCGCTGATATCAACCCCCGTGACCTGACACCCCAGATCGGCCAGCATGAGCGACATCGTGCCGGTCCCGCACGCGAGGTCCAGGACGCGGCAACCCGGTCGGAAGACGCCCACTGCTCCATGGCGTGCCAGAAGGTCGCGCGTGTACGTGACCCAGTGCGCGTACGGGACATCCCGCATCAGGGCGTCGTAGTAAGGCGCAACGGGCCCGAACGCACCGGAGCCGTCGCCGGTGGGATCCGACGAGGGAGGACCGCTCGGGGCGCCGTCAGCCGGGGTGTTCGGCCGCATTGCAGGTTCCGGGATCGGGCAGGACACTCACCCGCTCCGCCGTTTCGCGGTCCAGCGCCACCCGCGTCCAGCCGAGCCTCACTACGTAGGCGGGCGTGCGCTGCTCCAGACATAGTTGCTCGCCCGGCACGAACCCCAGCGAGAATAGACGACGCTGCGTCGTGGAGGACGCGCCCTCCAGCGATTCAACGACGGCCGTCTGGCCCACTTCCAACTCCACCAATGACATGCTTGGGTTGTCCCACACTCACCTACCCCGCCGGTGCGGGGTTTCACGGTCAACGAGACGCCTTGCGCCGCCGGCTCAGGCGCCTGCGGAGCCAGCGAACCAGCCCGGGTTCCTGTGGCGCACCATACCCGCACGCCGGACACCTCACCTTCCGGCAGCCTGCAAGCAGCGAACAGGTCCTGCACGCCACCAGGGCCTGGTCGGGGTCGAACTCCGACCCGCACATAGGGCACCGGACGGATTCTGCCGGATCGCTCACAGCGATATGCCCAGGACGCGCAGACTCCAGTTTAGCAGAGTCCCGGCGGTAAGCGCGAACGGCAGAATGAACGCGAGAATCGCGAGGGCGGTGCGGGTTCCTCGTTCCTTGCGCATGACCAGCAACTGCGCGACGCACGGTAGGAATAGAGTGAGCGTTACCACGGCGACGAGCTGCTGGTTCCCGGTCAGGCCGTGATGCTCGTGCAGTCGGTAGAGGCCTGCCGCTCCGTAGTCTCGCCGGAAGAACCCAAACAGAAACGCCTCACCCGCCTCGGGCGGAAGACCCAGAATGGTCGCGATCGGGTGCATGGCCGCCAACGCGTACCTGAGCAGACCCGTCATGTCCGCGAACCAGAGGATGACGCTGGCGAGCACGAAGAGCGGGATCACCTCCAGGAAGTACCAGTGCATGCGGGCCAGGGTCTTGGTTGCCACGTTCGCCGGCGATGGCCAGCGTAAGGGGGGTAGCTCCAGCACGAAGTCCGCTCGCTCGCCCGGTATGACGCGCGCTGCCAGGTACCCAACCAGAAGGAACGTGGCAGTCATGATGCCGGCCCATATCACGAATGCAATGGGCCTGCCGGCGAGCAGCCCGGTCATCACGCCAAGTTGGGCCGAGCACGGGATGGCCAATGACAACAGAAACGTGGCAAGCAGGCGCTCACGACGCGTCTCCAGAATGCGTGTCACGATCGTCGCCATGGTATCGCAGCCGAAGCCGAGCACGATCGGTATGACCGCACGTCCGTTGAGGCCCAGGTACTTGAACACGCGATCAACGAGCAGCGCGAGCCGCGGCAAATACCCGCTGTCTTCCAGGACCGAGAACGCCAGGAAGAACGTTCCCACGAGCGGCAGAATGAGGGCGAACGCGTAGGTAACGCCGAGCGTCCATATGCCGTACTCCCCGACAAGAAGCCGCTCGAGCCAGAGCGCGTGGAACGTGCCTCGCACCCAGTCCGACACAGCAGGATTCACCAACCCCTCGAACAGACCCTCCTCCAGCAGCCCTACCAGCACCTGCCCACCAAGGACGCCTACGAACCCGTAGAGACCCGTCGCCACCACCAGGAGCAGAATCGGCACCCCGGTCGCCGGCCGCGTGCACCAGTTGCTGAGGCGCTCGGCGAACGTCGCGCCCGTCGGCGACATACTGGTGATGGCCTCGCCGGCCACCGACCGCGCGAAGCGGTTCCTGGTCTGCTGAACGCTGGTCTCCAGCGCCGGGCCGTTGCGCGCTCGGATCCTCCCGACGACGCTCGCGATCTCGGGGTATCTCTCAGGCTCTACATCGCGTACAAGCGAAAGGGCTCCGTCGTCGCCCAGAATGAGAAGCAATGAGAGGCTCCGGCGGCTGATCCGGTACTCACCTCGGAGCAGCCGCCAGACCGACAGGAGCGCCTCCTCCACCATCGGGCTGTATGTGAGCCCGTGGTCAGGCATGGGGCAGCGCCGCTTCGATGGCCACCCGGAGGTCCGACATCCCTGTCCCGCGCAACGCCGCCACCACGACGACCGGCGCACCGATCCTTGCGGCGACACGCGCCGCGTCCACCGAGAGCCCCAGTCGTTCGGCTTCGTCGGCCATGTTGGCCGCCACAACCACCGGCAAGCCGGTCTCCAGGAGCTCCACAGTCAACACGAGCATCCGCCTCAGGTTCTTGATGTCCACTACGTGGACTAAGAGGTCGGCACGATCCCGCAGGAGCATGTCCCGCGCGACGCGTTCCTCTTCGGTGACAGGTCGCAGCGAGTACATTCCGGGGGTATCCACCACTTCGACGGTCCTTCCGCCGACCTGCATGCGTCCACGCGACACTTCGACGGTTGTCCCCGGGTAGTTCGAAACCGTCACGTAGACTCCCGTGAGACGGTGGAACAGCACGCTCTTGCCGACGTTGGGTGCTCCGACCAACAGAACACGTCCGGTTGGGGCCGTCTCGGGCGCCCCGTACAGATGGCGCCTGCCCCAACGGTGACGCGGCCAGCGGCGTCGCGCCGGCACCGATGGTCTCTCGGCGCCCCTCGACGGGTTCGGTCGGCTCCCCCTGCGCATGGCGAAATATAGCACCGCTAACGAGCGGTGGTCAACGGCACTTCGAAGCGCGTGCCCGCTAGGTGGGCCATGCGAAGCTCGTGAGGAGGTACCAGCCGGCGACAACCGCCGCAACAGACGATATGAGGTTTACCGCGTCGTTCCCCAGCCAGGTCAGGCCGCGGGCGCGTGCGCCCGCCGCGCCGCAGTGTGTGGCCGATTCCACAAGCCCGCCACAGCGGCGACATCGGTACTGAACCTGCAGGGTCGCTCCAAGCACGCTGTCCAGAAGACACCCCACAACGGCCGCCCACGCGACGGCGAGAGCCTCGGCAAGGTCGAGCGGCCAGAGGAGAGCGACCGAGCCTCGCGGCCAAGACACAAGTGAGACGGCAGGGATGAAGGCGGCACCCGCGACCGCGGCGGCAGTGCCCAACAGCGAAACGGCGCCGCTGGTGCCTGCCGCAACCGGGCGCAGCGTGGTGATCAGGCGGGGCGTCGGAGCGGCAAGTGAGCCGATCTCCGTTGCCCACGTATCTGCGGTGATGAGTGCGATGGCGCAGAGGTACAAGAGAAACCAATCGCGCGTCGTCGGCTGCGCGCTTGGCGCGGTCAGGGTGCACGCAACCGCCAGGCACGCCGGAGTGGCCCCGTTCGCAAGCACTTGCCATGCGTCGCGGGCGCCGGTTTTGGCATATGCCGCAGACGCGCCGCGCTTTCTTTCCGACTTGATGCGCGACAGCGCGCTCGACGTCACGAAGAAGGCCAGGAGCGGAACCGTGAACGCCACGCCGCCGACCCCAAAGACAATGGTCCCGACGACCCACGCAGCGACGGCGCCCCCCGGAGTCAGGGCATGCAGTCGAAGCGAGGCATAGGAGATCAGTGCGGCAGCGGCCGCACCGATGCAAAGACCGGTTACCGTTATGGGCATGGGCCGTTCACCCGGCGACGCGATACGTAGGGGTTACCGGCTTCCAGGAATCTGAAGGGCCTATCGGCTCCAGCGCCAACCCCGATACGTCCAGAGCATACCACGGGAGCCCTCGGACCCACCCCGGCGCCGATCCACAGCGGAGGCATGTCGAGGCGAACGCCGTCGAGGTCACCCACAATGGCGAGGGCCTGGCAGAGCCGGCCGGGGCCTGCGCATAGCAGGCGAACGTTGTCAACACCGCGACGCGCGCGCATTATGTCCAGGCCATTGACCGGTTCCAGCGCGCGTATGAGCACGGCTGCGCCACAGCCGGGGTCACCGGTCACGACGTTCATGCACCAATGGACGCCGTAGCTGCGGTATACGTAAGCACGCCCGGCCGGACCGAACATGGCCCTGTTGCGTTTTGTCGGTCCACGAAAGGAGTGGCTGGCCGGATCGTCCTCGAGGTACGCCTCGGTCTCGACGATGCGGCCGCCCACCAGCGGGCCGCCGATCTGGCTGAGCAGATAGCGCCCCACGAGCCCCCTGGCTATGTCGAGCGTATCTCCGGCGTAGAAGGTGGCGGACATCGCGACGTACTCCGGAGCGGTCACGCCTGCCCATCCCAGACGCGCACCGCGAAGAGGTCCTCGTAGAACCGCCCAGGCAGCGCAACGCTGACCTTCGCGCCGATGCCGAGGCCGGCGCATGCGTCGCGAACGGCGTTCAGAACCGTCGCATCGTCGTACCGCCTCGATATGTGATACAGACCCAGGTACTCCACTTGCGCAATCCTGGCGGCACGCAGTGCATCTTCCAGCGACGAGTGCGGGTGCCCACGCTCAGCCATCTCACGGGTCTCGTCACAGTCAAGGAAGGTGCACTCGTGCAGCAGGACCCGGCTGCCGGCGAACAGCTTGGGGTCAAGCGGCGTTGTATCGCCCGTTACGCTGAGGAGCACGTCCTCCACGGTGTGCGTTATGTGCTCCTTACCGTACTGACGGCGAAGGCAATCGAGCTCCTCGCGCGGCAGGTCACGCAGCTCCGGCCGCACACGATCCACGTATCGAACTACCTGGTACCCGAGGCTCATGCATCGCGGCGGGTCCGGCCTCGGGTAGTGCGCCGTCGCGAAAGCACGAAGGAAGTGCCGAGGCGGCTCGATGTCCATCGTGCCGCCGTCGTTCATGGGTCGCCAGGCGACCTTGCCGGTGGTCTTCGCGTCAAAGCCCGACAGGAAGGCGGACAGCGTGCGCAGGGCGCCGCTGCCGCCGGGATACAGCACCGCCTGTCCTCCCGAGCCGCCGGTCAGGTTCAGCAGTTGGAGCAGACCCGAGCAATGATCCCGGTGGGCATGTGTCAGAGCGACGGCGCGGACCCGGTGGATGCGCGCGTCGAGGTTGGCGACCACGCCGTCGCCCGCGTCGAACAGAATCCGATGCGTATCGTCGAGCACCCAGGTAGCCACCAGAGGCGTTGAGAACAGCGAGATGCGAGGGGGATCCACTACCCCGCCCCTGAAGTTGCGGCGTCGCCGCGAGTCAGTTCCAGAAACGAGGCGCTGCGGAGTTCGCGCTCGCATCTGAACCGGACCGACCAGCGCAGGCAGTCACGGATCTGGCGCTCCACCGGCGGGTCCGGTCGAAGCGCACACACGCTCGCGGGGTCCGCCTCAGCGAGGGTCCTGAGCGCCTGTAGTGTTGGCGGCCTCAGGCCAAAGCTGTCCGGCGATGCGTACCGGCACCGGCCGCACAGCGCCCCACCGAGCGCCGCGCTGAAGCCGAGCGCAGCTTCGCCGTTGATGGGAACACCGCAGTGAGCGCATCGGGCAAGACTGATGGCGTATCCTCGTTCAGCGAGGAGACGGATCACGTAGGAATGCAGCACTGCATCAGCACATATCGTCAGTTCACCACCGCATGCCAGCTCCAGGGCGTCGAGCGCGCCACCAACCAGGTCGTGGACCGCCTCACACGGCTCGTGATCCACAGTCAGCGCGTCGGCGAGCTCGCAGACGTATGCAGCCCGCGCCAGGGCACCCAGGTCGGCGCGGAGCGGAGCGTGAGCGCATGTAACCTGCCACTGCGTTACGATGTC
>Ga0172375_10013360_pt1 | contig 10189 bp, 8 predicted proteins | sample LakKiv1m_FD_114537 | JGI IMG/M metagenome (GOLD analysis project Ga0172375, IMG submission 114537) | Freshwater microbial communities from Kabuno Bay, South-Kivu, Congo - kab_092012_11.1m | ecosystem: Environmental > Aquatic > Freshwater > Lake | place: Democratic Republic of the Congo...
ACACCCGCTGCCGTTCCTGTCCGGTTCCGCATGGCTCGCTGTCGCGGGCTGCCTCCTGCTCGCCGCCTGCGCGTCCGTGCCGCCGGAACTTCCACCCGGCGCCCCGCCGCCCGCAAGCCTCGCCGGCTGGGTCTCGCTGGCCGATGTCGCCCGCCAGATCGGGGCGATCCCCGCCTCGTGGCGGGTCTCCGCCGAGGGCGCAACCCTGAAAACCCCGCGCCATGCGATCCGGATGGTCGCCGACAGCCGGCGCATGGAGATCAACGACGCGCAGGTTTGGCTGCACGCGCCCCTCACCGCGCACCCGAAGGATTCGCGGAATTTCTATCTCGCCCCACCCGATGCCCGGAGTCTGGCCGCCCTGCATGGGGCGGTGGACCGGCGTCTGCCGCAAACCGCCCACCGGCGGTTCCTGACGGTCATGCTCGACCCCGGTCATGGCGGCGATGATCTGGGCGCCGTCAACGCCTTGACGCGGCAGCAGGAGAAGGAACTGAACCTCGATCTGGCCCGGCGGGTCGCCGCCGTCCTCGCCCCTGCGCCGGTGCATGTGCTCCTCTCACGGGACGACGATACCGCCCTGCCGCTCGACTTGCGCGTCACGCTCGCCGCCAATGCGCCCGCCGACTGTCTGGTCAGCATCCATGCGAACGCCGCGCCCAACGCCCAGGCCGTCGGCGTCGAAACCTATCTCCTGCCCGCCGCCGGTTTCCGCTCCACAACCGGCGGCGGCGCCGCAGTCGAAGCGGCGCCCGGGAACCGCTTCGATGATGCCAGTTTCGCCCTCGCCGTCGCCGTTCACGGTTCGCTGGCTGGGCTCGGCCGCCCCGATCGCGGCATCAAGCGGGCCCGCTACCACATCCTGCGCAACGCCCCCTGCCCGGCGATCCTCGTGGAGGTCGGCTTCCTTTCGCATCCCGAAGAGTCGCGCCTGCTCGCGTCCGACGCCCACCGCCAGCGGCTTGCCGAGTCCATCGCCGCCGGCATCCGCGCCTATGCGGAGCCGCACGTTTCCAGCAAGCCGCGCAGATAGAGCAGCGTCATCAGGCGGCAGTCCAACGTATGACCGGCGCGGTAGGAGACCACCGTTCCGGCCAGTCGGCCGCAGTCCAGCAGCGACAGCGCGGCCAGCAGGTCGAGGGTCGCCCGATGCCACACGGGCTCCAGCGAACGTCCGTCGGGCTGGATCATCCGCGGTTCGTTCCAATAGCGTTTCTTGCCATGAAACAGGATGTTCCGGTCTGTGTACCCCAGATTGCGCGTGTCGGCGAACAGCAGGCCGATCGTGCGGCAGTAGAGCCGTTGGGCCTGCGAGGCGTTCGTCCGCGCCAGCGCGCCGGTTCGGAAGGTCGCGGGCGTCAGGTCGAAGACGATCCGCTGCTTGCCGATCACCGAGGCAAAGTCGATCGCGCAATCCAGCCGCAACCGGCGAACCCCTTTCTCCGCCGGCAGGATCGTGACGAAATCGCCCCGCTCGCCGCCGATGGTGACGGGCTCCCGGACCGTGACATGGCGCGCCGGCTCGTCCCGTTCGACGACGCCTGCCCGTTCGACCGCCTCCACCAGATCCAGGCTGCCGCGGTCGAAGAGCGGCGGGTCGCCCGATCCGGTCTCGACGACGAGGTCGTCAATTCCCAGGCCCAGCCGCAGGGCGACAATGTGTTCGACCATGCGCAGGTAGTTGTGGGGCGAGCCGCTGCGCAACACGATGTTGCGCTGGCTCGTCCAGATATTGCGCGGGGAGACGCCAATGCCCAGTTGTTCGTCCAGATCGGTGCGCTTGATCCACCAGCCCCGCTCGCCGCCGGGCGCGAACGTCAGCGTGCGCAACGCCCGCCGCGTGAAGGTTCCGGATCCGGAGACCGACACACGGCCGGCAATGGACGTGCGGCGGGGCGAGTAGCCGCTCTCGCCCTCGCACAGCGCGACATGATCCACGGCCTGGGCATGGAACTTCTCAACCGCCTCGCGCACCCGCTGGGGGTCGCCCGCGAGAATCCGGCCGATGGGGTAGGTGAACGACATAGGGATCCCGCCTTTTTCGAACGTTGGCTCGCCAAGATGCAAACGCCGGTATAGAATAACCGATTTCGGATTGCCGGAAAAGGGCTTTTCATGCGCAACGACCTCCCGAAACGCGCCCGGACACGCGCCGGTTTTCTCGTGCCGATCCTCCTGCTTCTCGCGGCGGGCTGCCTTCTGACGCCGCCCGCCCCCCGGGGTTCGTCCGCTCCGGCCGGCGCCACCCGTCCGGCGGTCGCCGTGACGTCACGCGTGATCCGCTCCCCGCGTCCGCTGACGATCCATGTCATCAGCGTGGATCTCTCGCGCCCCGGCGTGGAAATCGTCTGCGCGCCCGCGTCGGATCCGGACGGTAACGGGCCCGCGCGGACGTCTCTGGTCTCGCCAACCGCTCTGTTCACGAACGCCGCGCTCGTGGCCGCTGTCAACGCCAACGCCTTTGCCGTGGTGAGCCCGCGCGCCTCCGCTTCCGCGCAGCCGTACGTCGGAGAAGCGGGGGCGACCTTCTGCGGCCTCGTCTGCGCGGACGGGCGCCTGCTGAACGGGCCTGCGCCTGGATTCGAGAGTTTCTGGGTGGATGAGCGCGGCGCGCCTCACATTGGACACCCCACCGCAGCGGATCGGGTTCGGAACGGCGTCGCCGGTTTTGCGCGTCTGTTGCGCGCGGGCGAACCGGTCAGCCGGGGATCGGACAACGTGTTGCATCCGCGCACGGCGGTCGGGTATTCGGCCGACCGGCGCACCCTCTGGCTCGTGGTGGTTGACGGGCGCGATCCGGGTGTCAGCGAGGGCATGAGCCTGCACGAGCTGGCCGTGTTGATGCGCGACCTGGGCGCGTGGGAGGCGTTGAATCTCGATGGCGGCGGCAGCAGCGTCATGCTCTACGCTCCCGCCGACAGCGTTTCGCCGACCGTTCGCGTCGTCAATCGCCCCTCCACCCGCATCCTCGGCCAGCCGGTCATGCGGCCGATTCCCAACCTGCTCGGCGTCCGTGTTCACGCCCGCCCTGCGCCGTGATCGGATCCTCCGCGGATCACGCGCGAGACAGCAAGAAACGTCGTACTCTCCTCCTTTTCCAGCGAGAGGGCCGGGGTATGGGTTGTGTGGCGGATAGACCCGGCCGCTTGTCGAACCCCCAGTTCCCCCTTTTTATCCCCCTCGAAGCCTGCTATGATAGCGCCCATGAAAACGTGGACCACCGCAAAAATCCGCGAAGCGAAAGGCACGCGGAAGCTGGCCTGCCTCACCGCGTACGACTATACGACCGCGCGCATCATGGACGACTCGGGCATTCCCCTGATCCTGGTGGGCGATTCGCTCGGCATGACCCTGCTGGGCTACGCCAACACGCTGCCGGTGACCCTCGACCAGATGATCCACCACACGGCCGCCGTCTGCCGCGGCGTGTCGCAGGCGCTCGTCGTGGCCGATATGCCGTTCATGAGCTACCAGGTCTCGGATGAGCAGGCGCTCGCCAACGCCGGCCGCCTGCTTCAGGAGGGCGGCGCCGACGCCGTCAAGATCGAGGGCGGCGGCAGCCGGGTCTCCCGTGTGGCCCGCCTGACGGATGCCGGCATCCCCGTGCTCGCGCATATCGGGCTCACGCCGCAGTCGGTCAACCAGGTCGGCGGCTTCAAGCTGCAGGGCAGGAGCGACGACGAGGCGCGCCGCCTGCTCGACGACGCCGCGGCCCTGGCCGCGGCGGGCGCCTTCGCCATCGTGCTGGAGTGCGTCCCCGCGCCGCTCGCCCGCGCGATCACCGAGGCGGCGCCGATCCCGACCATCGGCATTGGCGCCGGCCCGTTCTGCGATGGCCAGATCCTGGTCTACCACGACATGCTCGGCCTGAACGACGCCTTCCGGCCGACGTTTGTCAAACGCTATGCCTCGCTGGCCGACACCATGCGGCAGGCGTTCGCCGCCTACTCCGAGGAGGTCGCGTCGGGCGCGTTTCCCGCCGCCGCCCAGAGCTTCGGCGTCCAAGCGGGCACGCGGCCGTGAAGGCCCGTCCGCCAGCATCGAGCGGCCGGTTCCGCGCGCTGTCCATCCGTTCACCTCAACCCCCTTCAACTTCCCTTATCTTATGAGCGATCACGATTACACCTTCGCCGCCATCGAAAAGAAGTGGCAGCACTACTGGGAAACCCACAAGACGTTCCGGACCGAGGACTTTGTGCCCGGCAAGCCCAAGTACTATGTGCTCGACATGTTCCCGTACCCCAGCGGCGCGGGGCTGCATGTGGGCCATCCCGAGGGATACACCGCCACCGACATCCTCTGCCGCTACAAGCGGATGCGCGGCTACAATGTCCTTCACCCCATGGGATGGGACGCCTTTGGCCTGCCCGCCGAGCAGTACGCCGTCGAGACCGGCACGCATCCGGCCGTCACCACCGAGCGGAACATCAACCGCTTCCGCGAGCAGATCAAGGCGCTGGGCTTCAGCTACGACTGGGATCGCGAGATCAACACCACCGATCCGGCCTACTACAGATGGACGCAGTGGATTTTTCAGCAACTGCACAAGAAGGGCCTGGCCTACATGGCCGAGGTCGCGGTGAACTGGTGCCCGGCGCTCGGCACGGTTCTGGCCAACGAGGAGGTGATTGACGGGCGGAGCGAGCGGGGCGACCATCCCGTGATCCGCCGTCCCATGCGCCAGTGGATGCTGCGCATCACCGCCTACGCCGAACGGCTGCTCAACGACCTCGACGGGCTCGACTGGCCCGAGGGCATCAAGGAGATGCAACGCAACTGGATCGGCAAGTCGGTCGGCGCGGAGGTCACGTTCGCCGCCGCCGGCGGCGAGCCACGCGTCACGGTCTACACCACCCGTCCCGACACCCTGTTCGGCGCGACCTACCTGGTGCTGGCCCCGGAGCACCCGCTCGTGGGCGCGTTCACGACCGATGCGCAAGGCGCGGCGGTGCGGGAGTACCAGGCGGCCGCGGCGCGCAGAAGCGACCTCGACCGCACCGAGCTGAACCCCGGCAAGAGCGGCGTCTTCACCGGCGGGTTCGCCGTCAACCCCGTGACCGGCGAGCCGCTGCCGGTCTGGGTCGCCGACTACGTCCTGATCAGCTATGGCACCGGCGCCATCATGGCCGTGCCCGCGCACGACACGCGCGATTTCGATTTCGCCAGGGCGTTCGGCCTCCCGATCCGCTGCATCATCGAGCCCGACGCCAACGAGGCGGCCGCGGCCGGCGTGGACGTCGCCGCCGTGCTGGACGGCAACGCATGCTGGACCGGCAACGGCCGCATGATCCGCTCCGCCAACGCCGAAGGGCTCGACCTCAACGGCATGGAGGTGGCCGACTCCAAGCGCCGCGCCACCGCGTGGCTGGCCGCCCGCGGCGTCGGCAGGGAGGCGGTGAAGTACAAGCTGCGCGACTGGCTCTTCAGCCGCCAGCGCTACTGGGGCGAGCCTTTCCCGGTGGTCCACATGGCCGACGGCTCGATCCGCCTGATTGACGAGAACGACCTGCCGCTGACCCTCCCGGAACTCGACGACTTCAAGCCCACGGGGACGGGCGAGCCGCCGCTCTCCAAGGCCGGCGACTGGCTGGACTACACCGACCCGGCGACCGGCATGAAGGGCCGCCGCGAGACCAACACCATGCCGCAGTGGGCCGGCTCGTGCTGGTATTACCTGCGCTACCTGGATCCGCGCAATCCGCATGCCCTGGTCGATCCCGCCAAGGAGCGGTACTGGATGCCCGTTGACCTCTATGTCGGCGGCGCCGAACACGCGGTGCTCCACCTGCTCTACGCCCGCTTCTGGCACAAGGTGCTCTTCGATCTGGGTCATGTCTCGACGCCCGAGCCGTTCCAGCGGCTGGTCAACCAGGGGATGATCCTCGGCCTCTCCTACAAGGACGGCCGCGGCGCGCTGGTGCCGATGGACGCGGTGACACACACGCCGGAAGGCGCCGTGCACCGCGAGACGGGGGAGAAACTCGTCGAATTCGCCGCCAAAATGTCCAAGTCGCTCAAGAACGTGGTCAACCCCGAGGAGGTGATCGCCGTCTACGGCGCCGACAGCATGAGGCTCTACGAAATGTTCATGGGGCCGCTCGAGGCGGTGAAGCCGTGGAACACCAAGGGCGTGGAAGGCGTCTTCCGCTTTCTCAAGCGGTCGCACCGCATGATCACCAGCCAGCCGATCACCGACGCGCCGATGGACGCCGAATCGCTGCGGTTGCTGCATGCGACGATCAAGAAGGTGACCGAGGATCTGGAGACGCTCGGCTTCAACACCGCGATCAGCCAGCTCATGATCTTTCTCAACGCCTTCTCTGGCGAGGGGAAGCCGCTGCCGCGCGCCGCCGCCGAGGCGTTTGTTCTGCTGCTGGCGCCGTTCGCGCCGCACCTCGGCGAGGAGCTGTGGGAGTCGCTGGGACATTCGCAGAGTTTGGCCTATGAGCCCTGGCCGACGCATGACGAAGAGCGGATCCGGGTGACCGAGGTCGAGGTTCTGGTGCAGGTGCAGGGGAAGCCGAAGGCCCGCGTAAAAATGCCCGTGGACGCCGATGAGGCCGCCATGCGGGCGCTCGCCCTGTCGCAGCCCGCCGTCCTTGACGCGCTCGCCGGCCGCCCGGTCCGCAAGGTCATCTGCGTGCCCGGCAGGCTCGTGAATATCGTGGGGTAGGGGACGGCGGAGACCATTCGGGGCGGTGGTCCCATCCGTCGGCCGGGGCGGCTCGCCCGATCGTTCGGGCGACGCCGGTATCGGGTTCATTGCAGGCCGCGCCGGAAATGGGCGGGGTGGCTGCCCGCAGGCGTCTCACCCCGGCAAACGGCCTGCCAGGCGGCGGCGATCGCGCGCGGCTCCGAGGGGCGCCAAGACCAGTCGCAGCGGAAGCGGCGGATGCCGAGACGGAGCAGATCCGGGATGGCGTCGGCGCAGCAGAAGGGCCGCTCGTCGGTGGTGATCCAGCGGCCGTCGAGCGGCAGGGAGTGGAGCGTCTGCCCGTGGCGGCCGGCAAAGGCGACAGGCCCGGCGGGCGCGCCGCCGGATCCGACGCACGGCGGCGTCTGCGCGATGAAGAGCGGCGTGATCTGAAAGACCAGCGCCTCAACCGGCCCGCCGCTGGCGCAGGCCGTCAGATTGTCCAGCGTATCCTCGGGCGAGGTGACGCGCCGCGTGATCCCCTGTGCGCGGAGGAACCCGTCAGCCGCGCGGTTGAGCGCCTGGAACGAGCCGTCTGCGGTGACGTCCTCCGCATCGGGCACGCACGACCGCAGCAGATCGAGGCCGGCCAGGTCGGCGCACTCCCAGCGGCGCCACCCCGCAGCGGCCAACGCGCGCAGGCGCGCCTCCAGCGCGGCGCGCTCGCCGTCGCGGACAATCAACGGCAGGGCCAGCCGGATTCGCTCGCGGGGAACGACGCCAGCCCACGCGTCGGTTCCGGGCCGATCGGCCCCGACGGCGGCATGGCCGATCTGGAGCACCAGCTCGGCGGCATCGCCGAGCGCGCTCACCGCCTGCTGCGTCAGATGGATCTTGGCCGTGAACAGAGCCGTCGGGGACGAATTCATACGAGGTCGCACGCCTCCGAATGCATCCAGCGGGCGTCGGGAAGGTTGGTCTCTCTCATGGAGCCGCACACCGAACCAGCTTGCGGCTGGCGCTGTGACAGGCGTACCGTATGGACGTCCCGGTGTTGCCGCAGGCCATGCTCCCGGCGCCGAGCACACGCCCGGTCTCGGCGTCAATCATCTGCATGGCGACAATGCCGCTGCGGGAAGATTGCCACTGAATGGAAACGGTGACGAAGTAACGGGTTTTCTCCGTCTTGCCCATCTCGATAACCTCATTCGGATCGAGGGATCCCTTGAAAAACAGCGTCTGCAGGTCATCCACACGGCTTGGACGAAGGACGGTAAATCCGGAAGCGACCAGCGCCTCGCTGACCAGTTCGTCCGAAAGCAGGTCGGTGTCCTTGTTCCAGACCGGTGTCACCTTCACACCACGGGCGGAAAGCGCAGAGAAATTGTCTTCTCCCACGTCGCGAAGGAAGGCGTCAATGGATCGGTCCGCGACGGCATAGATGGCATCGGGCATCACCGCGCTGTTGAAGGCGGAACGCTCCGTGTTCGAATACGTCTTACTTAGAAGCACATCCTTCTTCTCGTCCCGGAGCGTGACCTGGAACGTCCCGGTTACGGTTGCTGTACTCCCTGACACCTGTGCCCGCAGTGTTTGCACGCTGATTTCAACATAACGGTCGGCGTTGTCCTGCGGCAACACCATCTCCCAATGTTCGCCCAGCTTCGCCTTGAAGTGCTCCTCCAGCGTGTCCTTGGCCGCATAATGGTAGACCGTACAGGAAAACAACCCGTTCTCGGCCAGAATCAGGGTGTTCGGGCACAACAAGCGCAGCGAGGCAAACACGGCGGAGGTCGCCTTGGCGGAGACAGGCCTGGTTGTCGGGGGGCGGGGAGGGAGGATGGCCTGGTGCTGGCAACCCGACAAGCCGAGAACGGCCAAAGCCCCGAGCATGAGAATCGGACGATGCATGGTGGGATTCCTGGTTGAGTGCTTGAAGAAAACAACGTGCAGGTTGCATCAGCGGGCAACCTGCACGCGACCGGCTCGCGTCGGTCGGATCAATCAGACACCGCCGCCGCGCTCGATGGTGACCGGTGTGCCGGTCACACGCGTAATCAGCAGGTGGACATACAAGAGGTTGATCAGCGTATTGGACTCCGTCACCTCAATCAGTCCATTGCCGCCGCCTTTGAGAATGGCGCGGTCCGTGGCCTTGCGGCTCGGACGCGACTCGCCCATGCCGATGCCGAAAACAATCACGCCGTAGGCTCGGCCATTTGCCTCTTCGCCGATGATCGTGTAGGCGTCTTTTCCGGTGATCGGAGTGGTGCTCGGCGCGAGTCCGGCGCTTTGGGTCATGCAACCCGTGGTCGCCAGCATCGTCAGACATGTGAAACCAAGGATGAGTCGTTTCATGTGAAACCCCCTTTCGTTAATTGCCCGCGCCACGCTGGAATTTCGCGGCTTGGCCGGCTACGGTGATCTGGTAGTAGGAGATGGGGAGACCATACAGATACATCTGGTTCTCCATCGTGACATCAATCAGGACATCCGCGCCCGAATTCTGTTTGGCATTTTGTATTGCGGCATGGCCGGACACCGGAAACAGCGGAAACCCGAGTATCATGAGGCTGCCGTCCGACCCCGAGGCGGGCCCGGTCACGGTATACACATCCTTTTCCGTGATCGGCAACGTGGATGGCGCCAATCCGCCACCCTGATGCAGGCACCCCGACGTGGAGAGAGCCAGCAGCAGTGCGCAACCCGCGGTAGTCCGCTTGAGGGTTGTCAATGGTTTATTCATGGATTCCTTTCTTTTTCCGCGCCTGCACGGGTGAACGACCGGCACGCGTACTCCGCCTTTCGGAGCGCGCGGGCGTTCATGGACAGGCGCGGCAATTCAGTGGTGGCCGGGCAGTGCCGACGCGATGCGTTACGGTTTGCTGTCATTCAGGTTGGCTGCGATTCGAGCGGCATGTTTGGGAAGGTGATTGGCATGGGCGAGGATCACGCGCAGCAAATACGAACGGTTCTCCGGTCGGCCGGATGTGCTGTCGGATGCCAGCACGAGACCGTCCGCAACGCGGATGACCATGTATCGAAGCGTTGCGTTCAAGTCGGATTCCCGTTCGTTGCGCTCCGGGTTCCGGTTTCCCGCGTGGTTTGAGGTCGGCGTGATGTCGAGAAGCGTGGCCAGGACGACTCGGGCGCCGGACGGTTTGAACGCGGCGGCCAGCTCGTGGGCCGCGTCGGCATCGAACCGGGCGCGGGTTAGCCCGACCCCAGGGGATGCTTGCACGGCGGCAACCTGGTCTTTGACCAGCCATGCATCCAATTCGCGCGTCAGGGCGTCGTCGTAAACAAAGGCCCCTTCCCGTGATTGAAAACAGCAGATGCCGACGGTATGCCCCTCAAACGCATCCCGCGCGGTTGGCGGCGGAAGTTTGGCGATCAGCCCCTCGGCCTGTCTGACGAGGAAGGGATCCCCGGCGCTCGTCTGTATGTCGGTAAGCCAATACCGGGCCTTCAAGGGCAAGGCGGCCTTCAGGTAGAGACGCGCCAATTCGAGTTTGACCTCGTCCCGCTTGAACGATACACGGAACGCGTTGTCAT
>Ga0172375_10013361_pt1 | contig 10188 bp, 9 predicted proteins | sample LakKiv1m_FD_114537 | JGI IMG/M metagenome (GOLD analysis project Ga0172375, IMG submission 114537) | Freshwater microbial communities from Kabuno Bay, South-Kivu, Congo - kab_092012_11.1m | ecosystem: Environmental > Aquatic > Freshwater > Lake | place: Democratic Republic of the Congo...
AATGGATTGTCAAACGTGTGTTTTACGCACGATGTCTTGCACAAATAGGCATAGTTAGTTAGAGGAAAGAGCAAGTGCGCTCAGGAAGAACCAAATGTTACAGTTTGAAAAAGATAACTAATGGCCGTAAAATTAGTTAGTGAAAATCGGTGTTTGAAAAATAGCACCTCAATATGGATTGCAATGGATTTTATTTATTCTCTATTGACAATCCGGAGAATAAGGAGATTAAATGAACAAAACAATTGATTTAATAATTCCCGCATATAAATCTCAACAAACAATTTTGAAAACTTTAGCATCTATTGCTTCACAAAGTATGTCTGACCAAATTTTAGTAACAATTGTTAATGATGCAGATGGAATTGGATATAAAGATGTAATTCAAAGGTTTAATGGACTATTAGACATTAATGAAATTACATTAGAGAAGAACGCCGGCCCAGGAGTCGCAAGACAAGCTGGTATCGATAATACTTCAAATGAATTTATTCTCTTTGCAGATGCAGATGATACTTATTATGGTTCATTTGCGGTTCAAATGCTATATGAAGAACTTGAACAAAGACCCAAATCAGTTGGAGCTTTTGGGCAACATTATTTACAAGTCCAGGACCCAAAGTTAAAGTTTGTATCGTACAATACTAATTATGTTTGGATGTTTGCAAAACTCTATCGTAGAGCAGTTATTGAAAAGTACAACGTCTATTTTAATGAAACTCGTGCAAATGAGGATGTAGGTTTTAATAGATATTTGCGTTTAGTTACTTGTGTTGACCCCGACGAAAGACCTGTTATGGTTGACTTTCCTGTATATATGTGGCATGATAATCCTAATTCAATAACGCGTTCAAATAAGGATTTTACTCATAGTGATAATATTACTGGTTATATAGAAAATTGTATCTATGCTATTAAGCACGCAAATAGAAAAGAATTTAATAATAAACATTATGTTACTGAGGACATTATTAGAACGATGTCTGATTTGTATGTATTTTGGGAGGAATCTGCTCATCATAGACCGGAGTTTGCAGAAACTAATTTTAAGGCCTGTGTAAATTTCTACCATGAATTATTTGAAATAGTTGAACTTACTCAAGATTCTACATTTGTTGATAAGACAATACTTAAAGCTTTGGCAGAAAAAAGTGAAACTTTGGCAGGATTTTTTCCTCAAATGACTTATCATCAGTTTATGGATAAGATTAGAAATTATGAACTTGACAATGGTGAGTAATTGTATTATAATTATATTATAGAAATGAGGAATAAATATGCTTTATAGAGAAATTGAGGTCGAAAAATATTGGGATATTCCCTCGACTACTAAAAATAAGAAAGAAAAGATTCACGCTGCCATTCTTACTGGTGCTTATGGAGCAACCATTAAGAAAGATGGTGAGTATATTCGCGCCATTTATGACACCGATGGAGAAATTTACATTCTCGGGCGCGGTACAAATGCAAAGGCAGTTCATAATCTTAATGAGCACTTGGTATTTCTTTCCACTTGGTTAAAGGAACACTTTAAACCCGGAACCTGCCTTCTAGGGGAACTTTATGTCCCTGGAAAGAACAGTGCCGCTATTCGCGCATACACTGGGTCTCTTGTTCCCAAGTCTCTTAAGAATCAAGCTGCGTTGCCGCCACGCTACTACATTTTTGATGTGTGGGCAATTAATGGACATAATATGATGGAGTATCCATACTCCGCAAGATATAATACAGTTGATGGATTGAGCAAAGTTCAAAAACATCCTCAAATTGATTACGCCAAGATGGTTACTGGTTCTAGTGAGATACTAGACTATATTGCCACGGCATTTGAGAATGGTGAGGAAGGCTGTGTCCTAGTTAAACTAGATTCAGTTGTAACTCCAGATAAGAGAACTGCTTGGAAGACTATTAAGGTTAAAAAGCAATTCCAAAATAATCTTGATTGTTTCTTTACTGGACGATACAAAGAGGGAACTAAAGATTACACCGGCTCAGAGATTGAAAACTGGAGTTATTGGTACAATATTAAAACTGGACAACTTATTAATGAAAAGAAATATCCAGAGTATGTTGCTGGAGAGTCTATTGAGCCTATTACTAAGAATTACTTTTTAGGATATCCCGGCTCTCTTGAAGTTGGTGTTTATAAGGGAACTGAAATAATCTCTCTTTGTAATGTATCTGGAATTAATGATGATTTAAAAATGAAGTTCATTATGGATAGAGATTCTATTATAATGCGTCCAATTATTATTACGGGTATGGAAGCAACTGAAGATAAAAGTATTCGTCATCCTAAATTTCTTGGATTTAGAGATGATATTGATATTAAAGAGTGTATTTACGAGAAAATTTTTGGAGAATAAAAATGATTGGCAAAAAGAAAGCAAGTTTTTTTATTCTATGCGATGATTTTAAAACTGATGACGACGGAGAACAAATAGGTCCCTATGTTAAACTTGTAGAAGGTTGGACAAAGGATGGCGTGGGATACCATAAAATAAATAATTGGTGGACCGCAACAGACCTTCAAAGTGGAACTGCTTATCCAGATTATTATGAAACAATAGATGATGCTTGGGATGCAATAGTCCATAATTCTGCAAAAGTTTTTGCAATTAAGCAGACAAAAAAATATCAAGCAAAAGTAGAATTATTTAATAAATTAAAATCACAAAATACTTAAGGGAGATGTTTAATGAAAGAATACAATGCTGATAGTGTAAAACAACTCTCATTTAGAGAAGGGGTTCGTAAACGTGTAGGTATGTACCTTGGCTCACCTGACATGGAAGGTGTATATAATGCCCTCTTTGAAATTGTAAGCAATTCAGTTGATGAAGCTATAGTTGGTTTTGGTAAGAAGATTATCATTTCAACTACAAATATTTCTGCCACAGTTCAAGACTTTGGTAGAGGTATTCCAAGAGGGCCAAAGGAAGGAAATCCCGAGGTTCTCATTACTTTACTTACAGAAAGTCACAGTGGAGCAAAATTTGATGACGACAGTTATACAAGTGTTCGTGGACTAAATGGTATTGGTTCCGGCGCGACTTGTTGTTCATCCGACCATTTTAGAGTTATCTCAAAAAGAGACGGATATGAATGGACTCTTGATTTTATTAAGGGAGTTCCTCAAACTGCCACAGCAACTCGCGGCCCAGTAACCAAAGAAACTGGAACCACAATTACATTTGCGCCATCTGCTGAAGTATTCAGTGCAGAACCAATTAACATTGATTATGAGATAGTAGTTAAAAAGGTAAAAGATATGTCATATCTCCTACCTGGAATTACATTTGTAGTTATTAATTTGGATACAAAAGTAAAGCAAGAATTTTGTTCAAAGAATGGTATTCTTGACCTTTTAGAAGATGTGGTAAAAGAACCTCTAGTGAAAATGAATATTCACTCATTTGTAGAAGATAAAGAAAATAGAGTTGAAATAGCTTTCAAATGGTCTAAGAAAGGGCACAGTGAAAAATCGTATATTTTCGTAAATGGCGCAGAATGTCCGGAGGGCGGCAGTCCCATGACGGGATTTAAAACCGCAATAACCCGAACTCTTAATAAGGATTTTAATAAGACATTCTCCGGTGAGCTTGTTAGAAGAGGACTAACTTATGTTATTGCTTGCTCTGTTAAGCATCCTCTATTTGCTAACCAGACGAAAACTAAAATCACGAACGCCGAACTCAGAGGACTCTCAGACAAAGCATTCACAGACGCTTGGAGAGATTTTTCTCTTAAGAATCCAAAAGAACTTGAAATCATTAAGGATTTTTTGGCAAAGGAAGATAAAGCTGACCAAGCCGCCGAAAGAGCAAGAAATGCTATAATCAATAGTGTAAAGGAAATTGAAACTGCTCAAAAGAAAAAAGTTATCCTCGCAGATAAACTCAAAGACTGTGAAAAGCATGGCGAAGAAGCGATGCTTGTGATTTGTGAGGGAGACAGCGCGCTTGGAGCACTTTCTCAAGCGCGACCAATTGAAAATGTAGCGTTACTCCCTATTCGTGGTAAAATTATCAATGTTCTTAGACATGATATTGAGAAAGTGTTGGAAAATGAGGAAGTTAAAAACATTCTCATGTGTCTCAATGCTGGTATGCACGAAAAATATGACCATAGAAAATTAAGATATGGTAAAATTGGAATTGCAGTTGATGCTGACGCTGATGGATATAATATTATGTGTCTTATCACAACACTTGTTTATGGACTCTTCCCAAAGTTTTTAGAAGAGGGTAGACTTTGTTGGTTGCGCTCTCCTCTATACAAAGTAGAATATAGGGTGGAAAACTCCTATGCCTTTAATGATTCAGAACTTGAATCTATTCAGAAACAGAAGGGTAGAGGAAAAATCAAGCGATTCAAGGGTTTAGGAGAAATGAATCCAGATGATACAGAAGTATCAATGTTTGGAAAACATCAAAGACTTGAAAGACTTATCTTAAACGATAAGGAACAGACATATTCACAAATAGAAATGTTAATGGGTCCGGAGGTAGAGGGAAGGAAACAATTTATTTTCGACAATATAGATTTTTCTCTTCTTGAGGAATAAATGGGTATTTACGATATTGATGTACAGAAAACATTAGAAGACAGTTTCTTACTTTATGCTGGATATACAATTCAATTTAGAGCAATTCCCGATGTGCGTGATTCATTGAAGTATTCCGCGCGCCAACTGCTATACTCCCAATTTAAAGAAAAACTCATCCATCCTGCTGAAATGAAAAAGGCTCAAGTAAGTGTTGGTAATGCCATGAAAGAATTTTATGTTCATGGTGATGCACCTTGTTATGGAACTTTTATTAGAATGGGTAAGCCATTCGCTCTTAGATATCCACTTGAAGAAGTTCAAGGAAACTTTGGAACTCTAATTGACCCCGAAAACCACTCATCTGCACGATATGTAGAAATGAGGGGTTCTGAATTGTGTAGTGAATTGTTTACAACTATAAATAAAGACACCATTAAAGAGTGGAGAGACAACTACGACCAAACTGTTCAATTTCCACTTGTTCTTCCATCTGTCGGTTTTTACAATATTGTAAACGGTGTTGCTGGAATTGCAACTGGTATTTCAACGAGCGTTCCTCAATTCAATTTGCGCGATGTTAATAATGCACTTATTACTTTATTGAATAATCCTAATGCTTCATTTGAAGAGTTGTACTGTCCGGTTGATTTTGCAACCGGAGGCATTGTCATTAACGAAAATGAAGTTAAGGAATCTTTAAAGAATGGGTATGGAAAAAGCATAAAAATTCGCGCTAAGATAGAATATGATGAAAAGAAACATCAACTTATCGTTACTGAGATGCCATACTCCGTCTATACCAATGTTATTTGCGAGCAATTGCAAAAGCTACTAGAAACTGAACAAACTACTGGTATTGATAGTTTTATTGACGCTACTGGTAAAACAGTAAACATAAAATTTACTTTAACAAAAAAAGCAAATCCTTCAAAAGTTATTGATTGGCTTTATAAGAATACTTCACTTCAAAATCATTATAGTATAAATATGATTATGCTTGATGATGGAAAGACTCCAAAGGTTTTTGGTTGGGTACAAGCCCTTCGTGAACATTTGAAACATATAAAAGAAGTAAAAAGATGTGAATTTGAATTTGATTTAGAAAAAGCAAAAGCAAGATTACACATCCTTGATGGCTATCTCATTGCACTTGCGAACATTAGTGAAGTTGTAGAAACCATTAAGAAGTCTTCTAGTACAAGTGTCGCGACCGCGCGACTCATTGAACAATTTGGATTTACTGAAATACAAGTTAAAGCCGTTTTAGAATTAAAATTACAAAGACTTGTTAATTTAGAAGCGATTAAAATTGAAAAAGAAAAGAATGAGTTACTAAATGAAATTGGTAGATTGGAAAATATTTTAGCTAATGAAAAGTTACTTAATTATGAAATTGAAAAAGAAATAACAAGAGTAACAAAGAAATTTGGAGATTCAAGAAGAACTATTAATCTCAACCTAGCCTTTAATGAAAATGATGAGCCAATTGAAAAGAAAGTTCTTATGGTTTACTTTTCTGAAAAAGGAACTGTTCAAGCGCATGAAATGGACCAGTTTAGTTTGCAAATGCGCGGCGGTAAAGGGTCTAAGATTAAGTTGAGAGAAGGAGACTTCATTAAGGAAACAATTCAAGCAGACAATGGTAGCTGGGCCTTGATATTTACCAATCTTGGTAAGGTTCATACTTTCTACTTGAACAATCTTGAAATTGGAGTTGAAACTCACCTACAATCAATTTTGGAATTGGATACAGATGAGGAAGTAATCGCTATTCTACCCTATACCAAGGCTAAAATTTACGAATCAGTATTAATAGCTACAACTGACGGACATTTGAAAAAGACTTTAGTTGAAGAATACATTGGTAAAACAAAGAAAGCCATGACCGCAATTAAGTTGCGCGAAGGTGATGGAATTGCTTCCGTATCATTTGTTTCAAAGGGCGATGAACTTCTTATTGCTTCTAAGAAAGGCAACTGTATTAGGATAGATGAAGATGCAGTTCCCACTACTGGTCGTCAGACTATGGGAGTTCAAGGAATTAAACTAGATGAAGATAACACTTGTTTGGTTGCAATTCCTATTCGTAAGGAAACAAAGGAGATTTGTTCCATTTCAACAAATGGTCAGATAAAGAGAACTCCAATTGGAGAATTCTCTAAAAGCAATCGCGCAACTAAGGGAGTGAAACTTCATAATCTAAAGGAAGGTGAAGAGATTGCCGCCGTGGCAGCCGTTGCGAATGAAAAGGAAATTATGGCGATTTCACAAACAAATGCAATTCGTATAACTCTAGACCAAGTGCCTCAAAGTAGCAGAAACACCTTTGGAGTTTCAATAATGAAAGACCCTCACAAGATAACAAAAATTGTCTTATTAAATACTTGACTATAATCGGTGTTTGTGATATAATTATGTTATAAGTAAAAAAATTGTCCGCTTATTTAGTCATCGCTAATGTTTGCTACATATAATTACAGGGTTTTATTATTTGACATTGATAACTGGTTGTGATATAATAGATATATAGGTAGTAATACTACCTCAAAAATAATACAATTTTTCAAAAGAAAAATTCGGAGGAAAACAAACAATGGGAAAGCCACTTAGTGAAAACGCAAGGACTATTTTGGAGTATTTGAAGGCTAATGCTGGAAAAGACGTAACTTATGTCCAAATCGCAGAAGACACTGGCCTTGCGCCACGAACTGTCAATGGAGTTATTACAAGCGCACTTGCAAAGAGAAGTCTTGTAACTAGAGTAGCCGTAGAAGGACAGGAGAAGAAGCTCATCGTTCTTACAGCAGAAGGAAAGGTTTATGACCCTACCTCAGAAGACGCAGAAGAGAAGTAATTAAGGATAACGATTTTTTGTCAAACAGGAGGACAAACAAATGGCAATGAAAGCAGGAACAAATGAAGCGGTAGTTGAGGGCGTACTTTCAGAGAAGGCAGTTAGAACCTTTGATGATGGTGCTATTGCAGGAGAACTTACTATTGAGGTGCCAGTTACTATGGCAGATGGAGAAGAATTCGTCTCCCTTATCCCAGTAAGTTTCTATACTAAGCCAAAGACCAACGCAGGAGCACCAAACGTAGCTTATAAGGGAATTAAGACCATTATTGACGATGCTAAGTCTTTAGCGGAGGTAGATGGTGATTATAGTAAGGCGAGCAGAATTCGTCTTCGTCAAGGAACAATCGCTGAAAATATGTTCTTTGCACAGGACGACAGATTCGTTTCTTTCGCTAGAATCAGAGGTAATTTCTTTGATAGAGTAAAGGAATCCGATTGTCAGCCAAAGGCACAATTCAAGGTTAAGATGATTGTTGCTAGTATCGCTGATGAAGAGAGAAAGGAAGGCGGAGAAACTTTCGAGACTGGTCGTATTGTCGTAACTGGACATATTGTACAGTACAATGGTACCATCGACGAAGTTAAGTTCGTTGTTCAAAATAAGAAGCACATTGATGTTGTGCAAAAGGGTTGGTCCGTTGGGGACACCGTTAATGCACAAGGCGTCATTAAGTATGTAACCAGAGAGGAAACCACAGAGGAAGAGGAAGAGGATGGCTTTGGAGAACCAATGGCTAGAACTACTACTCGTAGAATCCGTGAGTTTATCATCACTGGTGGTTCCGCTGGCCCTGTAGAGGGTTATGAGGAAGATGATATTCTTGAAGCTCGCAAGGAGCGTAAGGCTCGTATTGCTGAGGTCAAGGAGAAGCAAAGCAAGAAGGAAAAGGAAGAGGAGCCAGCACCTAAGTCCAAATCTAAGAGCCGTGATTGGTAATTAAGGAGGACTTGTAGATGGCAACTGTAGATATTCTTAATATTGAACCAACCACAATTAGTAGGGACTTAAAGAATAAGTATATTCTTATTTACTCTCTGCCTAAAACTTTGGGCACTAAATAAACAATTATTTAGTTAAAATTACAGGAAAAATCTGGAAAGCTGGAATGCTAATCAGAGCGGAAGTTAAATTTTAAAAAATTTAACACGCGCAACGCATAGAGATATTAAATAAATTAATAGGAGGCGTTCAGTGTGAATGCCAACATAGAAAAAGAAATCATTAGAAGATATTCTGAATTGGGATATGGTTTGATAAAAAGTGGTCAACCATTTGGGATTAGCAACTATCTGGTAAGAAAGTTGTTAATTAAAAGTGGAATAAAAATAAGAACATTCTCAGAAGCAAGTAAAGTTTCTGAAAGAAATATAATTTCTATTAATAACTCTTATTTTAATAATGAATCACAAAATATGGCTTATATTCTTGGACTATTAGCTAGTGATGGAACAATTAGAAAAGATTCAAATTCAATAAAATTAACATTAGCAGAACAGGATAGTGAAATACTTGAAAAAATCAAAAATGAACTTGAGTATTCTGGAACGATAAAACACTATCAAGATAGTAAGGGATATAAAAATGCTACTTTAACTTTTACTTCGAAAAAAATCAAAGATAAATTAGCAGAATATAATATTATTCCATTAAAAACATTTTCTTTTACTTTCCCAACTAAACTAAATAAAATTTATTGGAAAGATTTTATAAGGGGATATTTTGATGGAGATGGTTGCATTAGTAGTGCAGGGGAAAGCGCAATAAGAGCACAAATTTGTTCGGCACGGAAAGAAACTTTAGAAGCCATATTGAATTATTTGGAAGAAGAATTTAATATTCCCAAGCCTAATATTCAAATGCAAATGAGAGTAAAGCCATTATATTATTTCCAATATTCTTCAATTCCAACAAGAAAATTTTTTGAAAGTATTTATTATCCAAATTGCTTATGTTTACAAAGAAAATACAATAAATTTATTGAATTAATCCCTAGAAATTTGAAATAAATCTCCACGAGCCTGTATATCATTAGTGTAATGATAAAAAGATATGCTGAACTTATAAGAAAAAAAATTATAAGAATTATAGGGTAAAAAACCTATAAGATAACAAATTGAAAGTAGGCAAGACAAGTTTCGCAGCGCAATTCCCAAGAAACCTTATGCTTATGGCCGAAAAGGGGTTATAATATATAAATTATATAGCTCCATTGTAGGGTGACCTACAAATGAAAAATGACGTGAATTGCTGGAAAATCCTTAGAGTTTTACTAACCACAACATAATTGGAAACGATAAGTGTGATGGTTAAAAAATAGTAAAAATTGGACAATCAGCAGCCAAGACTCTTAAAAGAGTAAGGTTCAACGACCATCCGGAAGGAGTAGGGCAATTGCCCGAAGTGCGTCAGCTCTCCATAGTTGGAGAGTAAGATATGGTCTATTCCCTTGCAAAATATGATGAAAGTCAGGGTATAAAAGATAACGCAATTGCAGGTATTAAAGTTGTAGATATTCCAAATTGGAAGACTTTTAAGGATGTTCTTAAACAACTCAGAACACCTGCCGCGAAAGAGATGTATGATTCTATCACATTAGATACTGTTGGTATCTTCTGGTCTCTTTGTGAAAAGTTTGTTTGCGCCAGAGAGTCAGTAGATGACCTTTCTGAAATCGCATGGGGTGAATAATTGTTACATACTGAAGATAAAAACTACTTTAAATCAATTGATACTCATAATAAAGCTTATTTATTAGGATTTTTATATGCAGATGGTTATATC
>Ga0172375_10013362_pt1 | contig 10187 bp, 9 predicted proteins | sample LakKiv1m_FD_114537 | JGI IMG/M metagenome (GOLD analysis project Ga0172375, IMG submission 114537) | Freshwater microbial communities from Kabuno Bay, South-Kivu, Congo - kab_092012_11.1m | ecosystem: Environmental > Aquatic > Freshwater > Lake | place: Democratic Republic of the Congo...
CCGGGTTCGTATTTAGAAGCGAAGCACCCGGATTCGTAACCTGAATGGGGTATTGAATCCTCTCTTTGTCTATAACCTTGAATCCCGCTGCAGCGGGAAACCCGGAACCTGTGAACCCTTACATGTTTTGTTTATGCTCATCCAGAGATTTTAGCATAAATTCGGAAAGGACAGAGGTTTTCAGCCTGTGCGGTCATTCCCGTCGGTGGCAGTATCAACAATTCGCATTCTTGTAAAAAAACTCATTCATGTCAACCCATCAAGGCCCTTTGCCCAGGTCGCCAGAAAAAAGGGCCGGCCCTGCCGAGGGCCGGCCCAAAAGCCATTTTAGAGTTGCAATGGGTCTATTTCACGCGTCCTTCGCGCCAGGCCTGGATGAGCTGGTCGTAGTCAACAGTCTGACCTTTCGGCTTCTCATTGACCTTGGCCTTGGGGGAACCGGGTTTCTTCAACCATTCCTCTGGATTGATACATGGATTGAGCTTCGGACCGCATTCTTTCTGCACGCCTGCACGTTGTATACGCTCCATCACTTTGTCCATTTCCTGAGCGAGGTTGTCCATGGCTCTGTCCACCGTCACTTCACCGGAGACCGCCTCGCCGATATTCTGCCACCACAACTGTGCCAGTTTGGGATAATCGGGCACATTGGTCCCGGTTGGGGTCCAGGCGACGCGCGCCGGACTGCGGTAGAACTCCACCAGTCCGCCTAATTTCGGCGCCCTGTCAGTGAAGGCCTGGCTTCGAATATCGCTGTCGCGGATGGGCGTCAGCCCCACTAATGCCTTCTTGAGAGATGTGGTTTTGGCCACGCAGAACTGCGCGAAGAGCCATGCGGCCTTGCGTCTCTCAAGCGGGGTGCTCTTCATAAATGTCCAGGACCCGCAGTCCTGATAACCTAACTTCATTCCCTCTTCCCAGTAGGGGCCATGGGGCGATGGGGCCATACGCCATTTGGGTGTTCCGTCTTCGTTGACCGTGGGTCCAGGCGCGACCATGGTCGGAACAAATGCCGTGTACCAGAAGATCTGCTGGGCCACATTCCCCCCGGCTAAAAACGGCAAGTAGGTGTAGAAATCCATTCCCAGGCAACCGGGAGGAGCATATTTCCGAAGCCATTCCATATACTTGCGCAGGGCGTACTTGGCTGCCGGGCTGTTGGCGGCACCGCCGCGACAAACGCTCGCACCCACCGGATGGCAGTCTTCAACCCGAATGCCCCATTCGTCCACCGGCTTGCCGTTTGGCAGTCCCTTGTCGCCGCAACCGGCCATGGACAGCCAGGCATCCGTAAACCGCCAGCCCAGATCCGGGGCCTTTTTGCCGTAGTCATTGTGGCCGTAAACGGCCTTGCCATCGATTTCCTTGACAACTTCAGTGAAGAACTGTGCGATATCTTCGTAAGCAGACCAGTTGACCGGAACGCCTAAATCATAGCCATAGATTTCCTTAAATTTCTTTTGGAAATCAGGGCGCTTGAACCAGTCGTAACGGAACCAGTAGAGATTGGCGAACTGCTGATCCGGAAGCTGATAGATCTTCTTATCCGGACCAGTGGTAAAAGATATGCCCATGAAATCGTTAATGTCCAGGGTAGGCAGGGTTACGTCCTTTCCCTCCCCCGCCATAAAATCGCTCAAGGGAACCACAAACCCGTAGCGCATGTGGGTGCCGATGAGATCCGAATCGTTGATCCACCCGTCATAGATGTTCTTCCCCGAGGCCCACTGGGTCTGCAGCTTTTCGATAACATCCCCTTCCTGAATCAGGTCAAAGGAGACCTTGATTCCGGTAATCTCTTCAAAGGCCTTGGTCAGCACCTTCGCCTCATATTCGTGGGTCGCGATAGTCTCGGAGACGACCTTGATATTCATCCCCTTAAAGGGATCGGCCGCCTTGATGAACCATTCCATCTCCTTCATCTGTTGGTCTTTGGTCAATGTGGATGGTTGGAATTCGTTGTCGATCCATTTCTTGGCTGCGTCCGTCTGCGGCGAAGACCAGCAGGGAACGCCGGAAAAAATAAGCGCCAAGGCTGCGATAACGCAAAACAGGTATCTCTTTTTGCTCATTGCCGTTGTCTCCTTCCAAAGCTTTTCGGTTAACCGCACACACCTTGCCGATTGATGGAACGATCATCTGCGGGAAACATCGGCAAGGCAAACCAGGGGCTCCATTGGATCAGCCCCGTCTACTTGTGGTCGTCACCACCTCCCTTCCAAGGTTTTCCGGGTCATCACACCCACGTTTCCGAGTTTAGATCCTTACAGGTCCATCATGAAAACATATTGCAAACGGTGACGGGTTTAAAGGTCCAGGGGTTTATAATGCGCCCCATTGCCATCCCGCCTATCCCCAAATCATCACCACCACAATCCAGCACACAACAATCAGCAGCAGTATCCAAAGTGCAAAATGGGTCAAGCCAACCCAAGCGAAAAAGATATAAACACTGGTCAAAACCCCCATGAAGAACCGATCACCCGGCGTGGTGGGAATCGGCAGGAAACCGCGACGTTCCATGGAAGGCGATACGGTCTGCCATATGGTCATGGCAATCACCGTCAGGATAATGGTGATGCAGAAGATTGCCGTCGGAACGGTCCATACCATCCATGCAAGAGTCAGCTTCATGATTCTTCCCCTTTATACTCGGCCCAGGGCAAAGCCCTTGGCCATATGGTTGCGCACGAACCAGATCACCATGGCGCCCGGTACAATGGTCAGGATACCGGCCGCGGCCAGCAGGCCGTAGTCGAGACCGGTGGCACTGATGGTCCGGGTCATGATTGCCGAGATCGGTTTGGCTTCGGTTACCGTCAGCGTCCGGGCCAACAGCAGCTCGACCCAACTGAACATGAAACAGAAAAAGGCCGTAACGCCCACTCCTGCCCTGATCAGCGGGATGAAGATGGTAATAAAAAAGCGTGGAAAGCCGTACCCGTCGATAAAGGCGGTCTCATCAATCTCACGGGGGACCCCGGACATGAAGCCTTCCAATATCCAAACCGCCAACGGCACATTGAAGAGACAATGGGCAAGCGCCACCGCAATATGTGTATCCAAGAGACCGATTGTGGAATAGAGTTGGAAAAAGGGGAGCGCAAAAACAGCCGCCGGGGCCATACGGTTGGTGAGCAGCCAGAAAAACATCTGCTTGTCACCGACGAACTGGTAGCGTGAAAAGGCGTAGGCTGCAGGGAGTGCCACGGTCAACGAGATAAGGGTGTTCATGACCACATAGATCATGGCATTGACGTAACCCATGTACCAGGATGAATCCGTAAATATCTTCATGTAATTCATAAATGTGATATCCTTCGGGTATAGGGCAAAGGACGCAAGGATGTCGGCGTTGGACCGCAGGGACATGTTGAGCATCCAGTAAATGGGGATCACCAGCAGTATAAAGTATATGACCAGGCCGACGATTTTTTTCTTTCCTTTCATGCCTTCTCTCCTTTTCCAACTCTCTGAAGGGCCTGGTAAAATATAAAACTGAATAGGAGTACGATGACAAAATAGATGAGCGAAAAGGCTCCGCCCGGTCCCAGGTCGAATTGCAGAAGGGCGATCTTGACCAGATAGATGGAGAGGAACGTGGTGGAATTGCCGGGGCCGCCCCCTGTCAGCACAAAGGGCTCGGCGTAGATCAGGAAACTATCCATGAAACGGAGCAGAAAGGCGATGGTGAGTACACCGCGCATCTTGGGTAGCTGGATGTAGACAAAGGTTGACCAGGCCGATGCCCCGTCAATCCGTGCTGCCTGGTAGTAGGCCTCGGGGATGGCACGCAGCCCCGCATAGGCCAGGAGGGCAACCAGCGGGGTCCAATGCCAGACCTCCATCAACATCACGGTGATCCAGGCATCCAGCAGCCGAGCCGTATGATCAAAGGGAATGCCCAGCAGGTTGTTCATCCCGGCGCCGAACAGACCGATATCCGGCCGGGTAAAGATGATCCAGATGGTCCCTATGGTATTCCATGGGATCAGCAGGGGCAACGCTATGGTAACCAGACAGGCGGGGACCCCCCAGCCCTTTTTGGGCATGGCCAGGGCAATGAGGATGCCAAGGGGCATCTCGATCAACAGCACGAGCCCGGAGAACAGGAACTGACGCCATAGAGCTTCATGCAGGCGATAGTCGCCCAGCATCTGCCTGTACCATTCGGTCCCGACGAAAAGACTCTGTCCCGGCCCGAAAATGTCCTGCACCGAATAATTGATTACGGTCATCAGCGGAATGATGGCACTGAAGGCGACGATGACAAAAACCGGCAGCACCAGTAACCAGGCCTTATTATTTGGCCATTTTTCCATGACAATACCCTTTATGGAGGTTCAAAGGTTCAGAGGTTCAAAGGTTTAGGGGTCTTTCGTTCCTGTTCACAACCCGTACCTCCCATCATTTAATCAGCCACCCGTCATCAAAGAGCCTGGTCCATTGCAGCGGAAAGGCGAGCCAGGCCCGACCTTCGGGAACCGGCTGGTCTTCAGGCAGACTGGCCTTCAATGTATTGCCCGCCAGTTTAAGGGTCACAATCTTGTAACTGCCCAGATCCTCAACCATTCTTACCTTAGCCTCCACCCTGTTGTCAGCGGACTCGGCATGGACTTCCAGATACATGGGTCGAATTCCAACTTCTAATTTCCCTTTGGCCTTGCTTGCTTTTGCCGCTGTTTCTTCATTCAGAACAATGCTGGTACCATCCACCTGCGCCACGGTTCCCTCTACGGTACACTCCAGGAAGTTCATGCCCGGGCTTCCGATGAAATAGCCCACAAACCTGTGTTCCGGATTTTCAAAAAGGTCCTGTGGAGAGCCGATCTGTACAATTTCACCTTCAAACATCACCGCCACCTGATCTGCAAATGTCAGGGCCTCCACCTGGTCGTGGGTCACATAGATGAATGTCAGTTTCAGCCTTTCATGTATCTCCTTGAGCTTGCGCCGCAGGTGCCATTTCATTTGAGGATCGATGACTGTCAGCGGCTCATCAAAAAGTATGGCCGCCACGTCACTGCGGACCAGCCCGCGGCCCAATGAGATTTTCTGCTTGGCATCGGCTGCCAATCCCGCAGCCCTCTTCTGGAGAAAAGGGGTCAGGTCCAGGATCTCGGCGATTTCCAGGACGCGCTCCTTTACCTGGGTTTCACCCATCCCTCGATTTCGCAGCGGAAATGCCAGGTTATTGAAGACCGACATGGTGTCGTAGAGTACCGGGAACTGAAAGACCTGGGCGATATTCCGTTTTTCCGGCGGCGATGCGGTGACGTCTTTCCCGTCGTAGAGGACCCGTCCTCTACTGGGAACCAGCAGGCCGGAAACGATATTGAGCAAGGTGGTTTTGCCGCAGCCCGAGGGACCTAACAAGGCGCATGCGGTCCCATCCTCCCACACATTGTGGATCCGCTTCAGGGCATAATCCGAAGGTTGTTTGGGTTTGGGAAGATAGCTGTGCGCAACTTCATTCAACTCGACGCGAGCCATGAAACTCTCCTACCGCTATAGGCCTCTGACATCCTCTGGTGAGGGCGAGGCAACCAGGGCCCCTGCTTCATCGTACACAAAAAAACAAGACGGGTTGACATAAATGGCTATTTCCACGCCGATCCGCACAGAACGAACGCCATTCTCCTGAACCACCAACTGAATTTCATTGTGATTGGCATGGATGAACGTTTCCGACCCGTTGATCTCTGTCAATTCCACTTTTGCAGGGATTTCCACATCTTCCTTGCTTCTTCTGGAAACGAAAAGGTGATTGGCTCGGACGCCGAATATAAAGTCACCGTCGGTCAGCGACTGCATATGCTTGTTCAGCGGCAATACAATATTTCGCCCCATCCGGCCAGTGCCGTCTCGGACCGTGCCTTTGAGGAAGTTGATGGGCGGGTCGCTGAAGACTTCAGCCACCTTGGTTGTGGCCGGATGATGGTACACTTCCGGAGTGGGACCGGTCTGGAGAACTCTGCCTTCATCAACGACCACGATATTGCCGCCTAACATCAGGGCCTCGGTCGATTCCGTGGTGGTGTAGACAACAATGGCCTGGCGCGCCTCGAAAATATCCTGCAGTTCAGCACGCAGTTCTTCGCGCAGTTTGTAGTCCAGATTCACTAAGGGTTCATCCAACAGAAGCAGGTCCGTCTCTTTGACCAAGGCCCGGGCAATAGCGACGCGCTGCTGCTGTCCGCCGGAAAGCTCGCTGGGGAGACGATCAAGGAAACCCTCAATGTGGAGCATTTCGGCAGTGGCCCGCACCCGTCGATCGATTTCTGCCTTTGTGATCCTGGCAGTTTTTAACGGCGAGGCGATGTTGTTATAGATGGTAAGAGAGGGGTAGTTGATGAACTGCTGGTACACCATGGCAATGCTGCGCTTCCGGACCGATTTGCCCGTAACGTCTTCCCCGTTTGCCAGCACCCGTCCCGAGGTGGGCCGGTCGAGGCCTGCCATTAACCGAAGAAGGGATGTCTTGCCGGCCAGGGTACGACCGAGCAGGACATTGCGGGAGCCTGCCTCAAATGACAGGTTGACGTTGTCAATGTGGATTTCCCGTCCGACCTTCTTGGTGATCCCCTCTAAGGATAACGACATGATCTGATCATCCTCTCGCTGTTTTAGGTCTCCCCTCGTAACGGGTACGGTTTATTCAAGCATCGCAAGGGTTCACAGGTTCTGGGTTTCCCGCAGGACAGCTCTTGGAAAGAGACCCACACGCGCTAACCGCACAGGTCGGAAAAACGTAGGGGTCGCTGCTATGAATAGGGCCATGGTTGCGGCCCGATGCCTCAGAATTGAAATCGTGGTTTTTTAAGAGGCTGAAAGGAATGGCGTCAATGGCAAAGCTCCTGGCAAAACCGGCGTATGCAGCGCCGCCAATTGTGAGAACCTCTTTTTGTATGGAATGTTGCATGGTCACTCAGGAATCGGACCTGATCCGGTCGGTTGAGGTTCGGAATTGAACGTCTTGTTGATTTCAAGTATAATATCATGAAAAAATTGTCAAGTATTTTTTTCGCAAAATTACATTTTTTTCTACAAACGGCGGTTTCTGAAAAACCACTCGAGGCGACCGCATCAGGAGCGCCTTCTTGACCACAGAAGACGTCACAGGAACGCCGCTTTCCGGGCAGGGTAATTAGAACTTTTCGTTTGCGAAACATCTTGGTTTGGTGGTATATTGTTTTTGAAAAATCAGGAAAGACAAAAAATCGTTCGGAGGTATATGCGATGGCGTTTGAAACAGCACCTGACAAGGCTGCCACGGCAAGTGCAGAGGAGGAATTCCAAAAAAACGGCAAGGCCAGGAGCGTTCTTCTCCGACAATCCAAAATCGTGGACCTTGTCCGAGGGCAGGGTTTTGTATCAATTGACGCGCTTGCGCAGAATTTCATGGTCACGCCGCAAACCATCCGTCGGGACATCAATGAACTCTCTGAAAAAGGGCTGGTGCGGCGATACCATGGGGGTGCCGGGTTGCCCTCCAGCATAGAAAACGTGGAATACACGACCCGCAAGATGTTTTCCCTGGCAGGGAAGATCCAGATCGCCCGCCTTCTGGCCAGGCATATCCCCAATGAGGCATCCCTGTTCCTGGACATTGGAACGACCACCGAGGAGGTGGCCAAGGCCCTGCTGGATCACGACAGGTTGCGGATCATCACCAATAACCTGAATGTTGCCGTCATCCTGAGTGAAAACGAAAAATTTGAGGTGATTGTCACGGGAGGGGCCGTGCGCGGTCGGGACCGGGGCCTGACAGGCGAGGCCACCATTGACTTTATCCGGCAGTTCAAAATCGATTTTGGGATCATCAGCGTAAGCGGCATTGATGGAGACGGGACCTTGCTGGATTTTGACTATCACGAGATCCGGGTGGGACAGGCCATCATTGAAAACTCCCGTAAGGTCTTCCTGGCGGCCGACCATGCCAAGTTCGGCCGACAGGCCATGGTGCGTCTGTGCAATATCCGTGAAGTGAACGCCCTGTTTACGGATCGCATGCCCCCACCCGGCATGTGCGAGATGCTGGCGGCTGCCGATGTAAAACTGTATGTGGCGGAGGAACCCCTACAGAACGATCTGGAACCTGCGGGCGGGAACCCGCCGAAACGCAAAGACTCGCAGTCTGACTAAGACGCCCTCCCGAGGCCATGGGATAAAGACCGACAGGCATTCGCCCTGTCTTCAGGAGCAAGGGCTTTTGCCTGGATTCCGCAAAAGCGGCGCCGAATCTGTTACGTGCTCATCCTGGGCATGTCCCGGCTGGCGATAATGTTAATCCCCTCGCCCAGGGCATTCTCAAGCACCACCTGGTTCATCGCCACCGGCGCCTCGATCTCCAACTGGCAAACCTCACGCAGCAGATCGAAAATGCGTGGTTTAGGAAAAGGCTTTTCGGTGTAAACAGGAATCAGAGGGTGAATCGCGCCCTTAACGCGCACCGTCGTGGCAACCATCCGACGCGGATCGGTCAATTCCGCCTCCGCGAATGTCAGCCCTTGCTTGCATGTATTCCCTTCTGTGCGCAACACAGTCGTCCCCTCGCGCGTTACGGTCAGATTGCATCCCATGGGGCAGATGATGCAAATCATCTCTTCTGTAGCTCTCATGGCAATCTCCTCTTCCAGGGACTGAACGACAGCGCCTACAGGGGCGCCACGCTCACCCTGAGTTCCTTCGCATGGCGCACCGAGTCGTAGTCCCGTTCACACAGCTTGAGGCTTACCATTTCACCCGGACGCACGTACCGCTCGCGCTTCTTCGCGATAAGCGTGTCGCCATCGGTCACCCGCACCAAAACCGCCTCTTCCATCGGCTGTGTCACCCGCATCTGAAGCATGATTGTGTCCTGGGTCAGGGTCTCCGGATCGATCCTGTGGGGAACCACATAGCGAATATTCTCCCCCGCGGCGGTCGGCACAAAAACCGGGTTTTCGTTACAATGACCCTGGGCGAACATTGCCGCCCGTCTGCCCGCGGTCAAGCCGGTCTTTGTAACCCAATCCACCAGGTCATAGACGTGCACCACGTTTCCCGCGGCGAACACGCCGGGGATATTGGTGGCGAATCCGTCGTCCACGAACGGCCCGTTGGTCATCGGATCCAGAATTACGCCGGCCTTTTGCGAGAGTTCGTTCTCAGGGATCAATCCCACCGAGAGGAGCAGGGTATCGCAGGGGATCATCTCCCCAGTGCCGGGAACGGGCCGCCACCGGTCGTCTACCTGGACCGCCTCAACGGCCTTCACACGATCTTTGCCAATGATGCGCTTGACGGTGTGTCGCAATTGCAGCGGAATATCGAAATCCATCAGGCACTGGACGTAGTTGCGGCTCAGGCCCGTGAGATAGGGCATGACCTCTAAGACCCGCTCGACCTTGGCCCCCTCGAATGTCAAACGCCGCGCCATGATCATGCCAATATCGCCCGAACCAAGGATCACGAAGCGCTTGCCGGGCATGTATCCCTCCACGTTGACCCACCGCTGCGCCAGACCCGCCGTGTAGACCCCGGCAGGCCGGGGCCCGGGAATGCCAATCTGTGCCCGCGTGCGTTCCCGGCATCCCATCGCGATCACAATGGCCCTGGCCTGCAGCTCCTTAAACCCACCCCGGGTTCCCGTGACAAAGACCTTGCGCCCTGACGTCACATCGAGCACCATGGAATCCAGCAAATAATCAATGCCGACCCCTTGAGCCTCTTTGATGAAACGCTGAGCATAGCTGGGGCCAGGCAGATCCTCCTTGAAGGTGTCCACGCCGAAACCGTTGTGGATGCACTGCAGCAGAATCCCTCCCAGTTCCAGATCTCGGTCGATCATCAACACGTCGTCCGCGCCGTTTTTCTTGGCGGAGATGGCCGCAGCCAGTCCCCCTGGACCGGCCCCGACGACGATGACGTCGTATTGGGATTTGAGCTGTTTGGCCATCAACCCACCTCCTTTGTCCTGCGAAAGAGGAATTCGGAGCCATGCCCCTTCTTGGTGATTCCCAGGGGGTCCTTTCCCAACTCGCGGGCCAGGATGTCAACGACGCGCGGCATGTCAAAGCCGCCCAGGCAGCGACCGGCGCCCAACCACGTGCGGCGTTTGATGGCGTCGTAGGTCGTCGCCGGGATCGGTGCGTGGATCTCAGCCACGATTTCGCCTTCGGTCACATATTCGCAGCGACAGATCA
>Ga0172375_10013363_pt1 | contig 10187 bp, 7 predicted proteins | sample LakKiv1m_FD_114537 | JGI IMG/M metagenome (GOLD analysis project Ga0172375, IMG submission 114537) | Freshwater microbial communities from Kabuno Bay, South-Kivu, Congo - kab_092012_11.1m | ecosystem: Environmental > Aquatic > Freshwater > Lake | place: Democratic Republic of the Congo...
CAGAAGCGACCGCGTGGCGCGTTTGATCGTCGAGATCCGGAATCATCCCGAAGCGGACTATACGATCGATCGCATGACACGCGAGGCGGCGCTTTCGGAAAGTCAGTTGGCGACCCAATTCAAAGAACGCGTGGGACTCCCCCCCTACACGTTTCTTCTGTCCTGCCGCATACACGCCGCCAAAGAACAGTTGCGGAAATCTGATCGCCCGATTACGCAGATTGCCCAAGATATGGGTTTCGTTTCTTCCCAACACTTCGCCATGCGGTTCAAACGCGAGTTCGGCATCACGCCGACGGCGTTCCGCGCGGGACAATCACCCATCGTGTAAAGCTACGACGCCCGGCGCACGACCCTTTCCACGACGAGTTTCCGAAAGTCGGGCGAGAGGTTGGCGAAATAGGCCGTGAAGCCAGTCACGCGGACAATCAGGTCGGGATACGCCTCGGGATTTTTGCACGCCGCTAGAATCTTCTGTTCGTCGACGATGTTGATGTTCATGAGCGTGCCGCCCAGCGCGAAATGCGTCTGAATCAGCGTTTTCAAACAGGCTGCCGCCTGCGCGTTGTCCAGAGTCCCGAAGTCCACTTCCAACTGTAGCGGCGCGGTGTTGCCGTATCCCGGCTGCACGGATGCCACCGCTTCGACCATCGCCGTGACCGCCCCGTCGCGCCGGAACCCGATGCTGGGGTTCGCGCCCTGCGAAATCGGCTCGCCCGCATGCCTTCCGTTCGGCATCGCGCCCACGCTCTTGCCGAGCCGCACCGTGTCCGCCCACGAGAATAGTCCCGGAATCAAGACAATCGGTTTGACGAACGGAATGTTTTTCGCCTCCGCCCGGACCATGGCGGAAAAGTTTTCCATAATCCGATGCGCCCAAGCGTCCCCGCGCTCGGAATTCCCATACTTCTCCGACTGCGCCAAAAGCCGTTGCACCTGCGGCGCGTCTTTGAAATCGGTCTCCGTCGCGCGGAACACGTCGTCGAACGTCAGAAGCTTTTCGCGCTCCACCCGCTGCTCCAGCGCGGTGAACGCGTCCGCCACGGTCGCCAGCGCTGCGCCGTCGATCGCGAGATTGTAATACTGCGCGCCGCCGTGAGAAGCATCCAACCCCGTCTCGATCGGGCCGACCGACAGCAGATTCAGCATAAGCTCCGGTTCGTTCTCCCACTGGTGCGCCAAGTGGAAGGCGATCCCCTGTCCCGTCACCTGCACGGCTTTCTGCAAGTGTTCCGCAAACGCCCGGTACAGCGCCTCCGTGGATTCGCACCGCGTCTCCTTCCACGCGACTTCGAACACCTTGGCGAAGTTCACCTTCACCAGATCGTTCATGCAGTACTCCAGCCCCGGCAGGCTCATCCAATTGCAGCCCAGCGCAATTCGCTTTCGGGCCAATTCAATGGGATACCCGTTTTTGACGAACCCGCTACACAACGCCGCGTCCCCGGAGAAGCGCGGGTAGGAAAGACGGTCCTCCACCAGACAGCGCACGCCCTCGTCGAACAATTGCTCCGGCAGGCCGTCATGCACGCGGATGGTGATGTTGCAGGTGCTTTTCAGCAGCCGCGCCGCCTGAAGAATCAGATACGACAGCGCGGAGGTCTGATCCTTCCCGCTCTCGTCGGGCCCGCCGATCTGATAGTAATGCGTGTCGTTCAGCAGCAGACAAAACAGGTAAAAGACCGCATCCTCGTCGTCGATCCGCCCCGCCGCCTTGTCCCGCTCGTAATACGGACGCAGCAGAACGTCCAACTGCCCGCCCGCACCGTCCCGGTTGTACACCCGCGAGGCGATATTGAACCAAGCGATCCATTGACATGCCTCGCGCATCGTCTGCGGCGGTTGTTCGATCAAACGCATGTTGATTTGGGCCAGTTCGGCCAGCCCTTGCTTTTCAGCCTCCTGCGCGGTGCGCTGGATCAGATCCTGCACACCGAGGATCGCGTCCTCCTCGGCTAGGCAGAGGTCTTGGCGTTCTTGATTCGAGAGCGGCGTTTCCGCGCGTCTCGTGCGCACCTTGGACAAAAGCCCGCCCCAGCCGAGCTTCAGTCCAATGGCGTAATCCGGCGCGAAATGACCGTCTTTCCCGATCCCCGGCGTAATGTCGTACAGAATCTGTGCCGGACGCAGAAAGCTGTAGTCGAACCCGAACGGCGAAAGCGCCAGCCGATAGTTCGCGCGCATACGCGACAGCATGAACATCCACCGCCCCACCAGTGCGTCGTCGGGGTCAACGTAGACCGGATGGTGTTCCATCAGATAGCGGAAATTCGTTCCCCATACCCGCACGCCATGAAACGAGCCGTTGGCGTCGAGACACGGCAGAGTCAGCTTGAACGACTCCGGCGGCAGCACCCAGCCGTAGTCGTCTTCGTCCATCGCGCCCAGACGGCGGCGTTTCTCTTCCGTCTGCTGAAGCTTCTTCTCGCGCAAACGCCGAATCTGTTCCGAATATCTCATACCTTTTTCCTATCCATATACAGCGGAAGGCCCGCGTCGCGCACTTTCCGGCACAGGTGCCGCACGCGCTCGTCCGAAGGCGCTTGAAACGTCGGGCACGTCCGACCCAACGCTTTGACCTTTTCCTGCCCCAGCGGCTGATAGCGCAGCAGTTCGTAATACATGAGCGTTTTCAGCGGTTTTAGGATGCCGATCGTTTGTTCGATGTTCGCGTCGTCGTCGTTCACTCCTGCCACCAGCGGGGTACGAACGATAATCGGAAGCGGCACCGTTTGCAAAGCGGTGAAATTCTTCAGAATCAGCTCGTTGGACACGCCCGTCGCGCGGCGATGGCGTTCGGAGTCCGCCAGCTTCAGATCCGCCATCAGCACAGTCAGAAAAGGCAACACCGTTTTGAGCATATCAATCGGATAGTTCAAACTCGTCTCGATGGCTGCGGGTATGGCCTCCGCTTGGCATTGTTTCAGCAAGGCCAACAGAAAATCGGGCTGGCAGCAGGGCTCGCCGCCGGAGAACGTCACGCCGCCGCCCGTCGAATAAAACGGCCGGTCTTTCCGTATGACGTCCATGACCGCTTCCGCCGTTTTTTCGTTGGACGACAAGACGCGCGCACCGAATCGGCATCGATCCGTGCGCTCCGCCGAACCACCGCACGCCCCGCAACCGAGACACCGGTCGGGATAAAACAGCGGAACGGGGCGTGCGCTCCACGTCTCGGGATTGTGACACCACGAACAGCGCAGCGAACACCCTTGCAGAAAAACGACCGTGCGGATACCGGGGCCGTCGTGAAACGACCCCCGCACAATGTCCGTCACCCAGCCTTTCACCATTCTACTCCTCAACGGCCTTGGGGTCTTTTCCGCCCATCCCAAACAGAACACAGGCCACGATGGCAATCGAAGCGCCCCATCCCCATATTTTCGCCCAGTCATGCATGCCGACGCCCACGCCCCGATAGGACTCACCGACAAAGCCCGCGACATGCGCGCCGAGGAACATGCCCACGCCGAAAATCAGCATCGAAATGAAGCTCTGCGCGCGCGCGCTCATGGCCGGAGGGACCAGACGCGCGGCATAAATGGAAGCGCCGGTGACCACGAAGCCGTAGGAAAAGCCATGGAGAAGAAGTCCCGCAATCACGGCCGAACCGTTCATGCTGCCGAATGCGAAGAAACGCACCGCCCAGACCGCCATGCCGATCATCAGCACCTTCTTCAACCCGAACTTGGAAATAAACCAGGGCAAAATGATCATCGTCAGCAGTTCCGAAATCTGGCACAGAGTCATCAGGGCCGTCGGTTTCGGCATCTTGATTTCGGCCAGAAAAGCATTGGTCCATGTCGTATAAAAGGTCTTGGATATCGTGACCATCGGAATCGAGATGGCAAAAACAAGAAAGGCGGGATCCTTCAGAAGCTTGACGGCGGTGAGACCGAATATATCCCGCCCCTCCTTGCCCGCGCCCTTCGGAGGCGTGTGCGGCAGCGTCAGACAATACAAGGCCATCACGGCTTGGGCGCCTGCCGCCAAATAAAAAAATGCGCCGTTTTTCTCACCGAAAAAGAATCCGACGACCAGCCCGGCGACGATCCATCCCGTCGTGCCCCCGATCATGAACCATGAAAAGCGCTCCGACTTGTCGATGTGGCGGAACACGAGGTTGTTGCACAAGGGCAAGGTCGGCATGTAACAGAGGGCATCGATGACGATCAACGTCATGAGCGCGGGGAACGTTGTCAGGTGCGGCGCGAGGCAGAGACAGGCCGCCCCCGCCGCGTGCAGAACGGCGAGAAGGCGCTCCGTGGCAAAAAAACGGTCCGCCACATACCCGAGGAACAGCGGCGAGACCAGCGCGCCCAGCGCGGATGCGCCGCAGATCCAACCGATCTGCGTGCCGGTAAACGCAAGCGTCGAATTCATGTAACTGCTGATCGGAACAATCCAAGCGCCCCAGACAAAGAACTCCAAAAACATCAACGCCAGCAGTCGTACGTATTTGATAGGTAGGTTTGACATCTTAATGTGTCCTGGCTGTATCGTGGCTGGTTTTCGTGTTATTCGGTTAGCGACAGGGATAAGGTTGGTTCGTGCGAGAATATCGGAAAGCTCATGTCCGTTTTGGAGTGCGGTGACAAGCGCAGCGCGGCACCGCTTTCCGGCCCGCGACTGAAAAAGCGGCGTCGCACGGAATACCGTTTGCCGCCGCACTCCAAATTCATGACTGTCTGTTTTGTTCCCATGACGAACAATTTCCTGACAACTTGCGACCCCTTTTCGCTTCACCTCGCACCAGAATGCCGCCTGTCGCTAACCGCATACGGTTTCCTGATTGCCGCTTGCCGCAGAACGCAGGCCGGCGTCGAGAGCCGCAGTCATTTCTAGATTGAACGCCGCAGTCAGGGTTTCATGGACGGGCTCCCCTGTCTCCAAGTGATGGATGAATTCTTCGGCAAGCGTCGCGCGCCCTTTCGGCAAGGGATCGGGCTCAATGATTTCCACCTCATGCCCGGCACCCCGCGTGAGCTGCACGATCGGTTTCTCGCCGTAGATTTCGAAGGAAAGCGCGCCCGTCGAACCGAAAAGCATCAGGGGTCCGGCGGTGAGAAACGTCTTCCCCAAGGTCGTCCACGATCCCTGCGCCACCGCGATGGCACCCGGAAAACGAACGATCATCACGCCGTTGTCGTCGGCGTCGCACCACGAACTGTCGAGATTGGCGCGGATCCCCTGCGCGGAGAGCGCGCGCTCGCCGGTATACCACAGGCCATACATGACGCCGTAACAGCACAGATCGATCATCGCGCCGCCGCCAGCCGCTTTCTGGTGCAGCCAGATCGCGGCGCGTTCCTTCTCCGTGAGCGGTTCGGCCGACTCGCTGACGCCTTTATGAGAAGCGCCCGGTCCGTAAGGTCCGGAGTGGCCCACGCGATAATTGATCTCGACGAGTTTCCCGATGGCACCGGCATCGATCAGCTCTTTCGCCTTGCGCGCATGAGGCAGCCATGTCGCCGGCCAGTTCACAATCAGCGTGGTCCCCGCGTCGCGGCAGGCCTTGACCATCCGCTGTGCGTCCCGAAGCGAAATGGCCATCGGCTTCTCAACGCAGACATGGGCGCCCGCCCGCGCGCAGGCCTCGACCACATCGGGGTGCTGGTTGTTCTCGGCATTGATGGCCACGATATCCAGCTCTTCTTTCTCCAGCATCTCGCGATAGTCGTCGTAGCATTTGGAGATGCCCGCGAGCCGCATCACATTCTTGCGGTTCCATTCCCGGGTATACGGCACGCTTCTCAATTCAGGGCACAAGGGCTCCGTGTCCGCGCAAGCTACCATTTCCGCCTGCGGATGCGCGGCAAACATCGAAGCCACATGATTGATGTGCGGATGCGCAAAACCGACAATGCCAACTCTGTATTTCTTACTCACTTCAAATCCCTTCATCTTCAAACCGTTTCATCAAGCCGGATTTCGCGCCCTTCTTCGGCGGACTGGTAGATCGCCTCCAGCGCGCGGATGACATTCAGCGCCTCATCCTTCTTCACGCAGATCTCCTCCTCGCCCTTGATCACCCGTACAAAATGCGCCACCTCGTTCCAGTGCGCATAGAAAGGATGATTCGGCTCGGGAGGCAGGATTTTGGGCGTGACATCCACTTGGTACCGGCCCATGTTCCTGATGACCCGGAGATCCAGCACGCGCGGGTCGAACGACAGCCCGCCCTCAGTCCCCATGATCATCACGCCTCCGGCGCTGTCGGGAACATTCGCCGCCCAGCAGACCTTGAGGTTGATGGTTCCGCCATTGTCCAGTCTCAGAAACGCCGCGGCGAAATCCTCCACGTTAAACTTGCCGGCATCATAAGACGCGCTTGAAACGCCGCCCGCAAAAGCGCCGCTCTCGACGGACGAGGTCAGCAGGTTTTCGTTGCGCGTGCCGATCTTGGAGTACGTCGCCCCGGACACCGCGACGACCTTCGGATTCCCCATGATCCAGAGAACCATGTCCAGCATGTGCGCTCCGAGGTCATAAAGCACGCCGCCCCCCGACAGTTTCTTGATGTGGAAGGACCCGTGGGTGGGAATGCCGCGCCTCCGAAGCCTAGCCGCATCCGCGCAGTACAGCTCGCCGAGCTGTCCGTCCGCGGCAAACGCCTTCGCCGCGGCGACCTGGTTGTAAAAGCGCATCGACTGCCCCACCAGCATCTGCCGGCCGGACGCTTCCGCCGCCCCGAAGATTTCCGACGCCTCTTCGCTGGTTATAGCCAACGGCTTCTCGCAGAGCACATGCGCGCCGGCGCGCAGCGCCGCGACGGCATGCTCCTTGTGGCATCCGGCGGGCGTGCAGATCGACACGACATCGGGCGAAAGTTCTTTCAGCATCCGGTCGACATCGTCAAAAGCGCCGGAAATACCATATTTGCGGCCTGTCGCCCGCGCACGGTCAAGCACGTTGTCCATGACCCCGACGAGCTCCGCCCCCCGCTGCGACTGCCAAGCCGGAATATGCGCCGAATTGGCAATCATTCCACAGCCGATCACGGCCACTCTGAGTTTACCGTCCGACATCGTCACTTTCCCTCCCACTAAAAGGGTTATTCCATACAGAGGGAGGGACGGGCGTCTGCTCGTCCAAGGGCAAGCAGACGCTTGCCCCTCCCGTATGTCTGATGGCCGTCATGGGCATTGATATCAGACGGCGATCAAGCTTTGAGACCATTCAGGTCCAGATCCATCGTTTCGTTTGATTTAACGATTTCGTCCCAAGTCACCAGTCTCTTCTCATAGCCCGCCGTACGCCCCATGATGGCCATCAGGTTGCTCTGGACGCCATACTCGACGGAGGCATTGCTGAAATCGCCCGTGGTGATCAAGTTGTGGAAGGTGGCGATATTCGTGATCGCGCCATCCCGGTAAAGAGTCGGCGTTTTGCCGCCCTTGTACAGATTCTTGCCGAGAATCATGCACTTGCCGCCATATCGCGTCTGCAGACGGCCCTCTGTTCCGTAGACTTCCACGATCTGGTGTTTATCCAGCTCGCCGGCGCCATCGTTATATCGCTTCGACGTGAACACGACGGGAACGTTGTCCGCATACTGATAGAGAATCCCGAAACAATCCCAGTTGTCGCCGACCGGCTGGTTCGCCTTGCGGCCGCCCGAACCGATCGCGTACAGCGGCGGCTTTTGAAACATCCAGTTCACCATGTCGATCGTATGAATATTGATCTCCACCATATAATCGCCGGACAGCGCCTTGTAGGACAGCCAGTTTTTGAGGCGCGCTTCGGGAGTGCCCGGCGGCACCTTCATGCCGTACTCACCCGAATGATTGAAGACTTCGCCAAAGGTCACTGTTCCGAGCGCGCCCTGATGCAGCCGCTTCACCGTCTCCTGGAAGAAAGGATCCGTGCGGTGCTGAAAATCCACGAAAACGACCTGCTTGTTCTTCGTCGCTTTTTTGGCGGACTCCGCAGCCGTCCTGCACCCCGGAACGTCAACCGAGAGAGGCTTGGCCGTGTAGACGTGTTTGCCGGCGTCCACCGCGTCGGCGATCTGTTGCGGATGGAAGCAGGGCGGCGATTTAATAATGACGGCATCGAGGTTTTTGCACTCAAGCAGCCTCTTGTATCCGTTCAATCCCGTGAATCGGTTCGAAGAAGGAATGCCATGCTTCTCCCCAAACGCGTCCACCTTATCCTGAAAATAGTCGGCGCACGCCGTCACCTCATACCCGCCGTGCTCCTTGAAAAGACCGCCGATCCAGGCGCCGCGACTGCCGCAGCCAACCAACCCCACGGATATCTTCCGATTGGCCTCGTCCCCCCGAACGAGATGGGGCATGACGATCATGCCCGAGAGCGCCGCCGTGCTGCGGCACACGAAGTTACGCCGTGAAACATTGCCCCCCGAATTTGTGCCGACCGAGTCTGCGGTTGTATTCATGAGTCATAACTCCCTTTTGGTGTTGTTCAGCGTAATTTAGCCCAAACTATCTATTATACGCTTGTAATCTGCGGCCTTTTTTATGTATTTTCGTGCCATGAATGCGCGTCAGTTTAAACATAACTTTTTGAAACGGCTGGGCGGCACGGAGACTTTTGAACAATTGATGGATCTCCTGCCGGACGTGGCCTTCTATGTGAAAGACAGCAAAAGCCGTTTTGTCATGTCCAACAGGCGCCACAACGAAATCTGCCACGTGGCATCAGAATTTAATGTCATTGGGAAAACAGATCATGACTTTTTCCCACGAGATCGGGCCGATCTTTATGTCAAACGCGACCGGCAGGTCATGAAAACGGGGACTCCCACAATAAACGTCGTTTCGCCCGCCCCCGAAGAAGAAGGATCCAATCGCCTCATCATCGGCAGCAAATTCCCATTGAAAGACCGAGAGGGAAAGATCATCGGGGTTGCCGGCATTCATCGGTCCGTCGACGAAACACGCGCGGCGCCGAAATCATACGGTCCTTTTTCAAAGGCGGTGCAGTACATCCATGAAAATTATTTCGAGTCCATCAACACGCAGAAAATAGCCGCCATGGTCGGCATGTCGCACCGCCAGTTCAACCGGCGTTTTCAACATTTCTTCAACACGTCGCTCTGCCAGTACCTGATGCGGGTCCGGATCAACGCGGCCTGCCGACTGCTCACGGAGACCGACCACAGCGTAACGGGCATAGCGGGCGAAGTGGGGTTCTATGACCAGAGCCACTTCTCCCGGACCTTCACCCGGCTCATGGGTCTTTCCCCGCTCAAATACCGCAAGCGCCACATCCCTGATTCAACCGGCAGGAGATAGGGACGCGCGATCAGTGGGTGACGGGGAATGCGTGTCGGGTGCGAAGCACGGGACGAGCGTCTGCTCGTCCGTGATTACCAGGATTGAGCCTTCGGTGTTTTTCAGGGTTCAGAGTTCGGGGTTCGGGGTTCCAACTTGAAAGTTGCGCGTTGCGCGTTGAGCGTTCCTCCCCCCTCCATCATCGGACATTTCTTGCTTGATACAGGTTCGCGGAACACCGCGTCGCCACGCTTAGTCGGACACACTTCGTCCCCACTCTTAGTCAAACACGCTTAGTGCTCGCGAAGAAATAACATATTCAGATTTCTCACAGAGCGCACAGAGTTCACAGAGTTTTCTCCGTGGCCTCTGTGTCTCTGTGAGAGATAAAATGGCAATGTTGTTTTTTCGCGTGTCCTTAGTCCCTCCGTTTAGTCCTTCCTTCTCACGCGAACGCCGACGGAGAAAATCGACGAAGCGCAACCGATTAAGTGTACGCGACTAAGTGAGTGATGCGGAAATCGGGGTTCGGAGGTCGGCGTTTCTCCCAACTTGAACGTTGAGAGTTGCGCGTTGAACGCTTGTCCTCCGTAGCCTTGGCGCAGGAGGATTGCGCGTCCTTCGCCACTGGACATTGCCGCTTCGCTCCTGTGGCAAGCACAGGCTCTGCCGAATACGGCGGTCTCTTGCTGGATATTGGATATATTCTCCTCCCCTTCCGCCCTACCCAAGCGTATCCAGCGGGCTTTTCGGCGGCGCGCGCAGCCCCTTCGCGACGTGGGTGTAGATCATTGTCGTCTCGACATGCGCATGCCCGAGCAGTTCCTGCACCTGGCGGATGTCCACGCCGTTCACCAGCAGATGCGTCGCGAAGCTGTGTCGCAGCGTATGCACGGTGACCCGCTTGACAATGCCAGCCTTCCGGGCCGCCTCAGACACCGCCCG
>Ga0172375_10013364_pt1 | contig 10184 bp, 9 predicted proteins | sample LakKiv1m_FD_114537 | JGI IMG/M metagenome (GOLD analysis project Ga0172375, IMG submission 114537) | Freshwater microbial communities from Kabuno Bay, South-Kivu, Congo - kab_092012_11.1m | ecosystem: Environmental > Aquatic > Freshwater > Lake | place: Democratic Republic of the Congo...
TCAGGATTCCCTGGCCAAAATCAACATTGATAATGGAACTGTAGATGCCATTGTAGCGTTGCAGGGTGTGAATAAGTTTGCTGTTTATGAAAATAAACTGATCGTGAGCCGGCAATATCCGGTGACTTCTGATTTTGTCCAAATCCGCAACCTTGACGACCTGTCGTTGATAACATCTTTCCCGGAAATCTCTGATGAATCGTGGGAAATTCTGGTTGCCGGGGATACAGCGTATGTTTCAGTGGCTGGAGGTTGGGCCGCTACTGAAGGAAGAATGGCCGTGTTGAATTTAAAAAACAACTCTTTTGTGAGGGAAACCAATTTCGGCACGTTGGCTATGGGTATTGGGCCTTCTTTTTTGGATCAGAATTTTATTCTCTTTGTTTGCAAAACACCATGGGGAGGTTCTTCAGGTGCTATTGTAAAATACAATATTATGACCTGTCAGTACGAAACAGTGCAAATTCCCATGATTGTTGGCGATGCAGCCGGAATTATTGATGATAGATTGTTTCTTGTTATTAATCAGGGGATTGGAATTGTGGATACAGAAACCCTATCGGTGATGAATGCAAATTTGATAACCAATCCTTTTTCAAACCTCGATATTACCGGGCTGGCACTCGATATTGTCCAGGGGAAAATTTATGTAAATTATTCATGGTGGGTGGCGCCTCCCGGAACAGGCATTATTTATGATCTCGAAGGTGTTGAATTAGGTACCTATGAAACAGGAATTTCGGCTGAAGAAGTAGCAGTTGATTATCGTCCTTACATGACTGTAAGCCAGGATGATGAAAATCAGAGCGTGTGTTTTTATCCAAATCCCTGCACCGAATTCCTTCAATTCAGCAATATTCCGGACAATGCTCGGATAAGTGTTTTTGACATTTCAGGAAGGCGGGTTGTTGATTTTAAAAATTTAGAAAATCAGCCATCTTTTATCGATTTCAGGAATTTATCAAATGGGGTTTACATGTTGAAAATTACCTCAAACAAACAGGTTAGCCTATCAGAATCAGTTTTTTACATTCAGAAAATAATCAAAAACCAATGATGCCACAGCCATTCAAAGCAATATTGATTTTGTTGTTTTTTTTCATAAAAACTTGTTTTATCAATGCCCAATATCCGCCAGAAGCTGGACAGGTGGGGACAACTGCCATACATGCCGACAGTATCATTTTTGTGGATTGGGCTTCTGGTTGCATGATTGAGCGCGGGCCAATGAATATTAAGGAAACGGGACTTGGATTGGCCTCGTTTGGAAATGAAAATGCTGCACTTGGAAAAGCAGAAGGAAATTCGGCAAACGTAGTAAGTCTCGGCGATGGCGGGGTTGCTATCCTGACATTCCCCATCGAAATTTCCAATAAAGCAGGTTGGGATTTTGCTGTTTTTGAAAACAGCCTCAACGATACTTTTCTCGAACTGGCATTTGTGGAGGTAAGTTCCGACGGGGTAAATTTCTTCAGGTTTCCCGCTGTTTCGCTTACTGATGCCGAAAATCAGGTCGGTACATTTGGTGAAGTGGATTGTACAAAAATCAATAATCTGGCTGGCAAATACAGGCAAGGTTTCGGAACACCCTTCGATTTGGCCGAACTGGAAGGAACGCCTGGCCTCGATTTGCAGCACGTTACCCATGTGAGAATTATTGACGTTGTCGGCTGTGTTCAAAACGACTTTGCGACTTTTGATTCGCAGGGAAACAAAGTGAACGATCCCTGGCCAACTCCTTTCGATTCCGGAGGTTTCGACCTCGATGGGGTAGGGGTGATTCATTCGTCCGGGTCAGGAATTGAAAACCAGGAGGTTGATGCCAATATTTTCCCCAATCCCTGCCAGGATTTTCTGGTGGTTTCAACAGGCTTTCATGTTAAAATTCAACTTAAAATCATTGATTTAGCAGGAAAAATTGTTTTTGAAAAAGAAATCCATGGCCACGAAAAAATAGACCTGTCTGAACTTAAACCCGGAATTTATGTTGGGAAAATTGCCTGCCCTGAAAAAGAGTTTACAATGAAATTGTTAAAAACCGATTTCTAATCCAAACCATTCATTATCAAAAAAATAATCATCACCGGGCTGTTGTTTTTTTTCTGGTACTTTCCAGTTGCGGATGCGCAGATGATTTATGATACCCTCGATTTGTCAGAAGTCGAAATATTCAGCAATCTACCCAAAACAGCTTCCGGATTTAAAATAGCTGAGGTAGATTCTTTTGCCATTGCAAACCGTGAAACCCAAAGCCTTGCCGGACTTTTATCGTCCACCACACCACTTTTTATTAAAAATTATGGTCCGGGAAGTTTGGCCACCACCTCTTTGCGGGGTGCATCGGCCACTCATACCCAGGTTCTTTGGAACGGGATGAACATCAATTCGCCGATGCCCGGCCAGGCCGATTTCTCTCAGATTCCTGTTTTTTTTACTGATAACATCAAGCTTTGCTTTGGCGGCGGATCGGTGCAGCACACCTCCGGAGGATTGGGCGGAAGCCTTGAAATGACGAACAAAATTGACTGGAAGAATACCCTCAACCTCGAAATACTGCAGGAAGTAGCTTCTTTTAACACTTACAAAACCTTTGCTCTCATTAAAGCTGGAAATTCCGCTTTTCAATCGGTGACTCGTGCTTTTTTTGCAGCCTCCAAAAACGAATTTCCCTACCTGAACAACGCCGCCAACAGGGAAAATCCTCCGGTTGAATACCGGAAAAATGCAGCCTGGCGCCAGCAGGGAATTTTGCAGGAATTTTCGCTAAAGACCGATGAAAATACGATTGTTTCAGCAAGAATCTGGGCGCAGAACAACCAGCGGGAAATTCCGGCAAATATCACAGTAAATGTTCCGAAGCAAAATGAAAAGATGGCTGAGAAACTGCTCAGAGGTCAGGCTTCGGTGGAGCATTTTTCCACAGCTTCAAAAATCTCTTTGCAAAGCAGTTACGCCCATTCATGGATGAATTATCAGAACATTATTTCTGAGATTGATGATGAAAACTTCGTTAATTCCTGGTCGAATATGGTGAATTACGAAAATTTCAAATTGAACAGAATTACGATTTCTTCTAACCTGAGCTACGATTTTCATACAGTTAATTCGGAGAATTACGACGATAAAAAAAGCCGGAATGAAGCCGCATTTTTCCTTGGTTTTAATTATGCTCTCAATCCGGGATTACTTTTAAATGTTTCTGTCAGGCAGGAAATGATGGATGGAAAGTTAGCCCCTTTTATGCCTGCATTGGGTGGAAAACTCAGGATTACCCGAAATATTCCGGTTTTTCTCAAGGCAAATGTTGCCCGGAATTTTCATGCTCCAACATTGAACGACCTTTACTGGATGCCCGGAGGAAATCCAGATTTGAAATTTGAAAAAGGTTTCACAGCCGAAACTGGGTTATTGGTTGAAAAACATAGAGGGAACTGGAAACTTGATGCCGATCTTACCTGTTTTTATTCCGACATTGATGATTGGATAATGTGGCAACCCGACAGCATTTACAGTTACTGGACGCCGGTCAATCTGAAAAATGTGATTTCGCAAGGATTTGAAACGGGACTTAAACTGGACGCTGTTTTCAATAAGTTAAACCTGAACTATTCACTGAATTACTCCTTCACAAAGGCAAGGAACAAAAAGGGCATTTCAGGAGACGACCTGTCGGTGGGTAAACAACTGGTGTATGTTCCGATACACGCAGCAAATCAGAATATCCGTCTTACTTTCAGGCATTTTACCCTGAATTATACCCTGGCTTTTACTGGACAACGTTACACATCTTCCGACAATTCAAGCTACCTGCCATCCTTCACCATTCACGATTTATCAGTTTCAAAAACATTCCTTTTCGGAAAATCTTCTTTGATTTTCAAAATAGATGTCAGCAACATTTTTAACAAAAGTTATCAGGTTATTGCGTGGCAACCCATGCCCGGTAGATATCTCAGTTTTGCACTGAAATACAGTTTTTTAAAGTAAATTTTTAATTGAAGTTTTTATGATCAGACAAAAATCCGATAATAGATTTTCTGCAGTTAAATTGATGTTCCGGGTCAGGTTCTTTCAAAAAAAACCAAGTGTTCAAAATAAAGAGTATCAAAAAATCAATAATGGTAGTTTGGTGTTGATATTCAGTTTGTTGATGGTTTTAATTGCAATGTCCTGTAGTAAAAACAATGATTTTGGTGAAGTAAATACCGGAAACTCGCAGTACATCGAAGGCGATGGGGTTTTTGTTTTGAACGAAGGAAATTTCGGGCAGGGGAATGGGTCACTCTCGTTTTTAAATCTGGATAGCCTGAAAATCGGGAATGAAATTTTTAGCCAGGCGAATGGCAGGCCACTGGGTGATGTGCCTTTTTCGATGCTGATCATTGAAGATGAAGCCTGGATTGTTGTGAATAATTCAGCTAAAATAGAGGTAGTTAAACTGGCGGATTTAAAATCGGTAGCAACAATCGAAATTCCAGGTTCACCCCGTTTTATCGCTCAGGTTTCGCCTGATAAACTGTATGTCAGCGACTTCTCATCACCCCGGATTTTTATCATTGATCTCCAAAATTATGGTGTGGAACATGAAATTGTGATAACGGGCTCTGCCGAGCAAATGGTTTTGGCTTCAGGAAGGGTATTTGTCGCTTTTTGGTCGGATTATCATTTTCCCAAACTGGAAAATAACAGGATTTTTGTTATTGATCCGGAAAATGATGTTCTGGTTGATTCGGTAATGGTTGGAAAAGAGCCCAATTCGATGGTTTTGGATAAAAACGGGAAACTTTGGGTTTTGTGCAGCGGGGGTTATTTAAACGAAGAGCTGCCTTCGCTTTGGCGGATCAATCCTGAAAACCTCTCCATCGAACAATCTTTTCAGTTTTCAGAAATAAACTCTTCGCCAACTTCACTGTGTACCAACGGAACAGCCGACACCTTGTATTTTCTAAATCAGGGTATTTTCAGGATGAGTATTTTTGATGATAAACTGCCCGAAAGTAACTTAATACATGAGGAAAACCATCTGTTTTATGCTTTAAGCATTCATCCGGAATCCTCGTGTATTTTTGCGACCGATGCCATCGATTACCAGCAACGTGGCCTGGTTTTACGGTACACATCCGGCGGAACTTTTCAGGACTCCTTCAGGGCTGGGATTATTCCAGGAAGGTTGATTTTCAACATGCCGGAAAACTGAAAATTGTTAAACTTAATTAAATCACTTTAATCGCACCTGTTTTTATTTACTTTTGTACCTCAACAAATTAAAAATCAATATCAATGGAAAAATTTGCAGATATAACATTTCTCGAAAATATGGCTTTTGAGGTTGAAGTAAACAACCATAAATTTATTATTGATGCTGACGAAAAGGTTGGTGGAACTGATCGTGGTCCAAGGCCAAAACCATTGGTGTTGGCCGGTTTGGGAGGTTGCACGGGTATGGATGTAATTTCGATTCTGAGAAAAATGCGCATCGAACCGGAATATTTCAATGTATCAGTCTCAGCTCAGACTACTGATGAACATCCAAAATACTACCACAAAATCCACATTACTTACGAGTTTAAAGGAAAAGACCTTGCGATGGATAAGCTGGAAAAGGCTGTGAACCTTTCACAGGAACGCTATTGCGGGGTTTCGGCTATGCTTACAAAAGCTGCTGAACTTACCCACGAAATAAAAATTCTGGAATAAAATATTCAGGTTAAAAACCAGCGTCCGGATTCGATGAATCCGGCCCTTTTGATTTTTGGTTTTCAAGATTTCACCATTCCCCTTTTCTCCCGCAGAAGCGCATAGCCGTCAGGTTAAGAGATGATATTAACGTTGTTTTGAAAATGAATCCATAGCCCAGGGCTTAGCTTCGACATGCTCAGCTACCACAGCCCTGGGCTTCATGAGTTGGTGTAACCACACCAGGTCGTTTACGACCTTGAAGCGAGGAGGATCATTCAATGCGAACAAGGGCATAAATGCCCTAACGTCTGTACGTTGGGGATTCCAACCATCCCAAACCTGAAGGTTTGGGCTATGGAAAACCGATCATTCCGGGCTTAGCCTGACGGCTATGCGTAGAAGCGGGATTTCGGCTAACGCCTCAGTATTCCACTTTTCCATCATTCACTCCCCTCTCCGCCCTTAAAACCTCAATAAACTCGCTCAAAATCATAGAGGTAGCACCCCAGATTACTTTTTCATTTACATAAAAACAAGGAACCTTCAGGGAAAAATCCCTGATTTTGATATCGCGTTCCTGCCTGGTAGAACCATTCAGTAAAACGCTCATTTTTACTGCAAAAACTTCGCTGACTTCGTTCGGATCAGGCGAAAACATTGGCTTTTCAGTGGTGTAGCCCACAAAAGGTTGCACCAGAAAGTTGCTTGGTGGAATGTAAAGTTGGGTTAACCGGCCAATAATTTGAACTTTTTCAGGGTGAATACCAATTTCTTCATGGGTTTCGCGCAAGGCTGTTTCGCCGGGGTGCTTGTCATCAGGCTCTTTACCTCCGCCGGGAAATGCCACTTGCCCGCTGTGAACGCCATCGTATTCGTTGCGCTGAATAAATACAAGGTTGGCGTCATCATTTTCGGGAAAAAGCAACAAAAGCACACTGCTTTGTCTGGCGCTGCTTTCATCAGTTAACGGGGGGTATTTTCTCCGTGATGATGGTTCCATCAGGAGTTGTGCCTTCTCGCCGGGAAGTGGCTGTCGTAATTTAGCGACGACATCTGCTATAAATCTTTCAAAAGTTTTCATCTTAACAGGATGCAAAATTAATTATTGCCGCTGTTTTTCTAAAATTTTCCACGATTGAAAAATCGCTGACGTTCAAATTTTTAAAAATGTTTAGGAAATAAACTTAATTTTGCCATCACACAAAAAACACCTAATATTGTTGAGTAAAAATTGATTTTATGGTGAAAGAAAAATCACAATCTTTTGATCAGCAACAGGACCAACTGGTTGATGTACGCCAGATTATCCTGTTCAACGACGAAGTAAATACTTTCGACTTTGTCATCGAAACATTGATTGATGTTTGCGGTCACGACCCGATCAAAGCCGAACAATGTACCCTCATTGTACATTATAACGGAAAATGCGCTGTAAAATCGGGTGATATTACTGAACTTCTCCCTATTAGTAATGAGATGACTAACAGGGGATTAACCGTTTCGATAAAATAACCTGAAATTTAAAACCTATGACCTGGACTATAATTTTTGTTTTAATAATTGTTGGATTGGTTTTTCTCCTGCTCGAAATGCTGGTAATCCCCGGAACAACAGTGATTGGTGCAATTGGCTTTGTGCTGATTGCCATTGGAATCTGGCAGGGATACGCCGCACATGGTACACCGGAAGGCCATTATTTATTGGCAGGAACCATATTTTTCACAGTAATTCTGATTGCGATGTCGTTGCGATCGAAAACGTGGAATCGGGTCATGCTTCATACCGAGGTGGATGGAAAGGCCAACCTGATTGAGGAAAATGCCGTGAAACCAGGTGATGCCGGAAAATCAAGTTCCCGGCTTATTCCGATGGGCAAAGCCCTGATTAATAATGAATATTACGAGGTAAGTACATTTGGAGAAGTGATTGATCCGGGTACTGAAATTACTGTGGTAAAAATTGAAAACAATAAAATTTTTGTAAAATCATCTAACTAAATTATTATGGAAACGAATGCTCTTGTAATTATTGCCATTGGAGTGGCGTCATTGTTTGGCCTGTGGGTCATATTTTATTTTATCCCCGTTGGATTGTGGTTTTCCGCACTTGTTTCAGGAGTAAGGATTTCATTGCTTCAACTGGTGCTGATGCGGTGGAGAAAAATTCCGCCTGCCATCATCGTCAACAGCCTGATTGCAGCTACCAAAGCTGGATTGAAACTTAACCGAAACGAGCTTGAAGCCCATTTCCTGGCTGGAGGAAGGGTAAAATCTGTTATCAACGCACTCATTTCGGCTGACAAAGCCAACATGAACCTTGATTTTAAACTTGCAACAGCCATCGACCTTGCCGGCCGCGATGTTTTTGAAGCTGTTCAAATGTCGGTAAATCCAAAAGTTATTAATACTCCTCCTGTAGCAGCCGTAGCCAAGGATGGAATTCAGCTTATTGCCAAAGCACGTGTGACCGTGAGGGCAAGCATTCGCCAGTTGGTGGGTGGAGCCGGCGAAGAAACCGTTATCGCCAGGGTTGGCGAAGGGGTTGTTTCAGCCATCGGTTCTGCCGATTCACACAAGTCGGTGCTCGAAAATCCGGATTCCATTTCAAGGGTTGTGCTGGAAAAAGGACTCGATTCTGGAACGGCTTTCGAAATTCTTTCCATCGACATCGCTGATATTGATGTTGGTAAAAATATCGGAGCTGTTTTGCAGATGGATCAGGCCAATGCCGATAAAAATATTGCACAGGCAAAGGCCGAAGAGCGCCGCGCAATGGCAGTTGCTGTTGAGCAGGAAATGAAAGCCAAAGCCCAGGAAGCCCGCGCCAACGTTATCCAGGCCGAAGCAGAGATCCCGAAAGCCATCGCTGAAGCCTTTAGGAACGGAAATCTGGGAATAATGGATTATTATAAATTTGAGAACATTAAAGCTGATACCAAAATGCGGGAATCGATTTCGATGCCACCGGATTCATCAGCAGCCAAGAAGACCATCGGAAAAGACGATGCCAAGAAATAAATCAGAATAAATGATTTTTTGCAACGCCCGGTCTTCATAAGCCGGGCGTTGTTTTTAATACAAACATTACATTTATGTTGAAAACACGGAAAGAGTTAAAAGAGGAATACAAACAGATGAAATTTCCTAAGGGTGTATTTCAAATCAGGAACCTGAAAAACGGTAAAGTGTTCATAAGCAGCAGTTCTGACCTGAATTCTTCCTGGAATTCGCAAAAATTTAAGCTGAACGCTGGTATGCATCCAAATTCATTTTTACAACAGGATTGGAAAGAAATGCGAGAGGAAAATTTCGTTTATGAGGTGTTGGAAATTATTGAGGACACTGATGAGAAACCTGTTGATCCGATGGATATTAAAGCGCTGGAGAGCATTCTCATTGAGCAAACGCAACCTTACAGCGAAAAAGGTTATCATAAAAAATAGTCCCCTGGTTTGAAAACTTACCAAAACAATTCTTGATTTGTTGATGTTTTATTGTTACATTTGGAAAGCATTGAGATAAGATTAAAGGAATGATCGAAGTAAAGGAAGATGTTGAAATAAAATACAGGATTCATGCTCTGAAAGCAGTTTGTAAAAATTGTTCGGAGACCGAGATGAATAACCTGGATGCAGCTATAACTTACGCTGTACAAAAGTTTGGCGACCTGCGGCGTGAGTCCGGTGAGTTGCAGATCTTACACGGATTATCGGTTGCATTTATTGTTTCCAAAGAAATTGGATTGGGAGTCGGTTCCGTGATGGCTGCAATCCTTCACGATATTATTAACACACCTGCTGAGAAACTCGACGAAATTCAGAAGTTATTTGGAAATGATGTTGTTGCCATAATACGAGGATTTAAAAAAATATCTTCACTTCAATCCAACCTTATCAATTTTCAATCACAAAATTTCAGGAGCCTTTTCCTGAGCCTGATTGATGATGTTCGGGTGATTTTTATCAAAATGGCACACCGCCTTTACGATCTGCGTAATTTTCAAACCCTTCCGGATAATTTGAAGCAACGTTTCCTGGGCGATGTTCAGTACCTCTACATTCCCATTGCCCACCGGCTAGGGCTTTACCAGATTAAAGCTGAACTGGAAGATCTGGCGATGAAATACGCTGAGCCTGAAAATTACCAGATGATTGAGCTAAAAATCGAAGACAGCCGAAAGCAGCAGGAGGAATACATCAGCCGGTTTATAAAACCTATCAAACGAAAACTGTCTGATGAGCAAATAAAATTTGAGATAAAATCGCGGGCTAAATCTATTCCCTCGATCAGCAGCAAGATGGAGGTTCAGGGTGTAGCGTTTGAACAGGTTTACGACATTTTTGCCATCAGGGTGATTCTTACCAATGTACTTGCAGACAAAGAGTACGAGTTTATTGATGAATTTAAAAGAAGACTTGAAACCGGTGGCGATCTGAGGCAGGAAAAAAAAGCCAGAAAATTTCTTGATAAGGATGTAACCGAAGGGACGGGCGCTAAAAAACAAAA
>Ga0172375_10013365_pt1 | contig 10184 bp, 16 predicted proteins | sample LakKiv1m_FD_114537 | JGI IMG/M metagenome (GOLD analysis project Ga0172375, IMG submission 114537) | Freshwater microbial communities from Kabuno Bay, South-Kivu, Congo - kab_092012_11.1m | ecosystem: Environmental > Aquatic > Freshwater > Lake | place: Democratic Republic of the Congo...
AAATCCATCTTAACAACTAGCACCAGTACTTGTTCCTGTTCCGCCACCAAATCCAGCTGTTGCAGCACTTGTTGACAATATTTGTGAACATTCTGCAGGAGCTGTTGTAAATGCAGCACATACTGCTTTTTGAATAGCTGCAGGTGTTCTTCCTACTGAAACCTCAACGCCATTTATAACAAATGTGGGGCTTCCGCCTATTCCTAACTCACTTGCTCTCGCACCATCTGCATCGTATAATTTAACACCATCTACAGGCATACAACTATTTATCTTTGCAACATCAATTCCAAGTGAAGTCATTAAAGCTTCTACCAGGGGTTTTGAACAAGTCTGATCACTTGAACAAGCTCCAATCTTTGTGTCAATCATAAACTTGTTTAAATAAGCCCATAGCTTATCCTTGCCATAGGTCTTTTGTATACATAATTGCCTTAGTGATTCCTGCTTTTCGTATTCTCCATGCATTGCACCAATAAACACAATATTAATATCAGCTTTATTTTTCAGTGAATCATAAACAGGCGCTAATGCTTTTTCAAATTGCAATCCATAAGGGCAATACGAGAAAACAAATGCCTCTACCTTTGGCTTATCTGTTTTAGGAACTTCTTGCGCAGCTTGCTGAGTTTGAGAATCAGTTTGTGCAACTTCATCTAATGGAATAACATTTGGCATTAAGCTCTTTCCATCTTTTGTAACATAAACCGGCAATTCCTGCCCTTGTATTGATAAAGTAATCTTGTATAATCCATTTTCTTCAGAAGTGCTTATTACACTGGCTTGTCCCCCATTATCTTCTACAAATTTTACAACTTTTTCTCCAGCAGCTTTTTCTCCTATTCCTGATCCAGAACTAGGAAAAACCAAAACTACAATTAATAAGATAGCTAAAACAACAGTTGCAACAGCCCAATAGTTTTTAATAAATTTTTTGAATTCTTTTTTAAAATTTTTTTCAGAATCTTTTATCTCCTCGCAAATTTCATTGCAAGTTTCCTCTTTTTTCTCTTTAACCATAAATAATCTAAAAAAATCCCCTTTATAAATCTTATGCAAAATAAAAAATAAAATTGATGCTAATATGCCAAGAAAATCTTAAGCAAACCTTTATAAATCTGCCTCAAATTAAAAAAATATGGAATGTAAAAGTTGCGCAATTAAAATAAGTAAGGGAATTGTTTTTCCTTGCCCAAAGTGTAAGAAAGAAATTTATAGATGCACAAAATGCAGAAAACTTTCAATTGAATATAAATGTGATTGTGGTTTTGCTGGCCCATAAATATTATGGTCGCAACAGTAGCAGTCAAAATAAGAATAATGCCCGATTCTCTTGATACAAATTTAGATAATATAAAGCACGAAGGAAAAAAGAAAGTAGAAGCACAAAAAGCGGTTCTTCACTCATTTGAAGAACAGCCAATTGCATTTGGGCTAAAAGCACTAATCGCAACAATTGCTTGGCCAGAAGATAAAGATACTTCACTTCTCGAAGAAGCTTTCAAAACAATCGATGGAGTTTCTCAAACAGATATTATCGATTATAGGCGAGCAATTGGCTGATAGTATATTTTTTATTTATCCAATCAGAGCAATTGTGAGCAGAGCAATTGGCTGATAGTATATTTTTTATTTATCCAATCAGAGCAATTGTGAGCAGAGCAATTGGGTAACAGGTAAATTAAATTCTATAGTTTTTATAAGCTGGGGGTATCTTGACTAATAAAGTTCACCGATAACTTGAACAATTATCTCTCTTTCTCTCGGTCCAGAAGTTTCTACTGCAAATATCTCTTGATAAGTCCCAAGTTGTAATTTTCCTTCAATAATTGGAATCTGTTGACTTGGTTGCAAAAGAATGCACTTTAAATGGCCTGAAGCATTTTTTGGCTCATCTTTTGGGCAATTCTTCCTCAATTCAAGATTATCATGTAGATACTCTTTATCTGATCTGCTGATCTTTTGAAAAAAATTAATCACATCCTTTTTTAATAATTCTTCATCTTCATTAACTACAATTGCTAATGTTGTATGCTTAGAAAAAATATTCAGAAATCCATTATGAACCTTGATTGGTTCTATAATCTCTCTAATTCTTTTTGTTATATTTATTAATTCTAAATCGACTGTGGTTTTTATTTTTAGCAAATGTGCTTCTATTTTCATTATAAATCTTAAAAAACTTAATTTTTAAACTTAGTGAAATTTTATATCACATAACTATTTAAAATCGCATTTTCTAATAAAATTATGGTGCTGACTGATGAACAAGCAGAAGATATAAGAGCTCAATTATTGGATCAGGTTTCAAATTTTCCAGAAGATAAAAAAAAGCAAATTGAAGATAAAATCCTCTCCATGACAAATGAAGAATTGGAAGATTTTTTGAAGCAAAATCAAGCAATGGCTCAGCAACCCACATCAGGAAAAGAATGTGTCTTTTGTTTAATAATTGCTGGAAAAATGCCTTCGCATAAAATAGCTGAAACAAAAGACGAATTAGCTGTTCTTGAAATAAATCCAATAGCAAAAGGTCACGCACTTGTCTTGCCTAAAAAACATGCAGGAATAACAAAAATCCCAAAATCCAGCTTTGGACTAGCAAAAAAAATCGCAACAAGAATAATCTCAAGATTTAATCCTCAAGAAGTAAAAATCACAACTTCAAATATCTTTGGCCACGCATTGATAGAAATAATCCCATTCTATAAAGACACAGATCCATCTAAAAGAAAAAAAGCAGAAGAAAAAGACCTAATTGAAACTCAGCAGTTGTTATACTTTGTTAAAAAAGATACCGAGCCAGTAAAAAAGAAAATAGAACCAAAAGAAGAAGTAAAAATCAATCTGCCAAAAATTAAACCGCGAATTCCTTAAAATTAAATTATCCCCAAAATCCAATTAATTATCTGTTCTTTATACAAATAAAATATAAAGGCAATAAAAAAACTTGGCACAAAAGCAATTCCATCTTTTATTTTAATTTTCCTTTTTAATTTTCTTAATAATTTTAAATCAATTTTGCTCAATCCTTCCCACCTGTAATCAAATTTCTTTCCTTTAACTCTAATGCTTTCAGCTAACCAATCCCCTTCACGCAAATCTCTTGAATTTATTTCTTTTATCATCGAAATTTTCTCAATTGATTTTGAAAAAGCAAACAAAATACAAACCAAAATAATAAAAATTCCTAAAAATAGAAAGGCAAAATTAGCAAATGTCAAGATTAATAAAAAAATTCCTGAAATTAATCCATATTTTAAGTATTTATTTCTAAACTCTTTCTTAATCTGCTTATTGATCTTAAAAAAATCTCTAAAATAAAAAAATAAACTATAGCACAAGCCATAAATAGACCCTGCCACAAGCAAGAATACAATAAATAATCCCACATTAACTAAACTGCTAATTATTCCCACCGAAACAAAAATAGAAAACATTGCAATTAATAGTTTGGCATCACCTCCTGCAAAAACTCTGCCATAATAAAATAAATTTCCAGCTACAAAACAAGCAACAAAACAAGCAACTCCAGATAAAAACAAGCTAAAATCATAGTTTATCACACTTTTAAATATTATAAATATCGCTCCAGAAATAAAAAGAAAATAATTTATCCAGTTATCTACCTCTCTTTTTTTAAAATCTTGATAGCTTGCTATAATTATGCCTACCAAGAATAGATAAAATAAAAAGCTTTCCATTTAATTATTAATCATTTCATTATTTAATAAATTAACTATAAAGATAAAAACTGATAAAATTAACCCTATTAGGGAGATTATCATATCGGAAGGATTAAAACATTGAGTATTGATTATTTTTATAAAAATATAAATAAAAATTAAATTATTTGTAAAATTACCCAAGAAATCCAGTAAATCAGATTTCATATTATGCCAAAAATGCTTTTATTATTCCATAAGCTAAAATAACTATTGCTACTATTCCTGCTGCGACAGCAAGGTAATTTAAAATTTTTAGGATTTTCTTATTCATTTTTTTACTAAGATATTATTATATATAAATTTATTTAGTCTGATCTACATTGCTAGATCTAAACTGCCCACCTCTTTTAAAAGCGCGAAATCTCCTTTTGGCTCTCTTGTCATTCTTTGTCTTTCTACTACCTCCGCATGAATAATCCATTTTTTATTTTTGTTTTATTTAACTAGTTAGTGCCTTGCGGGCAATTTATGTTATCCTCTTTAATTAATAACTTGGAGACATTTGGCAGATATCCTCAACTTCCCTAATCAGCCTTGTTCTACCCAAGCTAGTTATATTAAGCAAACCTCCTGTGCCATATCCCATTAATTAATCTACTATATATTAATTTTGTGAAAGCACCATTTTGCTTTAGCATCATGATACTATCAAATCTCCTTTCTTTATTAAATATTCCTTTGTTGCCCTGTAAGTCACTTCTACAGGAAAGTTATTTCTAACTTTCTCTCCTTTTAACAAGAAATTTTTATCAAAATTTCTTGTAACATTCATAACTTTTTCACCATTTATATCAACAAATGAGAATAGATATGCCTGATTAAGGTAATTAGTCAAAGAATTTTTGTTGTATAATGTAGAAAGCTCTATTTTATTTATATTATTATTTGCTATAAAAACTGAATTAGTAAAAATAAATTTGATAAAATATTGATCCCCACTTTTTGTTAAGCTTTCTATATAATTATTTTTAACAGAATCCAAAAATTCTTGATTGCCCCATTTATCTACTGATTTTGCTAATTCATTTGAACTAAAACTATAAATTTTTTCTTTTTCAAAAATATCAAATAATCTTTGCACAATCTTCAGCTTCTCAATTTGAGAATAAGGAACAATAGATCTCTCTAACTGCCCATTTTGCCAAAAATAAAAACTTAAAGACAACCCTATCATAAAAATAGTTAAGAAAAAAAGATACAAACTGAATATTTGTGCCCTCTTGCACGAGAGAAGAGAGTATTTGCTTTTTTTGCTACATTGTCTGATTAAATACTTCTTTTTCATATTCTCAAGCATCATTCCTCCTTAATAATACTTTAAATTCTGGAAAATAAAATACCATTTCACGATAATCCCCTACTTCAGTATACTGAAAGTTATCGCAATCTGCACCAAGCCCACTAAACTTGGCGCAAAAAATTATATAATTATTTTTACTAATACCAAACAAACCATTTCCCAGTGATTCAACAAGATTTTTAATATAATCCTTAACAGCGGGTTTATTCATTTCATTAAATGATTCTAAAACAGATATTAAACCCTGGCTCTTCCCTTCAAACTCACCCCTATAACTGAAAACATAATTATATGCTACAGATAATTCTAAGAAATCTCCTAATGCAACATACTCTGCATCTCCCCCAAAATTAAAATTAATACCATTTGTATTTGTGTTTCCAGCTTTTATAAGAGCGCAGACAATTATATAAATAATCAATAGAGCTATGATTGCCACTATTACCCAAAAATCAATAGTAAAGCTTCCTGTCACAGCTCTTTTATTAAACACTTTCTTCATCTAAAACTAAAACCTCCATTTTTACATTAACAACTCTTAGATTATTATTAAATAAAACAGGATAATTAAATTCAGGCATGCCCATATAACCGGGTTTATAAATTTCTAATCGTTTATTATAGTTGTTATTATCAAATATTGTTTTTACTACCATCTTTGAGCTGTCCCCATGTTGTAAAACTAAAAAGCTTTTACCAGATTCTGAAAAATCAACCCTAACATAAAACCTTGCTGTATTATTTATCCCACAATAATCTAAAATCTTGTTTCTATCAGAAATCTTAATTTGGTCTAAATTTATCACACCATCATTATTTAAACAATCAAATACCTGATTAGCTAAGATTCTTGCCTCTCCATCTCTCACATTTATATAAACCCCTAAAACAATTGCACTAGTCCCCAATATAATAAAAGCTATTGCCATTATTACAACTAACCTATAAACATTCTGAATTGATTCCCCTATTGCTGCCTTTTTATAGATTAATTTATTCATCTTATTCTTATAAAAAACCCCTCTTGAGTTCCTTCAACATCTACTTTGTATTTAGTAAAATAAGGATAACCTTTGCTCATAGCTAAATTATCAACATAAACAAAAATTCTATTATTGCCAATAAAAACCTTATTTACAACACCTGCAAGATTAGTTTTAGAAACATAAAAATCCATTCCAGGAATACCTTCATCTATTAACAAGGCCAATTCTTTCTCTAAAACTTGCTGTTTAACTCCTCGTGAATTAGCTTTAGCCATTGTAGCTAAAAAAAACAAGCCAAAAACCAGCCCAATTACAATTATATGTGTTATTACTTGATGCAATATGCTTGCTTTTTTTCTGCTTAAATTTATCATATTAGGTCGGCAGCACCTCAAACTGGCATGTCAATTGGCTTCCTGAACTACTTGTTAAATCTTCATCAAACTGATCTTGAGTTGTAACATAAATAAAACTATCTGCCGCCCCAGAATTATATAAATTTTTTATAGGAGTGTTCAATCCAATCAAACTTAAAACTGCCTTTGAATATCTATTAAGGTTTTGTGAATAATATCTATATATTATCCAAATATCTCCGATATTGTTATACTGGGCTCTTGCTTCATCAGTAAAATGTATTCTTGCACAAGGAAAGCAAAGAGGAGTATTGGTAAATAATCCTTCTGGCCAAATTTTGTAAGTTCCATTGCCAGTAAGCTTATTACATGCTTCCTCTAAATTTAAAATATCTTTCTTTAATCTTTTATTGTCTTTATAATCCACATTATAAACAAAAGTTTTGCATTTTAATGGAAATAAATCTTTAAAATCTGCAACAGCATAACCTGGAGCCTTTGCTCTTAGATATATACTTTCTGCACACGTTTCCCATGTAATCTCTCCTTCATTAGAATACTCCTTGAATATAAAAATTCCAGCCATCCCAAAAATCAACATGCCTAAGATAAATGATATAATTATGTAATATTTCTCATCACCTGCTTTTTTGTTCATATCTCAAGATAGATTTTGTATTTAATAAATCTTATGCCGGCACAGTGAGTAATGCTGTGCATTTTAGATCAGCTATTAATGGTTGCCAAGGAAAAATCGTGCTTTTCCTCTCACCAAAAATATCAAACAAACCCGGATTGTAATAAATTACGCTAATTATAATATCTCCCCTTCCTAAATCTATTATACTCGGAAAATCTTGATTAATAAAACTAACTGTTTTAAAGTTTAATTGCTTAGTTGTGTCTCCTGCAGGGTTATCAACATTATAAAAATATTTTTTATAAGTCTCTTGACTATTTGGCATCTGATAAGATAAGTATTCATTTAACTCTAATACTGCAGACGCGCCAGCCATCTTAGTAGGAGTTTTTTTAAGATCCTCAATTACATCATCATCAACATGTATTCTAGCGCAATGAAAGCATGCAACCTCATCCGTATTGCTGGACCAAAAGTTTTCGCTGAATAATTGTCTCTTTGCATAAAAATCAAAACAAAACTTCATTGTATCTGCAATTTTTTGCTCAACCCAAAATTTTCCAGCCATTGCAGGCTTATCAGACAATTTAATATTCACAACAATTGTTTTACATTTAAATTCAACCATTGATTCTTGAAGCATTTTTGCGCCATTAATCAAATTACCACTACGCAAGATCAGGCTCTGTTTGCATGTTTCCAAACTCATCTCATCATCACTAAAATACTCTCTGAACATAAAAAAAAGTGCAATTGCAAGAATCATCAAACCGATAATTAAGCTAATTATTATGTAATACTTCTCATCTCCTGCTTTTTTGTTCATCTTTATCATATTTTTGTTTTTGGCATTTTATTTATTATAAATATTGTTTGAATATAAAAAATAAAACAATTGCGACAGCTACAATTATCATAAGATATTCTAAAAAGGTAATTATTTCCTGTGGAAGCAAATGTGCTTTTTTATTTTTCATGTTTAATTAAGTTTAGAGATCATACCTATATCTCTATCATTTGAGCAACATCATACTTGTTGTCTGAAGTTTTAACCAATTTAATTGCACTCCGAGGCTCAATTACAAACCAGTCAGAACTTCCTGGAATATCTTTAATAGGCGCCTTAGATATTAACGAATAAACACCATAACTATTTATATCTTTTTTTAAATCCAAACAATACTCACATTTTGCATTTAGATATTTGGTACTTGCCACCTTAGTTACCTTATCAATAGTATAACAAACACAAATTGCATGTTTATATTTATTATTTGTCGTAAATAAAACATACATTGAAAATATCGATTTGTCAATTTCCGGTTTATTTATAAAGTTAAACAATGGACGAGAACTATATAATCTTGCTGGTCGCGCATACTTCACAACATTCTTTTCTCCAAAATAAACAATAAATATATTACCATCCCCCCATAATTGCATTTGAGCTTTTCCCTTAGATTCAGCTTCTGCAACTGCCTTGCTTAATGTTTCAAAAAAAGATTTTGCAGCTTCCTTATTTATATCTTGCTTAGGTGAAAAAAACTTAGCAAAAAACACAATTACCAAAACAATTGCCGCTGCTGCCAAGATTAATTCTAAAATTTCTTTTGTTTCCAGGCTTGCTTTTTTATTTATTCTTCTCATCTGCATCGGTCTTGAAAAAATTGTTCAATTTTAGCAAAATATGCCACATAAGGAGATGTTCCAGAAGTAAGTGACTGTCCGTTCTGGTCAAGTAGATTTGTTCCAAGCCAAAGTTCTCGCATATCTATAGGTTTTTTATATAAATCTTCTAAAAATGTTTTAGCTTGATCCATATTAAGTTTTGGAAGTTCCTCTCTCACCTTAGGATTTATAAAATCTGAAGTAGATGAGACAAAAGATTTAAATACTTGTCCAAGAACGCCGTTATTTGTAAAATCTATCGGTTTCCACGAATTAACTGGAAGATTATTTTTCCCATCAGTAAAATACCAACCAATCCTAAATCTTCTATAAAAAATCTGGTTCTTGCTTGCATCTTCTTTTATCAAAACTTTTTCATAACTCTCCATCTCTCCCTGCGGATTAATCTTATACCTCTCACCATTATCTAAAGTAAGAGAACATTCCATCTTATCAACATCAAAAACCAAACTCCCATTTCCAACTCCAGGAACACTCACTCGCTTTGAATTATCAATAGGCGCGACCTTCTTCACACCCAATTGAGTCAAGATAGAGTCCATATACATTCCAGCTTTTTTAATTAAAGGCTGAAGTTGTCCAGAAGCAACTCCATATATCACTAATGCAAGAAATATTGCGACTAATAAAAAAGATATAATTTTGAAAATAGTCCATTCCATGCCTTTCTTGTTTCCCTGTTTATTATTTATTAAACAATAGTTTCTCATGTTTCCTCAAGGAGCACCACCAAAATGAAACATCTCCCGAATTGATTCAAGAATCTTTCCCCCCTTTCCTTTGAATAAATAAATAACAGCCCCTGCCAAAACTAAAAGAAGAAAAGCACCAATTATTATCTTAGCTATCTCCCAATCAACCTCACCTCTTCTTGCCTTCACAAAAAAATCACGCACTCTTTTAAGCATAAATTAATAAGAAAAAATAGATTAATAAATCTTTGGAAAATTATTTAAAAAATAGAACTTATTCCTGCCACCAGTTAAATTCTTCTTCAGCAGGCATCTGAGCATCTATATCTGCTTCAAATGCAGCTTTAATTTGCTGCATTAACTCATCATCATTAAATCCGCCTATTGGCTCATTGTTTAGTTTATTAAATAAACTCTCTACATTTGACCAATCGCCTTCCATACTATCTAACATTGCAAAAGCAAATGGAACAGCATCGCTTTCATAAGCAATAAACCTTATTTCATCATTACCGAAGGCATCAACCTCGCCTTCATCTTTTCCCAATATCTTTCTGTATCTTGCACGATAATCATCTGAGAATAATGCTATAAATTTATCTCCTGAATAACAGATAGATTGAAAATTACGATTTATTGGTTGTGCAAGATCCATATAATCTTCATAAGTTTCAGGGATTACACACACATCAAAATAACTGCCTTTTATTTCAGGGTTAACAACATTATTAATCCATCTTGCTCTTTCTTCTAAGGTCCATTGAGCTTCCCATTCTTCTTTTGAATCAAGATT
>Ga0172375_10013367_pt1 | contig 10184 bp, 10 predicted proteins | sample LakKiv1m_FD_114537 | JGI IMG/M metagenome (GOLD analysis project Ga0172375, IMG submission 114537) | Freshwater microbial communities from Kabuno Bay, South-Kivu, Congo - kab_092012_11.1m | ecosystem: Environmental > Aquatic > Freshwater > Lake | place: Democratic Republic of the Congo...
CAATATAATCGGGGCGTCTGTTTTGATAATCTAAATAATATGCATGCTCCCACACATCGCAAGTAAAAATTGGCTTTAAACCCTTACGCAACGGGTTATCGGCATTTGACGATTGAATTATTTCTAACTTGCCTGAAGAGTTTAAAACAAGCCATGCCCAACCCGAACCAAATAGTGTTGCAGCAGATTTTGCAAAGTTTTCTTTAAATGATTGAAAAGAACCAAAATCTTCGTTTAGTTTTTGTAATAATTTCCCAGATGGCTCAATTTTACCGTTTGCCTTAAACTGATTAAAATAAAAGGTATGATTCCAAACCTGAGCTGCATTATTATAAATTCCGCCTTCAGCTTTTTTTACAATCTCGTCTAACTGAATTTGCTCAAATTCAGTATTTTTAATTAAATTATTTAAATTATTAACGTATGCCTGATGATGCTTTCCATAATGAAAATCGATTGTTTTTTCGGATATTACAGGCGATAATTCGTTCTTTTTAAATCTTAATTCTGGTAATTGATGTATCATAATATTATCATTTTAATTAAAGCATAAAATTACTTAAATAATTTTTAAATTAAAAATCAATATTCAATATATGGCGAAATTTTATTTGCTTCGTCTTGGCTAATAATTTTGTTTTTTACGACTTCTTGAATATGATTTATTTTTCCTTGTATTTTCCTATATTCGAGCAATCTGTTTATTAAATCTTTATTAAAGTATGGATGTTTTAGTAATGTTTTAAAATCGGCTTCGTTTATATTTAACAACTTTATGTTTTTTGTGCTTATTGTTATATGACTGATTATTTTATTGTAAGATTCTTGCGTCATGCCATAAACTTCAAGTAGTTGTTCTTTTCGTACAAAACCTCCAAGCTTGATTTTATATTTAAGAATTGACCTTGCATACGAACCTCCGATACCTGGTATTTTACATAATGTTACAGAATCGGCAGAATTTAATTCTATAATTTCATTTGTCTTATTATTATTATAATTTTCGACGCATTTTGAATGATAAAATGAATCTACTTTATTTTTATTGAAATATTCTTCATAACTTTTATTCGAATCAAAAAATAAATATGGCTCAATAATATTAAATATAGAATCGGTCATTCCATATATTTTTCTTACATCACTTGCATTTTTAAAATATCCATTCTTGTTTCTGTAATTAATCCAAATTTTAATTATTTTTTTGGGTAAACCCATTTCTATAAGCTCTTGCTCGCTTACAATATTTGGATTAAATGGTTTAATTGTATAATTGTTATTTGTTATAACAGAGTCTTTCTTATTATTGTTTTGTATCAATATCGAAGTGAATTTATCTATGTTCGCTTCATATACCGAATAATCTACTTTTTTGTTTTTGTAAATATTTTCGATAAAAAAAGGTATAACAAATAGCAAAATTATTATCGACAGTAATACTAATATTCCGTTACGTTCAGCTCGTGTATAGGTAAAATATTCTTTTAGTTTATTCAAATTGTAAAATATATTTTCCTTTTAATTTTTAGATAACAAACAATTTTTTACTATGTTAATATCTGTTTTCTGAATTTAAATCGGCAAATGCAACTTTTAATCGTTCAATAACAGATTTTTCGCCTTCGCGAAGCCATGCTCTTGGGTCGTAATATTTTTTATTTGGTTTATCGTCTCCTTCAGGGTTGCCAATTTGAGCTTGCAAATATGCCGATTTCTTTTTATAATATTCGTTAACGCCACTCCAAAAAGCCCATTGCGTATCTGTATCAATATTCATTTTAACTACTCCAAACGAAATTGCTTGCCTTATTTCATCACGTAAAGAACCCGAACCACCATGAAAAACAAAGTTAACCGGTTTATCATTTGTGTTAAATTTTTGTTTTATATAATCCTGAGAATTTTTTAAAATTACAGGTTGAAGCTTAACATTACCTGGTTTATAAACTCCGTGCACATTTCCGAATGATGCAGCTATTGTAAAATTATCGCTTATTTTTTTTAGCTCATCGTATGCAAATGCAACATCTTGTGGTTGTGTATAAAGCCGCGAATTTTCAATACCAGTGTTATCAACTCCATCTTCTTCGCCACCTGTACATCCTAATTCAATTTCTAGGAACATTCCTATTTTCGACATTCTTGTTAAATATTTTTTACAAATCTCTATGTTTTCTAAAATTGGCTCTTCGCTTAAATCGAGCATGTGAGAGCAAAACAAAGGTTTCTGATTTTTTGCAAAATATTTTTCTCCAAAGTCAAGTATGCCATCAATCCAAGGTAAAAGTTTTTTTGCTGCATGGTCGGTATGAATAATAACCGGAATACCGTACATTTCGGCAATCTGATGTATATGTAAGGCGCCGGCAATTGCACCAGCAATAGAAGCTTCTTGTTTTTCGTTTGGCAAACCTTTTCCGGCATAAAATTGTGCACCACCATTCGAAAATTGAATAATAACGGGAGAATTAGCCACCTTAGCTGCTTCCATAACAGCATTAACGGTGTCTGTACCAACAACATTTACTGCAGGTATTGCAAATTCGTTTTGTTTAGCAATTCTAAATATTTCTTTTAAACTTTCTCCCCAAGCTACTCCGGGTTTTACTTTTGATGATATTTTTTCTGACATATTTTTAAATTTTTATGATTATCAAAAATAAATATTATTTTGCAATTAATACTTAAAATTAATATATTCTACAATTTGTTATTATTTTTTAAATTTAAATCAACAATAAAAATATTACAATTTAATATCTTCATCATCGATTTCATTAGCTTCGAGGTCAATAGCATCTTTTAGCATTTTCTTAGTATTAACAATTTTTTCTAGGGTTAGTAATAACGATGGTAATAATAATAAATTTGTACATAGCGAACATAACAATGTAATTGAAATTAAAATACCCATTGCTACTGTTCCTCCAAATGTAGAAACTATAAAAATCGAAAATCCAAAGAACAATATAATATTGGTATATATCATGCTTAAACCGACTTCTTTTATTGTATTGTGAATCGATTTTGGTCCCGAACCTTTATTTAATTGCTGCTTATATTCTGTTAATATGTAAATTGTTCCGTCTGATGCTAATCCAAAAGCAATACTAAAAACCAAAATTGTAGATGGTTTAAATGGAATATTAAAGAAACCCATTATTCCGGCTGTTACAACCAACGGAACTAAAGTTGGAAGTTTAGACAAAACTATTATAAATACAGAACGGAAAAGTACCATTCCTATTAATAAAATTAATACAATTGCGATAATTAAACTAATAAATAAATGATGAAATAAATAGTCGTTTCCTTTTAAAAACACATAACTTTGACCTGTTATATAAACATTATAATCTTTTGGATTAAATATACTGTCAATTTTTGGCTTTAAATCGTTAACAATTTCTTTAATACGAACAGAGCCCACATCGGCCATTTGAAAACTTACGCGAGTGTATTGCATTGTGCTATCCATAAACGATTTAAATTTGCTCTCTTTGCCCGATACAGTTGAAATATATTGTTTCATTTTGTTTAACTCAAGTGGTGGTGGTAGTTGAAAATATTTAGGTTTTCCTTCGTTGTATGCTTGGTATGCAAAACGCAATGCTTCTACAACCGATATTGGCTTTGAAAAAACACTATCTTCGCTTAATACAATATTTTGTAATTTTTTAATTTTATATAAAGTCTTTGCATCGTCGCTAAATATGCCTTTTGCTTTTTTAGTATCGATTAAAATTTCAAATGGTAATACTCCCTTAAAGTTACTTTCAAAAAATTTCAAATCAGTATAAATTGGGTCATTCTTAGGCAAATCATCAACAACATAGCCAATTTTTTTGATTGTAAACATTCCAACAATTCCGATTAGTGTAAATATAGTTATAACAATATATATGATTGATCTTCTATTATGAACTAAGTAATTTATTTTATCAATTATTGCATTAATTCTCTTACCAGAAAGGTGTTTGCTCTTTTTTAATGATGGTACCGGTAAGAAACTTAATATAATTGTCAAAAATGTAAGTGCAATTAAATATGAAGCCATAACATTAATAGCAGCTACTATTCCAAACTCGACCAGTAATGTACTATTAGTAAAATAAAATACTCCAAAACCAATAGCAGTGGTAATATTTGCTAAAAAGTTAGATAGCCCAACTTTTCTAACCATCATGCTTAATGCCTTTACTTTGTTACCATGTTTACGTATTTCATCTTGATATTTGTTGGTAAGAAAAATGCAATTCGGAAGCCCAATAACAGTTATAAGCGGTGGAATCATTGCCGATAAAATTGTGATTTGAAAACCAAATAAATGGATAGTACCAACCGACCATATTAAACTTATTGCTACAACAATTAATGAATAGCCAACTACTCTAAACGAACGGAAAAACAATAAAAGAATAACAGCAGTAACAGCAATTGCAAGTATTAAAAACAAAACCATTTCATCAGAAACTACTTTCATAAAATGCGTTCTGATATATGGCATACCAGAATAATGAATATTTATCTTGTGTTTATGTGAAAAATTATCGGTTGCTGTTTTTATTAAATTTACAATATCAATTCTGTCTTTAGAGTTTAACTTTTTATCATCAAAAGTTATTGCAATTACTGTTGCTCCAGTTTCTTTATTAATTACTAAGCCATTATAAAACGGAAGTGAGTAAATTAATTTTTTCAAACTATCGAGTTGTACTTGATTTTTGGGTTTATCATTAATAACTTGAGTAAATTCAAATTTCTTTAAGCTATCGTTTTTAGTAATGTTATAAAGATTCGAAACAGATAAAATTTGTTTAATCCCTTTTATATTTTTGATGTTATAACATAGTTCATAATATTCATTAAACTTGTTTAATTCAAATAAATTTGTATCCTGCAAACCTATTACCATAACATTTCCATCTTCACCAAACATTTTTTTAAATGCGGTATATTCAATCATAGCAGGATCGTCTTGAGGTAACGGTTTTGCAAATTGGTAGGAAAGTTCAATTTTACTTGCCTGCCACGACATAAATGCTGTTATTGCGAGAATAACAAATAGAATTAATATTCTATTTCGTAGAATTATTCGTGCAATTGAACCCCACATATTGTTTATTTTTGAACAAAGGTAAAATTTTTTTTATTTTTGTTTTATTAATTTTGAATTTATTAAAAACTGAAAAATATATGAAAAAACTTGTTTATTTTTTAGTTGGGTTGATATTTGCATTAACCCTTTACTCGTTTATAAATAGTGATATTTTAGGCAAAATCGGTTGCACAGATAATGAAGCAAAAAACACAATTTTTGATAATTTTTATTTCGGAAACATTAATACCCCTTATTGTAATAATAAATTCAAATTAATACCGGCAAATGAAATAGAAACTGTTATTGGTCAACTTTTTATTTACATAAAAAACTACACCAAGTCCGATGAATTTAAATCAAAATTTTTAACAGAACATTTAAATTCAAAGCCAAAAGAACCATTAAAAAAAGTTATTGAGAATCCTAATGCACAAGTTCAGGAAGCTGTTAAACAACTTGAACAACAATTAAATAATCCGAATTTAACCGAACAGCAAAAAAACGACTTAAAAACAAGTATTGATGCGATGAAACAAACATATAATAATCCCGAAACAAATAATATACTTAGCGATGCCTATTCCCAACAAATAAATGAAGCCGATAGCGAATACAAAGTTTCATTAACAAAGTATAAAACAGATTTAATTTCGTGGGAAAAGGATACTGTAATTAACGATTTAATATCAAAGCAACTCAAACAATTTATTAATTTAACTTCAACAATAGATTTTAATGCTAAAACAATAAAGATTAAAAACATAACTAAATTCGAAAACCCTAATTACGAAGCAAAAAACAATGAATGGAAAAAATGTTTTAGGGTGGGAAAAGTAGGGATTACTTATGCAAGAAAGTGCGCAAATGAATGGCTTAAAGAAATAGACAAAAACTAATTTTTTTGTTCTTTTACTAATACAAAAATATCTTCACCTGGCTTCTTCATTAGGTATTCTTCTCGTGCAAATTTTTCGAGATTTATTTTATCAGTTTTTAATTCCCTAATTTTATTGTTGTTTACATTAATAATTTTTAAGTAATATTCCTTTTGTTGTTGTAATTTTCTTAAATGAAGAATTCCTGAATAACGCTCAATTAAATTATTCTGACTAAAAATAAGAACATATAACAGAAATAGCACAGATACAATAAAGTACTTATTTTTAACAATTCTGTATGTGATATTTTTATTTAAATCCATGACTTAAATTTAATAATAATAATAACGAAAAATTAATTATTATCCTCCACTTATTAAATGAATAATGCTAACGTTATCGCCATTGTAAATATATGTATTAGCATAGTTTTCGCGGCTAATAAAATTACCATTGACCTTTGTTATTAACATTTTAAATGAATATTTTTTTATTTCTAAAACCTCAGAAATACTCAATTTTTCAGCTTCAAAGTGTTCTTTATTATATTTTAGTATTACTTCCATAAGTATTTAATAAAATATCTAAGGTTAAATTTGCTTGCATATTCGATACTATTCCTACTCGTGGAGCTAATGGAGGCAAATTATCGGAAGCTTCATTAATATTATCGCCGCAAATAAAAATATTATCTGTTTTGTTAATTTTAATTTTTTCAAAATCACCCCAACCGGCTAATCCAGAACCCATTATTAAATATTTATTATTAAAATTTTTAATAAATACTTCTGCTATCATTTGTTTCATTTCAGCCTTATCAAATGCCTCAATCACCACATCACAACAGTTAAATAATTTAGGAATATTACTTTCGTCAAGTATTAAATCGTGTGCCTCAACATTACACAAAGGGTTAATTTTATTAATATTTTCTTTTAATGCAATGCATTTTTTCTGGCCAATTTGATTATAAAAATAATACTGACGATTTAAATTAGATTCTACAATTATATCAAAATCAGCAATAATTAATTTACCAACTCCAACTCTTGCAAGTGCTACCGCCGAGTTTGAACCTAATCCACCACAACCGGCTATACCTACGGTTTTATTTGATAATATTTGTTTAATTTCTGAAAAAGTCATAAAAAAAAGGATTGTTAAAATTAATAACAATCCTTTAATAATGAGCAAAAATATTTTTTAAAATCTAACTGTAATATTAAAACCAATTTTCAAATTACTTGATTCGTCGCCAAGTTTTTGCTGACCAAACATATAAATTTTTTGAGGTATTATATTGTTTGAATTTGTTACAAATAATTGAAATGCATGAGTACCTGTATTTTTTTCAAATCCAAATTTATAGCTTTCATAAGCATCATTTTCAGAAGGTTTTGTAAAATTAAATTCACCTAAAAATGATATTTCGTTCCAAATTTTAAATCTACCACCTAAATTAACGCCATAAGCTTCGTTTGAATATATTGAGTCAACTTTATTGAAATGTAAAAAATAAGGAGCAACTTGTAATGAAAGTTTTTCACTTAATTTACGAGCAATAATAATTTGGTTAAAAAACGAAAGTCTATCAACAAATTTATAATCGTCGCCAAAATAAATTTTGTTTCTACCATCAACAACACAATTACCAAAATACGAGATAAATACAGGTGTTCCTTTATCTTTTTGTTGTAAAAGCGAAACTTTCCACATTAACTCCTGCATTTTGTTAAATTTTTCGGTACCTGCTCCAATCATAATTTTATCGGTTATACCGAAGTTCATACCTAATCTTGCATTTGCCGGACCAAACACCCCAAAAAGGTCGCTAATACTTTTAATAGTACCTATTCTGTGATGAATAATAAACTCTTTTGATTTTTTCTTTGGTTGACTTATTGTTTGGTTATCAATAAGCATTGTGCAGGCAAAAGCATCTTCAACAGGTGTTGCTACTTCTGTTTGAGTTTCTGTTTCCTGCGAAATTACTGAATTAACACTTATTATTAGTGCTAACAATAAAATTAATGATATTTTTTTAATCATAATATTACAATAAATTATTAATTATTATTACCAACATTTTTTTCCAACGCCACAATGTGCTGCCGAACCATTACCGGAATAACTTAAGCCATTAGCCATAGTACCTCCATCGCTAATATTACGTGGCTTAAAGTAAGTTTTACCATCTACATGATAAGTAGTACCATATGTTCCTTGTAAAATTGGTCCGTTAATACTTGCAACATCGGTTGCACTAACAGAATGACACCAAAAACATTGAACACCGTCCCAAATTGGAGTAGAATAAATTATAGAATCGGAGAAGTCTTGAGTATTACTATTGTGCATACTTGCTTGGTGCTTCCCAGAAACGGGATAATCTGACTGTGCCATTGTGTGAGGTCTTGAAATTAAAAATGGTGAATCCATATTTCCTAAACCATTATGACACATTGTACAACTTGTTATTTTTCCAGTTTCCCAGTTAGGAGTCTGAGTATAAACAACAGTACCAAATGGTGGTGTAGCTGTACTCCAAGTATCTGTACTATCGTGCCCACGGTCGGCAGTAACACCATTACTATGGCAATAAACATTTGAACAAGTTTTTGTTGCAGGGTCAAATGTTGGTGTAACTGTTGTATCTAAACCAAACCTTGTTGCTAAACCATTAGGGTCGAAATTTATATCTATTTCACCATCGGGATGTTCACCTTCCCAACTACCACCCATTCCATAGTTATAATGACAAGTAGTACAAGCATAATTATACCTTCCAACGTGTTTCATATGTCCATTAGTTGAATGTTGGTCATAAGTATTATTATGACATTCTTCACAACCTACCAATACTCCAGATGGAGCAGGATTTTGCTTGAAAGTAACTTTTTGTTTTTCGCATGAATATATTAACATTAAACTAAAAAAAGATAATGTAATAAATGCAAAAACTTTTCCTTTATAATTCATAATGTAAATTTGATATTAATTATTTTGTGTCAAAAATAATTTTTTTTTTATAAAAAAAATTACATCATGAATTAAAAATATGAATAGGCATCCTATTTATAATTAATATAAATAAGAAACAAGAAAGTCAACAAAAATTGTTAACCTTTTATCATTATTAATAACATCTTAAACTTTTCAATAGCATTAAGTGCATGAGGCACATTGGCAGGCATAATTATAAATTGACCTTTATTTAAAATATTAGGTTTTTTGTTTATAATTATTTCTGCCGTTCCATCAATAATTTGAACAATTGCATTAAAAGGTGCAGAATGTTCGCTAAGCCCCTGACCTTTATCAAATGCAAACAATGTTAAATTACCTGCACTATTTTTTGATATTATTTTACTTACAACAGAATCTTTGCTGTACTCAATACTTTCGGACAGGTTATAAATTACCGAATCTGTAAATGTATTTGTTTCCATCAAATATATATTTAGAATTATACCCAGTCTTCATGTAAAACTTCTCCTTGAAGACTAATCACTAAAGCTTTTAACGGAACTTTTCTTGTTGCTTCTTGTTGAGCTGCTTGCACCAATCTTAATAAACCTCCACAACATGGAACTTCCATAATCATAACTGTAATTGTGTTGACTTTTGCTTCATCAATCATTTTTACAAGTTTATCTTTATATATTTCCTGGTTAGAATCTAATTTTGGGCAAGCCATTGCCAAACTTCTCGATTTTAAATATTTTGAATGGAAATTACCCATCGAAAAAGCAACACAATCGGCAGCTACAAGCAAATCTGCTCCTCTAAAATAAGGTGCAACTGGGTTTACTAAATGCATTTGAATTGGCCATTGACGAAGTTCAGATTTTTGATCAATATTACTTTGAATTTCATCATCTTTTTTATCAAAAACAATAGTTTTAGAGCCGGGGCAACCACACCCTTGACCACCATGCTGATGCGTATTTCCATGAACCTCAGCAATTACCTCATCGGGCGAGAAATTTAATTTACCTTTATTCATAGCAATAAAACCAACAGCTTCTTTTAAATATTCGTGCTCTCCATGCTCTTTCAAATGTTTCATGTGAGCAACGACAGTATTCTTGCCCTTTGCAACAATTTCTTCCATAACTTTTGATTCGTTATAACTTTCGGCTTCACGCTCTTCTATTGTTATGGCATCTAAAGGACAATGCCCAAGGCAAGCCCCTAAACCGTCG
>Ga0172375_10013368_pt1 | contig 10183 bp, 6 predicted proteins | sample LakKiv1m_FD_114537 | JGI IMG/M metagenome (GOLD analysis project Ga0172375, IMG submission 114537) | Freshwater microbial communities from Kabuno Bay, South-Kivu, Congo - kab_092012_11.1m | ecosystem: Environmental > Aquatic > Freshwater > Lake | place: Democratic Republic of the Congo...
CCCTGTAGGTGCTTTTACCCGACAAGTCCAGAGACAAGGAGGCCATGCCGGACTTCCTTCACCTCTCGCCCAAGGGCTATGACATCTGGGCGGAAGCCATCAAAGGTAAAGTTAAAGAACTTCTGGGTGAGACCAATCCTGAACAGAAGCCGTAAGCTGGAAATTTGATTCAGCGCCTGTAGGTCAGACTCTGAAGCGCAGAAAGGGGTGTCCATGAAAGAATCAAATGACAGCTACGTTCCGGCGGAGAACCGCTATTCCAGTATGAAATACAACCGGTGCGGACGTAGCGGGCTGAAACTACCTGCAATATCGCTTGGTCTCTGGCACAACTTCGGAGATGTGGATGATTTTGAGACATGTGGCAATATAATCAAAGGATCTTTCGATCTGGGCATCACTCATTTCGACCTTGCGAACAACTACGGACCGCCGGCCGGATCAGCTGAAACCAATTTTGGGAAAATAATGAAGAAGGATCTTGCAGGCTACCGAGATGAGATGGTGATCTCGACCAAGGCAGGCTATTACATGTGGCCGGGACCTTATGGAGAATGGGGTTCAAGGAAATATCTGCTTGCCAGCCTGGAGCAGAGCCTGAAACGCATGGGACTGGACCATGTCGATATCTTCTACAGCCATAGGCCGGATCCGGACACGCCGCTTGAGGAGACGATGTCGGCGCTAGGACAGGCGGTACGGCAGGGGAAGGCCGTTTATGCGGGAATATCGAACTACAGGTCGCATCAGACCGTTGAAGCGTCAAAGATACTCAAGTCGCTGGGTGTGCCATGCCTGATACACCAGCCAAGATACAGCATGTTCGACCGGTGGGTGGAACATGACGGGCTTCTTGACATTTTGGACAGGGAAGGCATCGGGTGCATTGTCTTTTCACCGCTTGCGCAGGGCATGTTGACGGACAAGTATCTGAAGGGGATTCCGAATGGTTCCAGGGCGGCGAAAGCCAATACTTTTCTCAAGAAGGACAATGTCACGGAAGAGAAGGTAGGTAAGTCCAAGGCCCTTGACGAACTAGCCAGGGATCGAGGGCAGAGCCTCGCCCAGATGGCGCTTTCCTGGGTGATGAGGCGAAAGACTGTCACCTCCGCGCTGATAGGGGCGAGTTCGCTGAAGCAGGTTGAGGATTGTGTTGCTTCAACCAAGAATCTGGAGTTCTCGAAAGAGGAGCTCGAAAAGATTGAGAAGATATTGAAGGGATGATAAGTAAGAGAACAGGGTCTGACCCTGGGGCTGAAATCAGATGATGAGAACAACATGCAAGCAATTGGCCGGACTGGCCTCAATCATTATTTCAGTGAGTCTGCCGGCAGGGGGCGGCATCAGCCATGCTGCCGAGCCGGTTTCAGTCCCGCCAGAACGTGCGGCTGCCTCCACAGACCTGGTCGATGAACCGTTCTCGCTTTCCAGTCAAACATACAAAACCCGCACGCTTTTCACTACGGCTTGCATCAATAGGAATGCTGGTCGTTGCAAGATTGATGTTTATAAGGGGAATGTTTATGCGATTTATGCGCGACTGGGTGACGAACGAATGATGGTCGCCAAAATTCCCTTCGATGGTTCGGCGGCGGTGATCCAGCCGCTGGTCGGCGGCACCGATCCCAAAGTTAGAGGCTACAAGGCATCCAGCAATAATCATAAGAGATGGATAATTGCTGCCGATCGCGCCGGTTACATCCATGTGAGCGGTGACATGCATACACGTGATGATATGGGCTACTGGCGTTCCAACAAGCCCGAGGACGTCTCCTCTTTTACGCAAATCGAGTGGGAGGACAAGGCTCTTGGCACCCCGCTGAGATGCCCCATTTCCGAGCACACCACTTTTCCGCATTTTAATAAAGGTCGTACGGGCCAGTTGTTCTATGGTGCGTATCAGTCTGCTTATGTCGTTCCGTTGTGTTCTTACGATGAAACCACGAAACTATGGACTTCGCTTGGCGGCCGGAAAACCAAAAAGGGTGAAGAAATAATCTCTTTGGCATGGAGAGAAGGTATATCATACACAAGACCTACCGACAAAGGCGGATTCGGGGGAACAAGTTTCACTCCGGTCTGGGACAGCAACAACCGCCTGCACATGGTCATTGGGATTCTCGACAAAGACACTTACGGAAAGCACCCGCCTGCCGTTGGGACCAGCATTCTCTACGTCTACTCCGATGACGGCGGCAAGACAGTGCACCGGGCGGATGGGACACCCGTTCAATATCCGATCCGTGCCAGTTCGGGCCCCGAGGCCAATCGAGGCGATATCATCCTTGAGGAGATGAAGGACCCTAAATTTAATTGGCTTAATCGTCACGCGGGTCTTAGCCTGGACAAAGCCGATCGGCCTACGATTGCGGTCGAGAGTTATACGACTGGCATGCACTACTTTCGTCTGGAAAACGGGCATTGGGTTGATCATCGCGAATCTGGTTCCAATAGCTGTGACCCGGTAGATCCCAGTGGCGTGAGGCTCACTGATAGCGACACAGGGAAGGAGTTCAAGCGTTTCTGGAATCCGAACAGTCGTAACATGGCCACTATCCCTACACCGGGTGCCGTGGATTGTTTTGATAAGGATTACTATCGCAATACGGGCGAGCTGGTTTGGCTCACCGTAAAGGGCTCCGGCACCGATGCCACCTTCACCATCTACCGCACAGTATTTGATCGCGTTTCCAAAGTCATCGGCGTCGACTTCGAGCCCGCCACCAAATCTCAAGGCAGGAAGTCCGGAGACATTGCCAATGGCTTTTGCTTTTATACGGGTCTGAGCAAAGGAACCTGGAACACCGTGACCGGGCCCATAGACACACGGAGCACATCCGCGACTTCTGAAGCCCTTGTGCCCATGGATGGCTCCGCGACAATGAATCCTGTCAAAGTCACTCTTGGTGGTGGGGGCGGCGAGTCGTTTTCGTTTGGCACTTGGACCACCGTGCCAGACGCGTTGAGAGGCGACGGCATCCAACTGGATGCCACAACCGGCGCCTCTGTCAGTATCACGGTCAGCGGCCTGATTCCGGGCAACCGATACGACCTGGTGCTGTTTGGATCGGACTCTGCTAATCCCGCCAATGTCACCTTCAACGGGGTCACAAGAGTGACCGATGGGGTGTTCAAAGAGGTGACAGCCGATGCGAATGGCAACATCCGCGGGTCCGTTGCCTGCAAGGGCACAATTGCCCGTTTGGCGGGCCTTCAGATTCAAGGGATCTTCAGGAAACTCATAACACCATGAATACAATGATTTATGTCATGTCACCTCGCTCCCCGACGCCGGAGATCGGAAAATCATTGCCATGAAACGACTTCTTCAAACCACCATCATCTTGCTCATCTGTTGCCTGTGTTTTTCCTGCCCCAGCGCTTCTGAGCTGGAAGTATCATTTAAAACGCCTCCTGACTCAGTTAAGCCCTGGGTGTTCTGGTTCTGGATCAATGGTAACATCAGCCGCGAGGGAATCACCAAGGATCTAGAGGCCATGAAGCGCGTGGGGATTGGCGGCGTGCTCTGGATGGAGGTCAGCGGACCCAACTGGGCACCCCAGGGTCCGGTACAGAGCGGCGGCCCCGAATGGAGAGAACTGATGCAGTGGGCGATCGCGGAGGCCGGCCGGCTGGGACTGGTCTTTGACTTGAGTGTGGATTTTGGGTACGGCAGCGGCGGACCGCATATCACGCCGGATCTTTCCATGCAGCAACTTGTCTGGAGCGAGACACCTGTCACTGGCGGCAGCGGCGTGGTCATCAAGCTTGCAAAACCTGTGGTAGATTACAAAGACGAGGTCAAAAATACGTGGCTGCGTCCCGGAGAGCAGATGAATCCTGTCGTGATGAAAACTCTCAAGGAAGTCGATTCCTATCGTGATATCGCCGCTTTTGCTGTTCCTGCCCCTGAAAAAAGTGCTGCCATTCCACGCCTTGGCGTGCGCAACAGGCCGGGTTCCAAAACGGATCGGGCGGCGCAGGACGAAAAGACGAAGCAGTCACCCTTGTTGCCAGAGGATGTGAGAGACGTGTCGGGGCGAGTCGGGGCGGACGGAGAACTCCGCTGGGACGCACCTGCGGGTGACTGGGTCGTCATCCGGCTCGGGTACGCCAGCAATTTCAAGATGACCCGGCCGTGCCCTCAGTCGGCGGTGGGTCTCGAATGCGACCGCCTGAACACGCGCGGGATCGACACGCATTTTGAAAACCACCTCAAGCCCATCCTTGACGCTGCAAAGGAGAAGGCGGGCCGCACACTGCAATACATCCATGTCGACAGTTGGGAGGCCGGCTTCCAGAATTGGACTGCGGGCTTCGCAGAGGAATTCAAGAAGCGGCGGGGGTACGATATCCGGCCATGGCTGCCGGTTCTCGCCGGGCGCTGCGTGAAGAGCGCCGATCAAACCGATCGCTTCCGCTGGGACATCAACCAGACCGTCAGCGAGTTGACGCTGGCCAACTACATCGACCGGCTCAAGGAACGGCTTGCACCTTATGGGGTCAAGTTTTCCTGTGAACCTTATGGACGTCTTTGCGTCAACGACCTGGACTATGCAAGCCGAGGCGATTTCCCGATCGCCGAGTTCTGGACGGAGCGGGATTACAAGAACCCATTCCCGACCTTCGCAGACTACTGGTACAACTCCATGAAAGGGATCGCCTCCGTGGCCAATACCTACGGTAAGCCGCGGGTGGGCGCAGAATCCTTCACCGGCAGCCGTGGCTGGGTTGACCATCCGTATCTCATCAAGGGCATGGGCGACGAGGCCTTCTGCAACGGTATCAGCCACTACGTCTTTCATCTCTCCGCACATCAGGCTTATGACTCGATGAAGCCGGGGTTGACGCATCGCAAGTGGGGCCAACATTTCAACCGCCAGCAGACGTGGTGGGAGTTCAGCAAGCCCTACATGGACTACGTGGCCCGCTGCCAGTTGCTGCTTCAGCAGGGACGGCGAGTCGTGGATGTCGCCTGCCTTTACCAGGAAGGCGCACCACTGAACTTCAACGATATCAAGTTCAGTCTTCCCCCAGGCTACGATTATGATCTGTGCACAGCCGAGATCATCCAGCGGATGACTGTCGAACAGGGACTCATCCGCCTTCCCGGCGGTGTCAGCTACCGTTACCTCGTACTTCCCGGTTCAGGGCGACTGACGCTGCCGGTCGCGCGCAAGGTCGCCGAGCTGCGGCGGTCAGGCGCCTGCGTTTACTTGCAGACATCGATTGTCGGAACGCCGGGACTCGAAGGATATCCGGAGGCCGACCAGGATGTGAAAGCCATGGCCAGGGATTGGCCGATACTGCCCAAAGGCGGATGGGAAAAGCTTTTCGCTTCAGGCAAACTCACGCCTGATTTCCAGGGTGATGACCTCAAGTGGATCCACCGCAAGGCTGAGGGAACTGACATCTATTTCATCGCCAACACCAAACCGACATCCCTGGAACGGCAATGCAACTTCCGGATCACCGGGAAAGCGGTTGAGTTGTGGAACCCTGAGACCGGGGATATTTATGCACTCCCGAGCGTGCCGCGCTCCGACGGCCGCACCGGTGTGACATTGCGCTTTGAACCCGCGCAAAGCTGGTTTGTCGTCTTCCGTGACAAACCGAGCGATCGCCAATCGTCGCAGGATCCCTTTGCTTCCTGGAAAACACTTCTGGAACTGCAGGGTGCCTGGAGTCTGAGCTTCGACCCCAACTGGGGCCCCAAGGACAGTCTCACCCTAGACCGGCTGGGTTCCTGGTCTGAGCATACGAACCCACTGGTCAAATACTACTCCGGGACCGCCACCTATCAGAAGACCTTCGACTTGCCCGGCGCCGTTCCAGGCCTCCAGAACTCGGACCGCCGGGTCAGCCTGGATCTCGGGCGGGTTGAGGTCATCGCCCAGGTCACGCTTAATGGACAAGAGTGCGGGATCGCCTGGAAGCCGCCCTATCGCGTTGACATCACCAGCGCCTTGAAATCCGGAACGAACCAGCTGGAAATCCGGGTGGTCAATACCTGGGTCAACCGAATGGTCGGTGACGAGCAGCTCCCGCTCGACTCGGAATGGAAGGACTGGGAAACCCTTCTGGCCTGGCCGGAATGGTTCCAGCAGGGGCGCCGCAGCCCGAGCGGGCGTTACACGTTCACCACAGTCCGCCACTATAACAAGAACAGCCCGCTACAGCTCTCCGGCCTGCTCGGGCCGGTAAAGTTGATGGAAGCGAACCCATCCAACCAAAAAGGAACAACTAAACCATAAAGAAAAAGACATATCCTGAAAATCAATATGAGAAGGTTCTGATGGAGCTGAAAGCCATGATTGAGCCGTTCGAGGCCGCGTTGGAGAACAAAAACCGATGAAACTTTTGATGACACTGCTTTGTCTCGCCGTTCTGACAACCCTGTTGCCAAAAACCATATTAAGCAAAACCATCACCAATGCGCCGGCACAGACGCCGTCCACCAACGCAGTCAAATCGCTCTACACCCAGGAAGGTACCGATCAGTCTTTTGCTGCCTTATTGGAGAGGGGAATTATCAAACCCGGCGAGAAATTCTCTAAAGGCCCGGTTCTCGGCTCTCGCATCCATGTGAACAAGGAAATGCTGGAAAAGCTGGTCGGCAAGCCCGGCGCCATCCCAAAGGACATCGGGCTCCACACCGAGGTCTGCGGTGATAGTATCCGCCGCAAAGAATTTGACCAATGGACTCGCTGGTACCAGGAGGACGGCAACGTCCAGGTTTTCCGCCTCTTCAAGGGTGAACAGAACGTCCGCGGCGGAACGGGCGAGGCCGGTTCGCCAGGACGGGTTGAGACGTTCTCACGCAGCCTGACTGTCGATCCCGGAACCTGGCGCGAGTGGGAAGGCACCTACACCATCGTCGAGCCGGTAGGTGCGTGTATTTTCCAGTTGATGCACGCGGGCGGCGACCTCTGGCCCATGCATATCGACATGTCGGACAAGGGCGAAATCCATTTCCTGCGCCGCCGCGCCGAGCCAGGAACAGAACGGGAAATCTCGATAGCGAAGGACATGGTTGGTAAATCAGTCAGCATCAAGGTTCGGGCAAACGGGGAACAGTACGAAGTGTATCAGAAAGCTCCGCTTGACGAAGGCACCTGGAAGCTAGTTACCAAAGGCACCGGCCCCAAGGCGGAAGACAACAAAATCAGTTTCCGCTGGGGAATGTATTGCGGCTCGAAAAAGGGTTTAAGCGTCCCCAAGGACGCGATGCTTTTCGTCACCGGGGTCACGATCAAATGAAATGATTTTGTTGCTTCCGGCGGCTTTGATCGTTCTTATCCTAAATTTATGTTGATCGGGGAGGCTCTAGCGGTTTAATGATGTTTCGGGCTTATATTCTGGGAGATTTGCATGAACTCTAATAAAACGGCTTTTGGGATAATTGTTTGTTGGATGCTTTGCTTTATGGCGCCTGAGTTGACGGCGATGGAGGAAGCGGCCGCGCGGCCGGCACAGCAGGCAGAATGGCCTTTTAAAATAGGCGCGGCGCAGCGACCAGGTCTTTACTTTCAGTGTCCCGGCAGTGCTTTCACAAAGGAAGACATTGACTGGAACCTGGAGCAGGTCAAGGCCGGCGGATTCGGACTTATCCACATTATCCCGATTTACGGGGCGCGCGGCGCCGAGGCCCGCGAAATTCCATATCTGTCTCCGAAGTGGATGGAGATGCTGGATTATATTGTGAAGAAGGGTGAAGCGCTTGGCCTTATAGTTGACATGACCACAGGCACGGGCTGGTGTTTCGGCGGGCCCGATCTTCCGGCGGATGCCATTGATGCAAGCGCCCGCTATGACAAGGAAAAGAATACCGTAACGCTGGCGCCTGGAATGAAAGTCAAGCGCCCGGCGCCTGGCGGTGAAGGGCGGATGCTAAATCCCTTTTCGCCGCGGGCAATGGATCTTTATCTTGAGCGTTTCTCGAAAGCCTTTGACCGGTCAAAATCTGCGCTGCCCCGTGCGCAGTACCATGACTCATTTGAATACAGCGGCAACTGGAGCGCCGATCTGCTTGACGCGTTCAAGGCCGGGCGCGGTTATGATCTTCGCGAACATTTTCCAGCCTTTTTTGGAACGGTGGAATGCGATGCCGACAAACTGGCGAGGCTGAAGTGCGACTACCGCCAGACGCTTGCCGAATTGCATCGTGACTTAATTCAGCACTGGACGGACTGGGCGCACAAGCGAGGCATGCTTACTCGCAATCAGGCGCACGGTTCGCCATCCAATCTGCTGGATGTATACGCGGCCAGCGACATTCCCGAGCCCGAGATGTTCGGTTCACCAGAGTTTCCGATTCCGGGCTTCCGCCGCGATGAAAAGATGTCTCTTGCGCCCGATTGCGATCCGCACATCACCATGCTCGCCGCATCGGCAGCACACGTCGCCCACCGGCCGGGCAAACAGCTGGTCACTTCGGAAGCCTGCACATGGATGCGCGAGCACTGGCATGAGACCTTGGGTCAAGTCAAGCTGGAGGCGGATCTTTTCCTGCTTGCCGGCGTGAACCAAATGCTTATTCACGGGCTTACCTACTCGCCCGGGGACGCAGCCTGGCCAGGCTGGTTTTTCTATGCGGCTACGCAGATGAACTGGCGCAATTCGATCTGGCGCGATGCGCCTCAGCTTGCAAATTACGTTGGTCGCTGCCAGTCGGTAATGCAGGCTGGCCAGCCGGCGAATGACGTTCTGCTCTACTGGCCGATACATGACCTATGGATGAACCCCAAGGGTCTGGCAATACCGCTGACAGTGCACAAAGCATTCTGGATGGATCAGCAGCCGATTGGCAAGGCGGCGAATGCGCTGATGACGAAGGGTTTTGCCTTTGATTTCATCTCGGACCGGATGGTCGAATCCCTGAAAATGGAGAAGGGCTGGCTGGCGGCACCCGGCGGGACATATCGAGCGCTGGTTGTTCCAGCCTGCAAGTACATGCCCGAGACAACGCTCAGACACCTTGCGGACCTCAGGGAGCAGGGCGCGACGATCGTTTTCGAACAGGCGTTGCCGGCCGACGTGCCGGGTTTTCCGGAACTGGAAAAGCGGCGCGCCCTGCTTGCCGCTGACCGCACACGATTGGAGAAATCCGGGGCCATCATTGCCGCTGACGCTGTCACGGGATTGGAAAAAGCCGGAGTGTCGCGCGAGACAATGGCAGATCAGGGCCTGCGTTACATCCGCCGCAAAACGGACGATGCGCACTGGTACTTCATTGCCAACCATACGGCAAAGGATATCGACGGCTGGGTGGGCTTGAGCGTGCCGTTCGCTTCGGTGATGCTCTACGATCCGATGATCGGCCGGTCCGGGCGGCTGGCTCAGAGGCAGGAAGGCAAGGGGAAAGAGATTTACCTTCAACTGGCTGCGGGTGAATCGACCATTATATGCGCCAGCGCCAGGGAGTCGCAAGGCGCCGAATGGACATACCTGAAGACTGCGGGCGAGCCGGTTACGCTGAGCGGGGAGTGGTCGGTTGAGTTTGTCGATGGTGGGCCTGAGCTTCCTGCCGCCTACAGGACGAATGAACTGGTTTCATGGACAACGGCGCCGGACAAGAAAGCTCAGGCATTTGCCGGCACTGCGCGATACATCTTACGTTTCAGCCTGCCTAAGGGTGATGCGGATGACTGGCTGCTGGATCTGGGTGATGTTCGTGAGAGCGCGCGGGTGCGGTTGAACGGCAAAGATGTCGGCGCACTGATAGCCATTCCATTTCGTATCGGCGTTGGGGCGTACCTGAATTCAGGTGAAAACACGCTGGAAATCGAGGTGACCAATCTGTCGGCCAACAGGATCCGCGACCTGGAACTGCGCAAGGTGGATTGGAAAATCATGAAGGACATCAACATTGTTAACTTACACTATCAGAAGTTCAAGCCGGATGAATGGCCATTGGAGGCCTCGGGGTTGCTGGGCCCTGTGCGGTTAGTGCAGCAAAAGAAGGTTTCTCAGCCCACAGGCCTTCGTTAGTCCGTCAGAGGCCTGAGCAGCCAGCGGCATGTGTGCGGCATTGAGACGCCTGGCTTTGTGGCGATTTCGCAAAAGCAATTTCTTAGTGCGCCGCAGATAAGCTGTATAAATGATGAAGGCAGGCCCTTCGGAGCCGGTATACAGGTACAGGCTTCAAACCACCTTATGCTGCTGTAGTCAAACGCTATGGTAG
>Ga0172375_10013370_pt1 | contig 10183 bp, 10 predicted proteins | sample LakKiv1m_FD_114537 | JGI IMG/M metagenome (GOLD analysis project Ga0172375, IMG submission 114537) | Freshwater microbial communities from Kabuno Bay, South-Kivu, Congo - kab_092012_11.1m | ecosystem: Environmental > Aquatic > Freshwater > Lake | place: Democratic Republic of the Congo...
AGACGGCTATTTCGTAGAAACGGTGGGTCGTATCAATCAAGCCATGATGAGAAATTACATCAAAAATCAAAAAACCGAGAGGCTGAAACAAGCTCCGGCCTTCAGGCCGGAGTAATTGACAAATTTTGAATTTATGGTATTATGTTTTGATAATATTTAGAGAATTTTGTTTAATATTTTAAATAATATAAAGAGATAAATTAAAACAAATTTATGAAAAGAACAGTTTCGGTAATTACTCTATTAACTTCTTTCTGTTTTGTCATCTTTTCGGCTGGGCCCATATCCGCCTCGCGGCAGGATATTGTGGATTCAACTGATAAAACAGAAGCGGTCGCTCCGGCTGTTAGCAATGAACCGCTGAGGTTCTCTGAGCCGGCTAGCCTTGAAAAAAATCGGGAATCTAGCTATTGGGGAGCTAATGTTATCGGCGATATTTGGAGTTTAAATAGTGGTAATGTCGGTATTGGGACTAACGCCCCGGAGTATAAATTCCAGGTTTCTGGCGGAGACGCCTATTTTTCCAACCGTTTGTTTGTCGGAGAAGATTTAGCAGTCAACGGCCGCTTCCTTAATCTCTACGGTACTCCGACTACGGGGATTGGTTTTGGTAATGGTGCCTGTTTAACGCAGACCGAATCCGGCTTCACTTTCGCTTGTAATAGCGGGATTTGGGATTTTAGCATCGGCGATGTGGCTGTAAGCAGCGGCGATTTGCAGATTACGAGCGGAAATATTATTCTCGGCAACCGACCGGCCGTGGCTAAACTACATGTTGAAGGTGACGGCTATTTTTCCGGTCCGGTAACTGTCGGTGAACCGGTTGATAATGATCAAGCGGCTACTAAGAATTATGTCGATTCAAACATAACCGCTATCGCCGTAGCAGGCGATTCCTTCTGGGGGGGGGAAACTTTCGGCAATATCTGGAGTCTGAACAGCGGCAATGTCGGAATTGGCTTAAGTAATACCAGCACCATACCTGTTAGATTGACTATTGAAGAATCGTTTGACGGCGTCGTAGAACTTCTGCGTTTGCAAAACCCCGGCATCGGTTCCGCCGGTACCCAGATAGGATTCTATATGGGAGAACCTAGCACAGAACAGGCTAGGATATTAGTGCGAAATAATTCTATCCAATTCGGCCTTGGCTCAGCTGGTACAGAAGCCATGAGAATCCATACCGGTGGCAACGTCGGCATCGGCACTAACGCTCCTTCGGCCAAGCTCCATGTCAAAGGGATTGCCAATGGCGTCCAGTTTGTCATCCAGGCTAACTCTGTCCAATCTATCTCTAATCCCCTCATCAAGCTGCTTGATAGCGCTGGCAATGAATTAGCTAGGCTCCATTCAGATGCTGCCAGCAATATATTCTTAGGTTATTTATCGGGCAACGCCAACGCCTATTTTTCTCCGGATATCGGCGCTTACAACGTTTTTATAGGTTCAGAAGCGGGCCGCTATAATACTTTAGGTATGGCTAACACGGCCGTCGGCGGAAATTCTTTACTTAACAACACCACCGGCTCCTCCAACGTTTCCATCGGTCATAAGTCCTTGTATGAGAATGTTAGTGGTAGTAATAATACAGCCATTGGTGACGGCGCTCTTTATACTAACGACGCCTATGATAACGGTGCAGGGGGCAATAATAACACGGCGGTTGGTTTTCAGGCGATGTACTCCAACTTAGCGGGTATAAATAACACGGCCCTCGGCTACCAGTCTTTATTCTTCAGTCAGGCCGGCGAATTTAATACCGGCAGCGGCTATCAGTCTCTATATTCTAACACTGACGGCGTCGGCAATGTTGCCAATGGCGCCTTTGCCCTTTGGACCTCTGGCAACGGCTACTATAATACGGCCGCTGGCTACCGGGCGCTATATAATAATGATGCTAATTATAATACGGCTTATGGTGCCAAGGCTCTAGAAGGGCTGACCTATGGCGAGAGCAATATCGCTTTAGGCTATCGGGCCGGAGATAATCTTACCACTGGCTCTAACAATATTATTATTGGCTATGACGTTAATGCTCCCTCAGCGACGGCGGATGGCCAGCTTAATATCGGTAATGCCATTTATGGCGATCTTAGCTCGGGCTATATTAGTATCGGGACTAGCAGTCCGGAATCGGAGTTAGATGTTCATGGTACGATAAAAATGAGAAATTTTACTATTACTCAGCCTGAGGATGTGATTAATAAAGGTTACTTAGATAGCGTATTAGCTGATTTAGCTAGCGGCACTAGTTCTAACGCTATTTTTACTAATGCCGTCCAGATTAATAATTTAGACAGTCAGAACGAGGAGGCACGCTTGACGATTGATAGTACCTTAGGGGTGAATCAGAGCGCTCTCTTAATGCTCACTGGTGAAACTGCTCGTTTAGGGTTTGCTAGCGCGGACTCTAATTCTCAGTGGAGCATGGGTCTTAATACCGAACTAGCGGCTAATCCGACCGGCGACTTCAAGATTACTAATACTTTAGCAAACCGCAGTGATTTTACGATTATGAGAGATACTGGTAATGTCCTGATCGGCACCTCTACTCCAAGCAACTTTAAACTGAAAGTTTCCGGCAATGCTCGGATTACCGGCAACTTGTCCGCCAAGAAATTAATTGTCAATCAATCGATTACCGCGGCGGCCTATATTGCGCCTAACGGCCAGGCCGGCGCTTCCCATACCTATGCTTTAAAGAATTCTAATGGCCAGGATTGCTTGATGGTTTTTTCGGCGGGGTTGATGACTACTTCTACCTGCCAGATAGTGCAATAATTTAGATAGATATTTTTAATAGACTAAAAAGCTCCGCTTCAAGCGGAGCTTTTAGTTTATTTCTTGACCCTGTTTTTGGAAATTGCTATAATGGTATTAAGTTAATTAAATGAACCTGCGATAGAGCTATTCTTATCCTCTATTCCAGGTTTTATTTCTATTTTTATGAAAAAAAATCTTGTCTGCCCAGTAATTACGGTGATTGTTCTGGTATTGCTTTTAGCGATATTCGGCTATTTCTATCTCCAGCTGAATCGCTTGGATAAAAAATTGGCCAGTATGCAAACTGCGGCCACCAGCGACGCCGCCAAGATTAGCGCGGTGATTAATTTCTTTAATACTAACCTGAATGCCCAAGCTAAGTAATAATAATTTAACAAGTCCGGCGGTAAACAAAAGTTTCCGCTCCCGGCAAGATAATAAAAATATGAAAAAAGAATTCATTTTTCCTTTAATCGTCGGCCTGGTTCTCGGCGCCCTCGTCATGGTGTTCTGGCAGTTTAATGCTCGGCTTAACGCTCAGATGACAAAGGTGAGCCAATTAGAGCAGGCGACTGCCCAGAACAGCAAAGCGGTCACCGATATTGTCTCTTTCATTCAGCAAGCCACTAATCAGGCGGGCGCAGCCCAGAATACCGGCGCTACTCAATAATTTAGGAAATTTTTAACAAAAACCCTGCCCAGCGCAGGGTTTTTGTGGTATAATAGGGGCATAATAAGCTGAATAAATGACTAAAGCTGAAGCAAAAAAGCGGGTGGAGAAACTAAGGCAGGAGATTGATTTCCATCGCTATAATTATCATGTCTTAGACCGGGAAACGCTTTCTCCGGCGGCTTTGGATAGTCTTAAGAATGAGCTGTTCAGATTGGAGAACGACTATCCGGAGCTGATTACCCCGGATTCGCCGACCCAGCGGGTTGCCGGCCAGCCGCTTGCCAAATTTCATAAAGCTGTCCATTCCCGGCCGATGATTTCTTTATTTGATGCTTTTTCTGAAGATGACCTGAAAGATTGGGAAGAGCGCAATCGTAATTATTTAAAGCGAGATTTCTCCCGGGAATACTATGCAGAACTAAAATTAGATGGTTTGGCGATCAATTTGCGCTATGAGAAAGGCTTACTCGTTCAAGGAGCAACGCGCGGCGATGGCCGGAGCGGGGAAGACGTAACCATGAACATCCGCACGATCAGCAGCCTTCCTCTGCGTTTGTTAGTACCGTCCATTCCCGCTTTAGAAAAAATCGGTTTTTCAAGGGCGGAAGTTCAGAATATTTTACGCCTGGTGGAAGAGGGGGTGATAGAGATCCGGGGAGAGGCGATTATGACAAAGCTGGTATTTCAAGAATTGAACGAGAAATATGCGGCCAGCGGCCGAGCCCGCCTGGCGAATACCCGCAACGGTGTGGCTGGCTCTATCCGTCAGCTGGATCCAAAGATAACTTCTGAAAGGAAACTGGATTTCTATGCCTATGATCTGCTATTAGCTGATTATGAGCGGGGTGAGCTAGTCAGCCGCCGCCAGCAAGCGGAGGCCCTTAGTAATCTATTGGGCTTTAAAACTTTGCGAGCTAACAAGGTCTGCCAGGGCTTGGAAGAGGTTTTTTCCTTCTACCGCACCATTGAAAAAAAGCGGGCCGGCCTGCCTTTTGAGATTGACGGCGTAGTGGTTAAATTCAATGATTTGAAGATGTGGCCGGCTTTAGGCATCGTCGGCAAGGCACCGCGCTATATGATGGCCTATAAGTTCTCGGCGGAGCAGGCGACGACTAAGGTCTTGGAGGTTGTTTGGCAGGTCGGCCGGACCGGCGCTTTGACGCCGACGGCGGTTTTAGAGCCGGTTAAAGTCGGCGGCGCCCTGATCGGCCGCTCTACTTTACATAACTTTGACGAAATAGAGCGCCTCGATCTACGTCTCGGTGATACCGTGATTATTGAACGCTCCGGCGATGTTATCCCTAAGGTCGTCCAGGTTTTAAAGAATCTCCGCACGGGCCGGGAAAAGAGAATCGCTCCGCCCCAGACTTGCCCGCGCTGCGGTGCGACGGTCCGCCAGACAGCCGGGGAGGTCGCCTACCGCTGCCTTAATCCGAAATGCTATGCCGTTAGCCTGCGTCAGGTCATCCATTTTGTTTCTAAGGGAGCAGCGGATTTAGAGGGCCTGGGCGGGAAGCTGATTGCCCAATTTATAGACACCGGTCTGATAAAAGATGCGGCTGACCTCTACGATCTGCGCTATGAGGATTTGCTCAACCTGGAAAGATTTGCCGAGAAGAAAGCGGACAAGGTGATTAAGATGATTGAGGGACGGCGCCAGATTGAGCTGAGCCGCTTTATCTACGGTTTGGGCATCCGGCATGTCGGCGAGGAAACCGCCAACCTCTTAGCGGAGCAGTTCCGTCTTAGCAAGCGTCCGGCGACCATCCCCAATCTCATCGCCTACTTCCAGCGTTTAAAGAGAGAGGACTTAGAAGCTCTGGATGATGTCGGCCCAATCGTTGCCGCCAGCATTTTTGATTTTTGGCGGGAGCCGGCCAGTTTGAAACTTTTAGAGAAGTTTAAGACTAATGGCGTTTCTTTGACTTCGGGAAATTTAATTGGTTCAGCCGGCGGGCGCTTAGCCGGCAAGACTTTTGTTTTGACCGGTACTTTAGAAGGTTTGACACGAGCCGAGGCGAAAGATAGAATTAAAAGGCAGGGCGGCCAGGTTAAAGAGAGTCTCGGGGCTCAAGTGGATTATCTGGTGGCCGGCGTTAGTCCGGGTTCTAAGTATAATGAAGCTCGAAAGCGCGGCCTGACGATTTTAAATGAAGTAGAATTTTTAGATTTAATTTCCTAATCTTATGGCTATTACCCAAGCCGAAGTTGAACATTTAGCCGAACTATCCCGGATCAAGCTCAGTCCGGAGGAATTAGAAAAATATCAGGGACAGCTGTCCTCAATTTTAGATTATATCAGCCAGCTCAAGAAAGCGGACGTGAAGCGGGCCCATCTAGAGAGCGGCGGGGAGATCAAGAACAGCTGGCGTCCGGACAGCGTCAAGGATTGGCCACGGGAGGAAGTGGAGTCGGCCTTGAAGCAGGGTGAGATCGAGGCTGGCCAGGTTAAAACTAAACGGGTTCTCTAATTATGCATTTAAACGAACTAACAATTGAAGAAGCCCAGCTTAAATTAGATAGGCGGGAGATTACGGCTCTGGAGCTGACTCAGGCTTGTTTAAAGCGTATTAAAGAAGTTGACTCGGAGATTAAAGCTTGTTTAATAATTGGTGAAACTGAGGCGTTAAAAGAAGCGAAAATTGCTGATGAGCGCCGGCAGGCGGGCGAGACTGGCCCGCTCTTAGGCATCCCCTATCTTTGTAAGGACAATATTATGGCTAAAGGGTGGCGGACGACTGCCGCCTCGCGCATCTTAGAAGGCTATATTGCTCCCTATGACGCCACGGTTATAAAAAAACTGCGGGCGGCGGGAGCGGTTCTTTTAGGTAAGACTAATTTAGACGAGTTCGCTCATGGGGCTTCAACTGAGAATTCGGCCTTTGGGCCGACCCGGAACCCTCTGGACCTTTCTCGGGTACCAGGCGGGTCTTCCGGAGGCAGTGCGGCCGCGGTAGCGGCTAATATGTGCCTTTTTGCCCTAGGATCGGATACAGGTGGCTCTATCCGCCAGCCGGCCAGCTTCTGTGGCCTGGTGGGCCTAAAACCGAGCTATGGGCGCGTTTCCCGCTTCGGGTTGCTCTCAATGACCTCCTCTACTGATGTTATCGGGCCTTTAGCCAAGACGGTCGCTGATGCCGCCCTAGTTCTACAGGTAATCGCCGGCCAGGATGGTTTGGACGCGACCAGCGTTCCGGAGAGGGTTGATCAGGATGCTTTCCAGCGGGCTATTCAGGCCAGCGATTGGCCAGGCTTGCGCGTGGGCTGGCCCAAGGAATATTTTTTAAAAGAATTGAATCCGGAAATTAGGCGCCGTTTAGAAGAAGCGTCCGAGAAGCTAGAAGAAGCTGGCGCGGAGATTGTGGAAATCAGCTTGCCGCATGCCCAATATGGTATTCCAGTCTATTATATTATCACGCCAGCGGAAATCAGTTCCAATTTAGCCCGCTTCGACGGCGTGGGCTGGGGTTTGAGCCATCCGGCCGCTGATCTCCAGGAGTTCTATAAGAAAAACCGCGGCCAGGGCTTCGGGCCTGAGGCCAAGCGCCGGATTATGCTCGGTGCCTATGTTTTAAGCGCCGGCTATTACGACGCTTATTACAAGCAAGCTCAATTGGTGAGAAATTTAATCCGTCAGGATTTTACGGAAGCCTTTAAAAAGGTGGATTTAATATTAACACCTACTGCGCCGCATCCGGCCTTTAAGATCGGCGAACAGGTCAATAATCCCTTGGCCATGTATTTAGAAGATATCTTCGTTACCGGCGCTAGCTTAGCCGGCTTGCCGGCGATTTCCGTTCCGGCTGGCCTGGTGGACGGTTTGCCGATCGGCGCCCAGCTTATCGCTCCGCGCTTGGGAGAAGCCCAGCTTTTTCAGGCGGCCCAGTTCATTGTCGAGAAAAGATAAAGCAATTTTTAAATTTATTTTAAATCTATGAAAAAAGCTTCCCACTATTATTTGATTTTTGGATTTCTCGCCTTGACGGCGGTGGCCGTTGTTTTAGTAGCCAGCTTCTTCCGCAATCCTGGTGCCTTGCAAGTGGCTGAGCAAACCGTTTCCTTGGCCGGCGCTAAGGCGCAGAGCTACGCGGCTGAGAATAATCCGGAAATAAGGGAGACAGACCGCGTCTTCGGTTCGCTGAAAGCGCCACTGGCGATTATCGTCTATGAGGATTATACCAACGTCTATAGCGCTAATTTAGCTGATAATTTGGAAAGAATCAGGCAGGAATATGGTAGCCAGGTTGCTATTGTCGTCCGGCCATATATCACAGCCGACTCAGCGTTATCTGAAACCGCTACCTTAGCTTTAGATTGCGCCCAGGCTGAAGGGAAATGGGTAGAAATGCGCGCTTTGTTATTCGCCCAGGTTAAAAACCAAGGACTGCAAGCTGGGAATTTCAGTAATTATGCTCAGCAGGTCGGCCTAGATGAGAGCCAGTTTGCAGCTTGCTTGACTAATTCTCAGAAATCAGAAAAAATAGAACAGTTCCGGGCAGACTTAAAGAGCTATAGCATCCTTGGGGCGCCAACCCTGTTTGTCGCCGATGAGATGATCATAGGCGCCCGACCCTATGAAGACTATGAAGATTCTAACGGGGACGTGATCGAGGGCCTGAAAAAGTTAGTGGACCGGAAATTAGGAGAGGGATAATAGTATCGGGAGAGTTCGCATAGTTGGTCTAGTGCGCACGCTTGGAAAGCGTGTATACCGCAAGGTATCGAGGGTTCGAATCCCTCACTCTCCGCATTTAAGCCCCCATATTAGAATAAATATCTGGGGGTCTTTTTTAAATCTACATTAGTGATAGTTGACAAAATTTCTATAAAGATGTATTGTTAGAAACACGTTTTTGCTCCGTTTGTTGGTTTGCATTGTTGTGTATTTTTTAAGAAATATAGAACGATTCAAACGAACATTAACAATTAAATAATTTATAAATATGACAGAATTGATTGATTTCCAGAGAAAAGCCAGAGAGAAATTTAGCCTGGAAAATAAGGCGAACAGCTTTACTGACCCGCTGCTCTTCTTATACTCCCTTGATTGGGATATTTCTGCTGGTCCGCAGTTTTCTGAAGATGTTCTAGCCATCATGAATGTTAATTTGGACGAGCGAGGCTGTTTTGGAAGGGCGGTTAAGGCGGCGGTTTTAAGCACGGAACTATTTCCCAGCAGTAAAATTTTTTCTGCAGAAGTCTGCGAGGATTTTTTTCGGGCTATGCTGATTAACGATGCCACAGCTTCCAACTGGAGGGATCCTACCTATATTGCTGAAATATTGCAGTATGAGAATCCTCATCAGGTGATAATCTGCGACGGACGGCAGTTTGATCCGCTATTTAAGGATCTAATGGGATGGCCGCAAGAGTTAAAGCATCCGGTAGTACTGATACAAGATCTCTGGGCGGGCTTGCATTGCTCCTATTTAGTGAGCGAAGCACTACTGGATAAGACGAATAATCCCCAGGCTTGCATCAGCCAGCTGTATCGAGCGCTGTCCTTGTACCCCAGTAATATCCTGGTTAAAGAAAATCTAGCCGCCCTGCACGCCTCCTATAATGATTTTTCCAAGGCCACCTTTTTTGCCAGGGAAGTCCTGAAATTCAGGAAAGATGCTAAGACACTTTTCTTTTTATGGATATTGACCAATGATGAGGCATATAAACGCCAGATCATTGCCCAATATAATCCAGCGATGTTTAACTATTTAAATTCAGTTTTATGACAGTTGAGGATTTGTCACCCGTTATGCGCCAGGCTTATGAGTCTCTATCTACCGTCGAGCAGAAAGAGGATTTTCTCGAGCAATATAACGCGATGCGTCAGCAGATGACTAGAAGCGCGATCGCTCAGGTTATAAGCCGCAATCTTTCACATGGTATTGGAAAGCATGTGATAGCCAAGGGAAATTAAGATTCCCAAAGGAAAAAGAGATGCCTTTAAAGTGTTCTCTACAATGACAGGCCGCATTTATGCCGGCCTGTTTTTAAAATTTAGAAAGCTTGGTGTTATATAATTCTGAGAATTTTAAGATAAGCAAATACAGAAAAGCTATCCCTTAAGATAGCTTTTTAAGCGGGCTGATAAAGATATTGTTTATTTCACGCCATTAGCCTTCATGAAAGGCACGTAGTCGCGGTCGGTATTATTGATATGCCAGGTCCACCAGTCTTGGAGGAAATTGGAAATTTCGAAGAAAACCGCCTTATCTTTATTGGCCGCATAGTGCTGGCGCCATTCCTCAATCTTAGTGCGGTACTGGTTATGGATATCAATATGAGACTCAGCCTTGTCATAGCCAAAGAGTTGGAAGTATCTTTCTTCAGTTTCAAAGTGATAGACTGCGTAATCAGCCATCTCTTTGATAATTTTATCTATTTCGGCCTGGTCTTCATGCTTCTTATCAGAGAACAGATCATAGAGCCTGTTTATAATCGCCAGCATTTTTTTATGCTGTTCGTCTATTTCGTTAACGCCTAAGGAAAACTTATCTTCCCAAGTGATTAAAGGCTATTTTTAGAGTTAATTAATATAGTAGATTGTAGTATTTTTTTGTTTTTATATCAAATAAAAGGTTATTCCCGTGCTATACGCCCAGACTGGCTCTCCTTGATAATTAAAACGTTATCTAATCAGCACCTTGGAAACACTAAGCAATAAATTGGGCTGGAGTTTTGAGTCCAAGACCCAGGTGTAATCTAGAACTATTATAGTATTTTAAATAATCATTAATTAAAGATAAG
>Ga0172375_10013371_pt1 | contig 10182 bp, 9 predicted proteins | sample LakKiv1m_FD_114537 | JGI IMG/M metagenome (GOLD analysis project Ga0172375, IMG submission 114537) | Freshwater microbial communities from Kabuno Bay, South-Kivu, Congo - kab_092012_11.1m | ecosystem: Environmental > Aquatic > Freshwater > Lake | place: Democratic Republic of the Congo...
ACAAAAAAAACTATTTGTTCACGCTGAAAAAAAGAGCAGGAAAAGGAAAACGATATTAGTACGAAAAGGATAAATGAGAAAATCTTTTTCATATAATACACCTGTTTTATTGCTTTATATAGGTGATTATATCAAAATCCATTCATTATTTCGAGAGACTATCGGAAAATAATATTGCCTTCATCATCAAATCGTGTTTCCTTGCTGAAACGCTTGTGTTCCTTGTTGTGGCAGTCTTTACAGAGCAGCTCCAAGTTCTCAGGATTGAGACTTACTGAAGTATCTTCAACAGTGTCGACTGTGACTCTTTGTCGATGATGAACCTCAATTCCAACTTGCCCACACCGTTCACAAAGTCCATTCACTGACATGATCTTTAATTCACGAGCCGCAAGCCATGCTGGTGACTTGTAAAAGTTATGCAGTACCTTTGGTTTTTTCATATGCAGTTCTAAGCTCGTTGGCTTTGTCTTCCACATGTTCCCAACGCACTTGAAGATCTTCCCGACCCATGTGTCCATACTTCGCAAGGTCCTGAAATTTTACTTGATCTAGCTTAAGTTCTCTACGAATGTTTGATGGAGTGAAATCGAAATGGTGCAGGATGAGTTCTTGCAGTGCTTCATCTGACATCTTTCCTGTCCCGAAGGTGTCAACTGACACTGCGACAGGTTTTGCGACACCAATGGAATATGATACACATACTTCACACGTGTCGGCCAATTCCGCCTCTACGACGCCTTCGCCAACGTCCCCGGCGTCCCAGACCTTCTGGTCGGCGGGCATGTCGTGAACGATCCCAACTGGTTCCGCTTCGTGTACATGTTTCTCGGGATCCCCGTCGTCTTCGTGCTGCTCAAATGGGCTTCAAAAATCGCATGTAAGAAGAAAGCCTTCTATGTCGGCGTCATCGCCGCGATCCTCGCCTGGCAGGTCATCGGCGAATGCTCCTGGCACTTCGGCCTTTCGGTTGACGGCACCTACCTGTTCTTCCCGATCGTCGAAGGCTCGCAGGGGACGTTTTTACTCCTCTTCGTCGCTGCCCTCGTCGTCTATCTCGCAACGACCAAGAAGCTCCCCTGGTACATGCTCGTCTTCCTCGTCGCCTTCCTGTCCAATTGGGGCGCGCACTGGATCATCCTCGGCATCGCCCCGTGGTTCCCGGTCGGCGCGTCCTACTTCAATCCGGCCAAATGGCCCAAGCTCGTCGGGATCGTGGTCGGGATGCACGGCACGTTGATGCTCGTCTACCGCATCCTCTTCAAGGCCAAGACGCTCGAGGAGCGGCTGATGCTCGCGATCGCGCTCTATGCCTGCTTCGGCATCTTCGTCGAAGGCGTGTTCGGCTTCGGCGCGAGCCTCGAATAAGACAACACGAATGACAAGCCCTGAACCGGTCGCCCGGTTCAGGGCTTTTCCAATGATGGACGATCGAACGGCGATTCTCCTCAAGCTTGCTTGAGCGCCCGATAGATCGCTTTATATTTCATGAATTTCAGCGCATACGCCGCATGTGCCATCGCGTCGGGTGAAAAGAAACATGCGTCCTTGATTAAATCGGCACATCCCGCCTCGACCGTCGCGTACTCGCCGCAACCGGTCATCGCCAGGATCACCGCGCCCATCGCACCGCCTTCCGATGTGTCGATGCGAGACAGCCGGATGCCGAGGATGTCGGACAGCATCTGCATCCAGAGGTCCGATTTTGCCCCGCCGCCGATGACGCGGGCAGTATCGCAGGAAATCCCGATCGCGCGCATCGATTCGAAGCAGTCGCAAAGCCCGAAACAGATTCCTTCGACGACGGCACGCGTCAGGTCGCCGCGCCCGTGCCGGACGTTCAACCCCTGGAAGCAGCCGCGTGCATGCGGGTCGTTGATCGGGCTGCGCTCGCCGTTGATGTAGGGCAAAAACCACAGACCGTCCGCCTTGGCGCCGCCGCACTCCGCCATGAGGGACGGATAGTCGTCCGTCCGGAGGATCTCGTTGGCCCACCAGTTCAGACTGCCGCCGGCCGAAAGCATGACGCCCATGACGTGGTAGCCGCCGTTGGCGTGGCAGAAACTGTGCATGCTGCCGGAGGCGACATGCAGGTACTTCGAACTGCTGGCGAAGACGACCCCGCTCGTCCCGAGCGAGATGCACATCCGGCCTTCGCCCACCGTTCCGGTGCCGATCGCGCCGACCGCCTGGTCGCCACCGCCGACGACGACTTTCATCGCAAGACTGAGGCCGGTCCGGGCTGCAAAGGCGGGACATACGGTTCCGATGGCCTGAAAGCTGTCATACACGGTCGGTAGCTGTTCCTTCGCGATGCCGAGGACCGAGAGCATCGGTTCCGACCAACGGCGTCCGGCGACGTTGAAATAGAGCGTGCCGGAACTGTCGGAAACATCGGAGGCAAAGACGCCGCTGATGAGATAGACGAGATAGTCCTTCGGCAGCATGATTTTCCTGATCCGCATGAAGTTTTCCGGTTCGTGGCGTTTCACCCACAACAGCTTCGGTGCCATGAATCCGGTGAAGGCGATGTTGCCGGTCCAGGATACGAGCCGGTCGGTGCCGATGACGTCGTTCAGATACGCGCACTCTTCCGTCGCGCGGTTGTCGTTCCAGAGGATCGCGGGACGGATGACGCGGTCCTGCCCGTCGAGCAGCACCAGCCCGTGCATCTGGCCGCAGAAGCTGATACCCGCCACGAGCGACAGGTCGTTGCGCTTGGCGAGGGTGGCGAGGACGCCGACGAACGCGTCGAGCCAGTCGTTGGGATCTTGTTCCGACCAGCCTTCTTCTGGGTATGCGCAGGGATAGTTGCGATGTTCGCCGTCGATGATCATGCCGTCGCGCGCGACGACGACTTTCAGCGACGAGGTGCCGAGGTCGACGCCGAGATAGGTCTTCATTTGCCGAACAGGATTTCGTTGAAGATCGTTTCCAGATACTCCTGCCGGCCGCTCTCCACGTCGATGTCCTGCAAGGTCAGCGCTTGTTCGAACAAGGCGTCGAAATCGGTTGCTTTGGCGACGATCTTCGCACCGATGCCGGACCGATAGCTGGCGTAACGATGCCAGACGAATTCCTCGATGCGACCGTCTTCGATCAGCTTGACGGCCATCCGAAGGCCGAGCGCGAACGCATCCATGCCGGCGATGTAGGAAAGGAGGATGTCTTCGAACGTGTTCGACTGCCGCCGCGCCTTGGCGTCGAAGTTGAGGCCGCCGGAAGTGAAACCGCCGGCTTTCAGAACTTCCAGCATGCAGAGCGTCGTATCGTAAACGTTCGTCGGGAACTGGTCGGTGTCCCAGCCGAGGAACAAATCGCCCTGGTTGGCGTCGATCGAGCCGAACGCCCCGTTGATCGCCGCCGTGCGCAGTTCGTGCTGGAACGTATGTCCCGCGAGGGTGGCGTGGTTCGCTTCGATGTTCAGCTTGAACTCGTCCTCAAGATGATACTTCCGCAGGAAATTCATGCAGGTCGCCGCGTCGAAATCGTACTGGTGCTTGGTCGGCTCCTTCGGTTTCGGCTCGATGTAAAACAAGCCCGTAAACCCGATCTTGTGCTTGTAGTCGACCGCCATTTGGAGGAATCGGGCGAGGTTGTCGAGTTCGAATCCCATGTTGGTGTTGAGGAGCGTGTCGTATCCTTCGCGTCCGCCCCAGAACACGTATCCGGCGGCGCCGAGGCGCTTCGCCGCGTCGATGCCGGCCTTGACCTTCGCGGCGGCGATGACGAACACGTCGGCGTTCGGACTCGTCGCTGCGCCGGCCATGAACTTCTTGTCGCTGAAGTTGTTGGCAGTGTTCCACAGCAGTTTCTTGTGATGCCTTTCCTGGAGCGCCGCGAGATAGTCGACCATCGTTTCGAAATAACCGAGACTCTCGCGGAAGGTCTTGCCCTCGGGAGCGACGTCGGCGTCATGGAAACAGTAATACTCCAGCTGCAGCTTGTCCATCAGGCCGAAGGCGAAATCGGCCTTGGCCCTGTAGATGGCCAAAGGATCGGTCACACCGAACTTCTTGTCCATCGTGTCGCCGCCGAACATGTCGGTCCCGGCGCCGCCGATCGTATGCCAGTAGCTCATCGCGAAGCGGAAGTGGTCCTTCATCGGCTTTCCGAGGACGACCGCCTCCGGATCATAGTGTTTGAACGTGAATGGATCGGATGATTGGGGCGCGTAGACGACGCGCGTCACTTCTCGATAGGTCTTCATGCGAAATCCTCCCGATTTGAGTGTTTCTTCGATATCCGGGAATCAGCCCTTGAGGGCTCCCCCGGTGATGCCCATGATGAAATGCTTCGAGGTCGCCGCGAAGAGCACGAGGAGCGGTAGCGTGGCGATCGTCATGCCGAGGATGCGCGTCGAATATTCGACCCGGAACAGCGAGCCCATCGTCGCGAGTCCGATCGGGACGGTGTAGAGCGAGCGGTCCTTGAGGATCAGCATCGGTCCGAAATAGTTGTTCCAGGTACCGACGAAGGCGAGGAGGCCGAGGGCGATCACGGCAGGCATCAAGAACGGCATCACGATCTGGAAAAACATGCGGAGTTCGCCGCAGCCGTCGACGCGCGCGCTCTCCATGATTTCCTTCGGAACCGCGCTTTTCGCGAATTGCGAGAGCCAGAACACGCCATAGGTGTTCCCCATGGCCGGGATGATGAAAGGCCAATAGGTATTGATCCAGTTGAACTGCTTCATCTGCCAGACCCACGCGACGGTCCCGAGCGATCCTGGGAGCATGAGCGTGAAGAAGACGAAGTTCATCAAAAACTTCCGCCCGCGGAAATCGAATTTCGCGAGCGCGTAGCCGCCCATCGCGCTGGATAGGCACGTCAGGATAGTCGCCGGAACGGCGATCATCAATGAGTTGGCGAAGTAGCGGAAATACCCGGATTTGATGAGCATGTTGAGATTGGGCAAGAACTGCTGTCCAAACCAGAGATGGAGTTTGAGGAACAATTGGGCATTCACGTGCGTGCCCATGACCGTCATGATGTAGAACGGGAAGAGCGTCGAGACCGCAAACAGCGTGAGAACGCCATACCCGACCAGCTTGTCAACGAGTTGCCTTCTGCCTTTCGCCATCGTCGTCACTCCTTCTTCGTCATCAGTTTCATGCTCGTGAACGAGAACGCCGCCACGAACAGGAACATGCCGTACGAGAGGGCCGCGCCATAGCCGTAATGCATCGCATTGAACGCTTCGTCGTAGATGAGCATCATCATCGTCAGGCAAGCACGGTTCGGACCACCGTAGGGCAACCCGCCGGAGGGACCCGAGCTGAACAGGAGGACCGGCGCGTCATACATCTGGAAGCCGCCGATCATGCCCGTGATGACGATGAAGATGATGACGTCGCGGATCACCGGAAGGCTGATCGACCAATAGGTCCGGACCGGACCGGCGCCATCGATGTAGGCCGCTTCGATGACTTCGTCGGGAACGTTGGAGAGCGCCGACGAGAGGAACAGGACCGTACTTCCGAAGCTCGCCCAGACGAGCAGGAAGGCGAGCACGAACCGGCATCCCCATTTGGTCCCGAGAAAGTAGATGTTGTCCTGGATGATCCCGAGCGCGAGCAGGATCTTGTTGATCGTGCCGTTGTCATAGTCGAAGAGGATCGACCAGAGCAGGCCGACGGCGACCGGCGTCATCAGGGCGGGCAGGTAATACAGGATGCGGAAGACATGTTTTTTCTTGAGGGACTTCTTCTGGATGAAGAAGCACAGGAAGACGGCGATGCCGATGCCGATCGGCATCGAAAGCAGCATCAACAGGAAGGTGTTGATGAGCGTTTCGAGCAGCCGCGGATCGGTGGCGAAATCGAACATCCGAATGTAGTTGTCGAATCCGATGTAGTTCATCTCGCCGAACCCGTTCCAGTCCGTCAGGCCGATGTAGAACGTGAACCCCATCGCGAAGAGGGTGAAGACGATGTACGTCACGAAGAAAGGCGCGCAGAACAGATAGGGCGCGGCACGGAATTTCCGTCTTTTACGTTGCGTGGTGCGGGTACCTTCCATCGGGTATCGCCTCCGTCAGTCTTCTTCGGTGTCGAGATCCTCGTAACGGTAGAGGAGAGGGGTCAGCACGTCCTTCGAACCGGCGTGCAGGTAGATCGGGTCGGACAGTTCCTCGATGTAATGCGCGAGGACGGTCGTCGATTCCTCGAGCCGGGCATCGCCCCAGTTGATCCACTGGGGATAGTCGGTCCACTTCCAGTTGATGTAGCAGGTGGCCTTGATGACGGGATGGTTCCTGATGAAATCGAAGTAGGGAACGAACCATTCATCCCAGCCTTCGTCGGCGCCGACATCATAGGTATAGGGCGTGGCTTCCGTAATCATGACCGGTTTATGGTGCGCTTCGGCGTCTGCGAGGAAACTCAGCGTGTTTTCGCTTTCGATGCTACCGATCCGGAAAATGTCGATCGCCCACCAGTCGACGTATTGGTCGCCCGGATAATACTTGAGGTAGTTCTTCTCGCTCGCGTCGGGATTATAGCACCACAGGATCGCGATGTTCTTCGCTTCCGCCTCGTCGACGAGCTCGCAGAACCGGATGAAGGCGCGCTTGTAGATCGATGCGTCCGTATACCCGTTCCACTCACCGTTGAACTCGAAACCCGGACGGACGTAGACGGGACGGTTGAAGGATTTCAGATACAGGATCAACGCCTTGACCAAGGTATCCATCTCGCCGTCGGCAATCTGTTCGTAATAGACGTTGTCGGGATCTTCGTCGCGATTGAAGTGGACCCCGACCTGCAGCATGACGTAATCGTCCGGATACCGCTCGAGGCCTTGCTTCATGTAGGCGGTCCAGTCGACGAAATTGTGGTGCGGCGCGACGTATCCCATCGAAATCGCGGGCATCAGGGAGAGATCCCCGAGTGCCTGAACATAGTTGTCAAAGGAGATCGTCACGCCGTTCGCCGCCTGTCCTGCCCCGTGCAGGATGTAGTTTCCCTTCGGTTCGTACTTCTGGCCGAAATTGACACGGGGCAGATAGTTCGGATCGATGTCATAGTTGATGTCTTCGATTTCGACGGTGTCGGTCGGCGTGCATCCCGCCATCGCCCCCGAGGACAGGGTCAGCGAGAGGATCAGCAGGATCGTTTTCAGGGGATTTCGACTCATGTGGGTTCGGCTCGCATCCATCGCGATGCGGCCGCTGTGCTCCTTCCATTTGGCGTTCGATCCAGAAAAATCCATCGAATCGCACAAGCGCAGGAAGGGATGAGTCTTCCTGCGGTCGATCGGCGATGCAAAAATCAATCTTCGGGGTGCCGTGCGGTGATGAAGGGTATTGGCCGTCACTCGGTCGGAAGGGGTTCCTCCCAACCATAAAGCAGCGCGGTGGTCTCCGCCTTCGATCCCGCATGCAGATAGATCGGATCGGACAGTTCAAGCCGGTAGTTCGCCTTGATCACGGTCGATTCCTCGAGCCGCGCGTCCCCCCAGTTGCTCCACTGCGGATAATCCGTCCACTTCCAGTTGATGTAGCAGGTTGCCTTGATGACCGGATTGTTCCGGACGAAGTCGAAGTAGCGGACGAACCATTCGTCCCACCCTTCGTCGCGCGTCACATCATAGGTGTAGGGGGTGACCTCCGACAACATGACCGGCTTCTTGTGGGCTTCGGCGTCTTCGAGGAATTTCACCGTGTTCCAGCTTTCGATGCTGCCGATGCGGAAGATGTCGATCGCCCACCAGTCGACGTACTGGTCGCCAGGATAGTATTTCAGATAGTTCTTCTCGAGCGCGTCGGGATTGTAGCACCAGACGATCGCGATGTTGTCCGCCCCGCGTTCGGCGACCAACTCGCAAAAGCGGATGAATGCCCGCTTGTAGATGTCGGCGTCGGTGTACTTGTTCCACTCGCCGTTGAACTCGAATCCGGGACGCACATAGACCGGCCGTTCGAACGATTTGAGATTGTCGATGAGGGCGATCACCTGTTCGTCCATCTCGCCGTCCGCGATTTGTTCGTAATAGGGGGTTTCGGTCCATTCGCCGCCGTTCAGATGCACGCCGACCTGCAAGAGGACATAGTCGTCGGCGTACCTGTCGAACTCCGTCTTCATGACGGCCGTCCACGCGCTGATGTCGCGATGGGGGGAGGCGTACCCCAGGTTGATGCACGGCTTGATCGATGCGTCGCCGAGCGCGGCGATGTAATTGTCAAACGAGATCCAGAGGCCGGACGTCGGAACCTGGCCGGCGCCGTGCAGGATATAGTTCCCCTTCGGTTCGAATTTCTGTCCGAAATTCACCCGGGGAAGATAGGCGGAATCAATGTCATAGTTGATGTTCGTGGTCAGCGTCGTTTCGTTTTTCATCGCACACCCTGTCAGGACGACCGATAGGATTATCAAACATACGGATAAAAGTACCGATGTCATCGATTTTCGATTCATGTTCGATCCGGCCGAAGGGGAATGGATACGGTCGGCTTGCTCCTCTCATATTATATGGAATCTTGACTGCCCGGGATTCGGTGGCTTGATCCCCGCACGCCCGCGATCAAACGCAAGGACGCGGGGTCGTCTCCCCGAACGGGACCCTAATCGTGAAAGTTTCGGCCGATCGAACGACCTGCCGAAACTTGTCGATTTATTCAAATATCTCAGGTAATTTGAGTCGGAGTTCATCCATGATCTGGGTTTTGCACTCCGCGGCCGATTTGCCGTTTTTCATCGAGTTCAGCACGAGCCCGAGCGAATCGCCGATCGTGCTGTCATACTTGGTGAGCGGACGGGCGTTCACGTTGCCCATGTTGGATACGAAGAAGTCGAGGATCTGCTGTCCGCCGAAGAACGGGTCTTCGATACCGTAGATCGCCTCGTTACCATAGAGCGTGGCGAGCGAACCGACTCCGCCGCTGCCGCCGTTCGCGATCACGGCGTTGGTGATGTTGATCTGGCCTTGCTCGGTGAGCAAGCACCATTGCAGGAAGGTCCAGGCGGCTTCCTTGTCGCGGGCGTTCTTGTAGATGCTCCAGGTCGTGCCGCCGAAGCTGAACATCTTCCCGCCCGGAGGCATGCAGATGCCGAGGTTGCCTTCCTGATCCACGGCGTTCTTCTTGATGTGGTAGTCGGGCGCCCATGCCGGGCAGATGTTGAAGACGTAGTTGTCGTTGTTGTAGGTGGTGAAGTAAGCTGCGGTCCATTGGTCCATCCGGCCGCACAGGCCCTCGTCGACGAAGACTTCGAGCTTTTCGAAGACCGCGTCGCAGACGGCCTCGACATTCGACATGCCGTCGATCAGATAGGGGACGTTCGTCATGCCGACGAGGATGCAGTAGACGTCGCCGATGCTGGCGAACGGCGTGACGGTGCCGCCGCTGTCGGCCTTGATCTTGCGGCAGGCGGCCAGGAAGCTTTCCCAGGTCGAGAACATCTCGGAGAGTTCTTCGGGATCGTCCGTCCCGAGGTATTCGAGGGCGAGGTCGCGCTTGTAGAGCAGTCCGGTCGGGGCGGGACCGGCCTCGACGCCGACGACGTTGCCGTCTTCGTCTTTGCCCAGTTCGAGGACCCAATCGCTGATCAGGCCCGTATCGAGATTGTAAGGGGCGTCCGTAAGCGTTTCGAGGATGTCGAGCGAGTAGATTTTCCCGCGCTTGAAGTAGTCGCCCCAGATGATGTCCGGGACGTCCTCGTCGACGAACAGCGCCGTTTGCAGCAGTTGGTCGTATGCGTTGCCGTCGACGGGAACGTTTTGCACTTTGATGTCGGGGTAGATCTTGTTGAACTCTGCGATCATGATGTCGGTCAGTTCCGCGTCGTAACTCCAGACGACGACGTCGTATCCGTCCTCGGTCGTTTCGGCGCAAGCCCCGAAAGCGAACAGGACGGACGCAACGGTAAGAATGAGCATGAGATGCCGTATGATTTTTTTCACGTTGACCTCCGTTGGGTGTTCTATTTTGTGCTACACGCCGGAAACGACATGTATCTGAAACGGGAATCTTGGTTTTATTCGGCGGGAGCCGGTTTGACGCCGAGGGTGAAGGACCACGGCGAGGTGAAGGTCTCGGCATAGGCGCCGGCCATCACATAAACGTCATCGTCTGCGCCGAAGTAGGTTTCCGCGATTGCCAGGACGGTCACGCCTTCGAAACTCTGGAGCGTGTATTCCGCTTGTCCGGCGTTCTTCATATAGACTTCATAGCCACCGACGACC
>Ga0172375_10013372_pt1 | contig 10182 bp, 9 predicted proteins | sample LakKiv1m_FD_114537 | JGI IMG/M metagenome (GOLD analysis project Ga0172375, IMG submission 114537) | Freshwater microbial communities from Kabuno Bay, South-Kivu, Congo - kab_092012_11.1m | ecosystem: Environmental > Aquatic > Freshwater > Lake | place: Democratic Republic of the Congo...
AATGAACAAAATATGGTCGGTCTTGACCATGCCGTATTTGGTCGACACGCTGGTGCCTTCCACCAACGGCAACAAGTCGCGCTGCACCCCCTGGCGCGACACCTCGGCCGAATTGCCGTCCGAGCGCGACGTGACCTTGTCGATCTCGTCGATGAACACAATGCCACTTTGCTCGAGCATCTGCAAGGCGCGTGTCTTGATGTCGTCGTCGTTGACCAGTTTGGCGGCTTCTTCGTCAGCCAGCTGTTTGAGCGCGTCGGCAATGCGTAACTTACGGGTTTGCCTCTTGTTCTGGTTGAGCTGGCCGAACATGCCGCGCAGCTGCTCGGTCATTTCTTCCATGCCCGCCGGCCCCATGATCTCCAGTTGCGGCGCGGTTTGCGCCAGCTCGACCTCGATCTCGCGGTCGTCCAGCTGACCTTCGCGCAGCTTCTTGCGAAACGTTTGACGCGCGGCGCTCTCAGGCTCATTGGCCTGCACCACACCAAACTCCGCACGCGGCATCGGGATCAGGATGTCCAGCACCCGGTCTTCGGCCACGTCTTCAGCGCGCTGGCGCACCTTCTGCACTTCCGCCTGGCGCGTCTGCTTGACCGCCGCGTCGGCCAGGTCACGAATGATCGAATCAACGTCCTTGCCCACGTAGCCCACTTCGGTGAACTTGGTGGCTTCGACCTTGATGAACGGCGCGTCCGCCAGACGCGCCAGACGCCTTGCAATCTCGGTCTTGCCGACCCCCGTGGGGCCAATCATCAGAATGTTCTTGGGCGTGATCTCAGCGCGCAAATCGGCCTGCACCTGCTGGCGGCGCCAGCGGTTGCGCAGCGCAATCGCCACCGCGCGCTTGGCCTGTCGCTGACCGACGATATGACGATCCAGCTCGGAGACGATCTCCTGGGGGGTAAGTGAAGACATGATGGGACTAAAAAATGGAGACCGATCGCACGCAAGGGGTGCACCAGACGCGTCAAACGTCCGAAAGCACTTCAATGGTGTGATTCATGTTGGTGTAGATGCAGATGTCAGCGGCTATCTCAAGCGACTTGCGCACAATCGCCTCAGCCGACAACTCAGTCTGACTCAGCAAGGCCATAGCGGACGCTTGCGCATAGGCGCCGCCCGAGCCAATGGCCACAATGCCGTTTTCGGGTTCGAGCACATCGCCGTTGCCGGTGATGATCAGCGACGCCTGCGCGTCGGCCACCGCCAGCATGGCTTCGAGACGGCGCAGCACGCGGTCGGTGCGCCAGTCCTTGGTGAGCTCGATGGCGGCACGCACCAGGTGGCCCTGATGCTTTTCCAGTTTAGCTTCAAAGCGCTCAAACAGCGTGAACGCATCGGCCGTGGCACCGGCAAAACCCGCCAGCACCTTGCCGTGGTAGAGCTTGCGCACCTTGCGCGCCGTGCCTTTGACAACGATATTGCCCAGCGTCACCTGACCGTCGCCGCCAATCGCCACCTGCAAGCCTTGCGCGGTTTTGCGCCGCACACTGATGATGGTGGTTCCGTGAAACTGTTCCATGAGGCGTAGCGAGTCCCTAATTGGCCCGCACCATGATGCGGACGTGTTCATTGATGCCTATCAAACTGAAAAACGCCGCCACCAGACGGGGAACCTGCACAAACTCGGTTTTCTGACCCGAGGCACGACGAGCCGCCGTCCAGTTCAGGATACTGCCTGCGGCGGCAAAATCCACCCGTATCAAACGCTCACAATCGACGCTCAGGAACATCGACGCAGAACCCGCAGACGACACCTTGCTGAAATGCACGCCCATGTCGCCTTTGAGCTCACCCTTGAACTCCATCTGGGCATCGGCATCCAGATCATTGCGCGCTGTGACGTCAAATGTGCCCGTGACGTCAGCATCGGCAGGTACGTTACGGCTGCACTTGACCACTTGCCACACCGGTGGCGACACCTCGTAGGTGATGCAGTAGTCCATGGACGCAGCCTCAAATTCGCTTTGACGCCCCAACAAGCGCAACCAGTCCATGCGGGCCAACCACCATGCCCGGTCAACCCGGTTGTTGCCAACCGGCGTCTGAGCAAGCAAAAACTTGGCCAACACGTCCTCGCCAAGGATTTGCAATGAAAACGGTTGCTCGCTACAGCGATGCAGCAGCGCGGCCAATGTTGGCGCAAGGTCGGAGGAAACCGTCACGAACTGGCGCCAATCCAGCAACAACTGATTCGAACCCGCACCCAACACCCGATCAAGTCGACTCAACGCAAGCGCATCGGCGACGTCCGGGCAAACCCACGCCCCCCCCACGGCTTGACCGCGCAACGGAATCGACGCGCCGCTGGCCAGTCCACTCAACACCTGCGGCGTGGAAAACCAGGGGGGTGCAGTTCGCCCGCAACGCTGCGCATAGTCCAGCGCAAACACATCAAATCGCTGCTGCAAGCCCAAACCACGGTACAGATCGAACAACGCTGCGGACCAGGCCTCCCTGGACGACGCCTCAGCTTGATCGCCGCGCAAACCTTCCAGCAAAACCGCCTCCGCCCCGGCGTCGTCACCATTGGCAAATCGAATGGCAGCATCCTCCAGCGTGGGATCTGACAGCGTTTGCCCCATCTCCACCGTCATCAATTTTGAAGCGGAAAAAGCACTGTTCCCTGTCAATTCAAACGTTCGCGCAGGTGTCGATTTCGCTTTGCCGCTCTGGCGCGAACGCGGCGCAGCGCCGTTCAACGGCACGCTGGTGTTCGCCCCTGTTTGTGACGACCGAGGTCCAGACAGTGCTTCAAAGTCAGCCGGAACCGTGGGGGCAAAAGAAACCAGGCTTTCGCCCGGAGTGGCGTCATCCTCATCTGGTAGCTCGCCGGGTGCTGGCTCAGGTTGCTTCGCTGCCTGGACCGGGCTGTCCTGGCGCGTTTTCCACCATTGCTTAGACATCTGTGCTTCGATCTCGTCGATCTTCTTGAGCGTCAAGGCACGCTCTTCGAGTTGCTGGAAGCTCGAACTGTCCAAAAAGAACGAGTCTCGCGCCACCAGCGCAACCGCCTCCTCAGCCGAGGCATGGCGCAACTTTCGCAGCTGTGCGAACTCGCGCCGACGCACCGCGTCGTTGTGCGCTTTGCGTTCGAGCACCCGCTTGATGGTCTGCGCACTGCTCTGCGCCGACTCTTGATCCTCACCTCTGCTTTCGGAACCCGTTGCTGCAACAGGATTGCGAACAAAGTTGGCCACCCTGGCAAACATTCCCGGCGAGTTGTTTTTGCTGACCATGGCGCAACTGTCAAGCTCAGGACTTATGACGAATCAATCTCCGAACATTTTTTGTTTGAGCTCACGTCGCTGCTGGGCTTCCAGCGACAACGTAGCGGTCGGCCGCGCCAACAGGCGAGCCACACCAATGGGCTCACCGGTTTCATCGCAGTAGCCGTAATCGCCCGCATCTATACGGTTGATCGACTGTTCAATTTTCTTCAGCAACTTGCGTTCACGGTCTCTGGTGCGTAGTTCCAGGGCGTGCTCTTCCTCAATGGTGGCCCGGTCCGCCGGGTCAGGCACCACCACCGTGTCCTCGCGCAGGTGCTCCGTGGTTTCGCCGGCATTGTTGAGAATGGCGTCTTTCAGATTCACCAGCTTTTGACGGAAAAAAGCCATCTGAATTTCGTTCATGTACTCCTGATCAGGCATGGCGATGACCTCCTCGTCGGTCAGTTCGGCCACCGCCTTTTTCTTCCAGTTGTTGGCCAGCTTTGGATCCTTCTTGACGCTAGCCGCCACTGGCGAAGCAATCGGCGTAGGCGACGTTATCTGGGTGAAACTGGCTTTGGCAGCGTTGGATGCCACCGATTGCGCCATGGACGGAACGGTCAGTTGAGCCAAGCGCGAGGAAGGTCGACTCGAACGCGGCGGCACGCCTGTGGCCGCCGCGCTGGTCGCAGCAGCGGATGGTTCAGCACGATTGGCAACGGTTGCAATGACGACGCTCTTCTTATCGCTCTTGCCGGACTTTTCAGCGTTCAGGGAAACGGGTTTTGTATCAACGACTCGGGTCACGGATTCAGTCTTCTTGTGGGATGGATGGGGTGGCGGTGGCGCAATTGACGCCCCCGCCCGATGTGAAACGGCTTTGCGCCCGTCCGACGACTGCTTGGCGCGGGCCTGGGCCGGCTTGCTGACAGACGCTTTGCCAGCGGGTGCTGCCACCGATCGCTTGGGCTGTACCTTGGTCGCAACAGCGGTCGCAACGGCCTTGGTCACCTTTACTGGTTTGACTGGTTTGACGGCTTTGTCCACCTTGGGGGACTTGGCGCTTTTGACCGCTGGCGCTGACTTGATCGGTGCCTTTGGGGTCGCTTTGGGTGCAGACTTCACGGTAGACCTCCTGGGGGGTTGCTCCTGTGGCGGGGACGTCGGTGCCCGCGTTTTCGACGGCGCACCTGCGGCGGCAGCGCTTGACCCGTCGGCCCGCGCTGCGGTTTTTTCTTTGGCGCGCGAGTGTAGCGGCTTAGTCGCCGGAAATCCCATCATTTGCAAAATCGAGGAAAACATGAGCCGTCCGTTGGTTGATTGACGCCGCCTCAGACAAGGCTTTGCTCCATGCCCTGGACAAAAATGTCTTGCGGCAGGTCAATGCCGATGAACACCATTTTGCTGTTGGGCTTTTCATCCTTGCCCCATACGGGTCCCAGATCGCTGCCCATGAGCTGATGCACACCCTGGAAAATTACCTTGCGATCGGTGCCCTGCATGTACAGCACACCCTTGTAACGCAGCATGCGCGGGCCATAGACATTGACCACCGCCCCCAGAAAATCTTCCAGTTTGGCCGGGTCAAACGGTCGCTCTGACCGGAATACAAAGCTTTTCACATCATCGTCGTGATGATGGTGGTGGTGCGCATGGTCGGGGTGATGGCAGGGCTCGCCTGGCGCATGGTCATGCCCACATTGATCGTGGTCATGATGGTCGTGAACGTGTTCCTGCTCCTTCAGAAAGTCAGGGTCAATGTCCAGCTTGGTGTTGAGGTTGAAGCCGCGCAGGTCAAACACCTCGCTCAAGGCCACTTCGCCAAAGTGCACCGCCTTTTGCGGCGCGCGCGGGTTCATGTGCTTCAGGCGGTGCATCAGGTCTGCCGCCTCATTGGCCGACACCAGATCGGTCTTGCTGATGAATATCTGGTCGGCAAAACCCACCTGGCGACGCGCTTCCTGGCGCGTGTCGAACTGTTGGTTGGCGTGCTTGGCGTCTACCAGGGTCAGGATGGAATCGAGCAAATAACTTTCGGCAATCTCGTCGTCCATGAAAAACGTCTGAGCCACCGGGCCGGGGTCGGCCACCCCGGTGGTTTCGATCACCACACGGTCAAAATCCAGCAGCCCCTTGCGCTTTTTGGCGGCCAGCAGTTGCAACGCCTCGCGCAGGTCCTCACGGATGGTGCAGCAGATGCAGCCGTTGCTCATCTGGATGATCTGCTCCTTGGAATCGGTCACCAGGATGTCGTTGTCGATGTTTTCTTCACCAAACTCGTTTTCAATGACCGCAATCTTCTGGCCGTGCGCCTCCGACAGGACCCGCTTGAGCAGCGTGGTCTTGCCGGATCCCAGAAATCCGGTGACGATGGTGGCAGGAATCAGGCTCATGGTTCGATCGGATGCGAAAGGGTGCGAGTTTAACGAGCCCCGCTGACCAGCTAGCTCAGACAGGATTACGGCGCATCACCACCAGGCCTTTCAGGTATTCCCCTTCAGGAAAAGCCAGCGTCATCGGGTGGTCGGGCGCACCGGACAGGCGCTCGTGGATGTAACCGTCCACGCCGGCGTCGCACCCGGCCGAGGCCACAATTTTGTGAAACAAATCGGCAGGGATGCCGGCCGAACAACTGAAGGTGAACAGCACACCCCCGGGCGCCAACAACTTGAACGCCAGCCGGTTGATGTCTTTGTAGGCGCGCGCGGCACGCTCAGCATGCGCCGCAGTGGGCGCAAATTTGGGTGGATCCAGCACGATGGCGTCAAAGCTGCGCCCCTGGTCGATGAAAGCGCGCAAGGAAGCATTCACATCGGCGTCGATGAACGTCGCCCGCGACGGGTCGAGCCCGTTGAGGGCCAGATGGGCTGCGGCTTGCGCCAACGCCGGGCCGGACGAGTCGATTGAGGTGACATGTGCGGCGCCCGCCTTGAGTGCAGCCACGGTGAACCCGCCCGTGTAGCAATAACAGTTGAGCACCTGTCCAAACTTCAGGCGCTGCGCATAGTCAAAGAACCGTTTGCGGTTGTCACGCTGATCCAGATAAAACCCTGTCTTGTGACCCTCGGCGATGTTGACGTTGAGTTGCCACGCGTGCTCTTGCAACAGCAGCTCGACCGGTCCCTCGCCGCGCAGCCAGCCCTTGGCTTCAGGCAATCCCTCCAGCGCGCGGCTGTGCGCGTCACTGCGCTCATACAGTTTGCTCAAACCGGTGGCTTGCAACAAGGCGTCCGCCAACACGGACTTCCAGCGCTCGGCCCCGTTTGATGTGAACTGCGCTACCAGCGTGTCGCCGTAGCGGTCGACGATCAGCCCAGGCAGGCCGTCGGACTCGCCATGCACCAGTCGCACACCGTTACTTTGAATATCAAATCGGCCTCTTGCCCTTACAGAACCTAAGCATAGCGCTATAAAAAATGATTCATCGATGCGCCGACCTTCGTCAAAACTCCAAACCCGTGCGCGGATTTTGGAAGCGGGGCTGAACGCCGCCCAGGCCAGAAATTTGCCGTCAAACGACTCGATCCGGACGGTTTCACCGGCATCGGCACCGCCACGCGCGATGGCCGATTCAAAAATCCAGGGGTGGCGGCGCAGCAGCGAGCGCTCTTTGCCGACACGCAAACGAATGGTCTTCATGGAGATTGACGCACAGCTTTACCCGGCAGCGCCCTCGCGCCGCAAGCGCGGCCGAAAACTCAATAAGTAATGGCCATGGCGGGGACGTCCACGCGGATCATGGGCTTGCCCAGTGCCGAACTGACCGCGCTCACATACCCTGCGGACCACTGGGCATCCGCCAGTAATCTGGCCCCTGCGGCCTGTGTGACCACCAGAATCTTGTCCGCTGTCAGCACTTTGCCGCTGGCTCGGAGTGGCTCGCACTCGAGTTCGGTGAATTGCTGATCGAGCCAGGCCCGAGCGACGTCATGCGCCAAAGGCGTGGTTCCGGCAGGCACATGGAAGGTGAATTCAACGCCTTTGTCCAACACGACACTGATTTGCTTTTGCATAGATCACCCGTAGAGAAAAATTGAAAAAGTAGCTTATTTTGAACCAGTTGACTTGATGTGGGCCCGTGGATGCGCCGCGTCATAGGTTTGCGCCAGATGGGCAAAGTCCAGCCGGGTGTAAATCTGCGTGGTACTGATGCTGGCGTGGCCCAGCAATTCCTGCACGCCACGCAGGTCACTGCTGGACTGCAACACGTGACTGGCAAACGAATGACGCAACATGTGCGGATGCACCGGGGCGGGTAGGCCAGCCAGCACACTGCGCGCACGCAATCGTTTCCAGATCGATTGCGCCGACAAACGGGCACCACGGCGACCGATGAACAACGCTTCGCTAGCTGTCGTGGATGGCAAAACGTCGGTGGTCGTTGCCGATGCCGTCAGCGGCGCTGGGTGCCTCCCCGCAAGGTTCAAGCGCTGGTCGCGCACCCGCAACCAGTGTTGCAGCGCATCGACTGCCGACGCACCAATCGGCACCACGCGCCGTTTGCTGCCCTTGCCCAGCACATGCGCCTCCCCATCAATCAGATCCACCCAGCCGCGCGCGTCGGGGCCGGCCCGCACATCCAGCCCGGTAACTTCACCCAGACGCAATCCCCCCCCGTACAGCAGGGCCACCATGGCCCGGTCGCGTGCCTCCAGCCAGGGGTCGGACCGGGTGGATTGAAAGCTTGCCAGTTGCACCGCGTCGTCCACATTCAGCGCCTTGGGCAAGGGCTTGGCGGCCCGGGGGGCGCGCACGTCGGCCAGCGGATTGCTGGCCACCAAGCCGGTTCGACCCAGCCAGGTATAAAACCCACGCCAGCCGGAAAGGATCAGTGCGATGCCGCGTGCGCTGCGCCCTCCACCGTGCATCTGCCCGACCCAACGCCGCACATGGGCTGGTTGAACCTGCAACAGCCCAACCTGAGACTCGGCGGCAAAACGAGCCAGTTTTTTCAGGTCGAGCGCATACAGAAGGACGGTGCGCTCGGCCAGTCGCTTTTCAAAGCGCACATGATCAAGATAACGCGAAAACAGGGGCTCAGGCATCGTGGCCGCCGCCGCTTGTCGATCTCACAGTGCTGGGCGCAACGGCGACAAAGCGGCGCTGGCGAGATCGGCCACGCGCGCCAGAAAATCGGTCGCCATGGTGCCATTGAAACGCTGTGCATCAGGCGACGCCAGCACCAGCAGGCCAAACGCAGGGGCCAGGCCCGCCGCAGAACCCGGGGCGACATCACGCAGCGGCAAAATGGCCAGCGACACCGCCGCTTGCGGATCGGGCAGCCAACTGACCGCCTCCAAGCCGGCATTGACCCCTACAAATGGCTCGGTCAGGGAGGTGGCAAACAACTTGCCGTCGTCACTGATGCCCTGCGCGAAATCGCACGCTGCAAATTGCGGTGCCACGCCCCAAACCTTGATCCCCACCTGGGGTACCGAAAACTGATCTGCCAGCTCATCGGCCATGCGCTGTGGCAGGTCACACACGTCAGCGTTCAAGAGAAGGGCCCGCGCCCACAGCAGCAATTTGTCCGACAACACCATGTTTTCATTGACGTTGCGGATCATGTCCATGATGCGCTGCTCCAGCATGCGGATCTTTTCGCGCAGCATCTGCGCCTGGCGCTCCTGCAAACTCACCGCGCGCTGGCTGTGCGGGCTGGACAGCTGCACTGCGGCCAGCAACTGAGCATGCCGCTCAAAAAAATCGGGTGTGTTGATCAGGTAGTTGGCAATGTCGTCTTCGGTGATCGGGCTGCCCAGGGGGCCGGATGCAGAGGTCATGGTCGTCGAGCAATAAAAGGTTAAGAAAGGGTCAACGCGGCAGGGTCGTCGGGCAGATCGATCGTACCGGCAAACACTGTAGTCGCCGGGCCGGTCATCAGCACAGGGCTGCTGGCGCCCGCCCACGCCACGCTCAGCACGCCGCCGCGCGTGTGCACGTCCACCTGCGCATCAAGCAACCCCAGCCGAATGCCCGCCACCACAGCAGCACAGGCGCCGGTTCCGCACGCCAGCGTTTCACCGGCGCCGCGCTCGTACACGCGCAAGGCAACGCGGCTGCGGCTGAGCACCTGCATGAAGCCGACGTTGACGCGATTGGGGAAAAACGCGTGATGCTCAATCAGCGGCCCCTGCTGTGCCACCAGCGCGGTGTCTATGTTGTCCACGATTTGTACCGCATGCGGGTTGCCCATGGAGACCACCGCCACTTCAACGTTCATAGCTACAAGCCCTTGATTAGAAAGGGCTAGCGGCCACTTTTCCCATGAGCCGCAGGGGATCGGTCGGGTCTGCAAGGGCGTAAACGGAATGCGCGCCAGTTCAAACACCGGCGCGCCCATGTCGACCGTGACACGGCCGTCGGGCGTCAAGCGCGGCTCGATCACGCCGCCTTTGGTCTGCACCCGAATCGCGTCTTTGCCCGTCAGTCCCGCATCACGCACAAAGCGGGCAAAGCAGCGCGCGCCGTTGCCACACTGCTCCACCTCAGCGCCATCTGCGTTGTGGATGAGGTATTCAAAGTCGATGCCCGCAGCAGGCGACGGGCGCACCGTCAGAATCTGATCGGCGCCCACGCCAAAGTGGCGGTTGGCCAGAAAGCGGTAATGCGCCGTTGACAGGCCCAGCCGCCCTTGCGTCTCATCCAGCACGACAAAGTCGTTGCCCGCGCCTTGCATTTTGGTGAACCGAATGTGCATCAGCGGATTATCTACCGCGTGTTTGCTGAAATGCCGTGCCAAATACGTGCAAGCTGATAATCTGCCCATGCCCCGTCCATCCCAACAACTTCACTCGCCGCGCGTGCCCGCACCCACCCGCGCCGCAGCCACCGTGCTGCTGCTACGCGACACCGCAGAAGGGCTGGAAGTGCTGATGACGCGCCGCTCCGCCAAGGCCAGTTTTGTGCCGGGCGCGTTTGTGTTTCCGGGTGGCGCCATCGACGCCGGCGACAGTTGCTGCTTTCACCT
>Ga0172375_10013374_pt1 | contig 10180 bp, 8 predicted proteins | sample LakKiv1m_FD_114537 | JGI IMG/M metagenome (GOLD analysis project Ga0172375, IMG submission 114537) | Freshwater microbial communities from Kabuno Bay, South-Kivu, Congo - kab_092012_11.1m | ecosystem: Environmental > Aquatic > Freshwater > Lake | place: Democratic Republic of the Congo...
ATTATATCAAAAAACATGCCTTCAAAAAAGTAACTATGGATTGACAAGTTATGGCTTATTTTATAGCTTTCGGTAATACGCAGATTCAAAATATAAATCTAAACTACAGTTAAAGATCTTGATAAAAAATAGTTTTATCAAAACTGATACCATTCCCTACAGGTTCACTTCTAAAAACTGGCACTCCATTCACAACATTACTTGCACGTCGACTTCTAGCATCACGAATTTCCTCAATAGCTTGTGCCGCAGGAACTTCGACTCTCCCCCATGTTTTTTCTCCACCATGATAAAATTCTGGAACGCTAGTTACCACCGATCTAAAAAACCTACCTCCCTCCAATATAAGTCCTGCATCTTCTGCTTCCATTCGCTTCAAATCTTCCGCCCCATTAGCCATAAAAAAGTTTGATTAAAAAACAGGAGAAAAATTTAACATAGCAGAAACTCTCGCGCAAGAACTTTTTATGCAGTTGCGGTCTCCCCCTTCACATAATCGTCATACGCAATCGCATCACCTTTGCCTATGGCCGCTAAACGACTCGCATATACTGGACCGGAAGCTCCAGTTAAACCTTTCCATCTCTTTGTATAAATCTCCCAGTGCCATGGCTCAGGACTATAATTCACAAATCCAGCACGAGGAAGAATAGATTTCAGATATTTCTGATTATCATCTTTTACTCCACCTTTTCCATTCACAATCGCAGCAACATCTATAGCCCCACCGGTGTGATGTGGCGAAGATCCAGGAATAGCAGCCCATTTTCTAGCAGCTTCAGGACTACCATATTTTGCACAAGCTTCTTTGAAAATGCCTTCCTGCTTAGCAATACTTCTGTGAGAAGAAGTGACTTTTAATCTAACAGGAGGAACATTTTCTTCAGCTATTTGCATAGCTCTTTTAAATGCAGCCATGGCAGAAGCTCTTAAATAAAAAGTATTTCCAAAATGGTCTGTACTACTTACAAAAGTTTCATTAGCGCCCACTTCTTTTCCATCAAGTGTAGTCTTACTATATTCTTCTTGTTCATCATTCCCTTTCTGTACAAAATCATACAAATCATCATCAGTAAGAACTCTCTCACTAAATTCAGAAAATTTTGGATTCATTTTGAGTCTTTCAAAATCACTCATCGTAACATCCATCTGAACTCTTTCAAAAGTCTTATCGACTTGTTGGATCCCTCGAAGTTCTCGAAGTCTACATAAATTCTGCAAAAAAGTAATATCTTTCGGAGTAAATATTTTTTCGAAGAAAGTTTTAAATTCAGCATCTGTAAACTTTCCAAACCAATCAGGGGTTTCCTTGTCCAGTTGGGCCAAAATGCCCTCAAGCTTTCCAACAAAATAAGCATCATCAACCTTCACAGGGAGAATCTTTCCATTGACTGAAAAGAACTTCCCCAAGGCCTCTTTTATAGCGACTTTTTTTGCATCTTTATCGAATAAATTATTCTCCTCTTGAACTCTATTTTTTACCTCCTCGTTAACAGGCTCCTGAATTTCAAGTACCTCAATTTTATATCCAGTATGAATCGCAACATAACCTCCAGTAGAAGCATCAAAATATCCTACTCTACCATCTTTGATCCCCCTGACAGCATTTTCACTAACAACAGTTTTTCCATCATAAACTTTTACAGCCTTTACAACCGGTGGCAACAAATGCCCAGCTCCAACTTTCCATTCAGCAACTTCATTTCCTTTAAAATTTACAGAAAAAACAAAGTGACCATTTTCATTTGGCATTTTCTGTAAATACTCTGAAGAGAGACGGACATGTTTCTCTAAAACATCTTGAGTATTCGTCTTAGAATCAACATTGCCTCTTCTCAAAAGTTCTGCATCTGCCTGCGACTTAGCCCAATCTGAAAAGTCTTCTCTGGATTTTGCATCCCCCTTCTCAAATCTAGCCATAAACGCATCAAAAGACGATTTATTTTCAGGACTCTCTTTAGAAGCAAGATCCTCCCCAAGACTATCCCCCATCGCACGAGATCTTGCAGATGGACCAACCTCAGGCTTTTTCGGAATCTCTCGTTCAGATTCTTGTGGATTCTCAGGAGCTTTCGGCCCACTCGGAAGATCATCATATACAAGTCTATTTTCAAAAAAGATATTCATAAGAATTAAATTATCAAAGATTTTCACAATATGAGAATACATGCCATAAAAAGAAATTTCAAATTTTATTTCCTAGAAAATAATAAACATTATGCCTCAACGGGATCCGCCTCTCTGTTTTGATAAAATTCTCATTACATTCGAATTTTTATCAAACAGAGTCCTTCGCTTCAGCAAAAAGTCGCAAGCTCCTTTTGCTTTAGCTTCGGACCGGCTACCTCTCCGCTTTCTGGTGGGCGATTGAGGACTTGAACCTCACACCTCGTCGTTATCAGCGACGCGCTCTAACCAACTGAGCTAATCGCCCAAATGAAAATTTTACGCAAACAAACTTAAAGGATTATATCTTTTTAGTCAATTATTTTTTACATATAAATAAACTCTATGAGCCTCATTTGCTTCTTTCACACCTTTAATTTTAAATTCATTTGAAATAACCCTAGTCCCCTTTTTTAACTTTGGCCAAATTTCTTTCTTAATCCTATTCATGGCATTATCAGACAAAAAACAAATTATTGCATCTACATGCCTATAATCCTGTTTCCAAATATTTCCAAATTTTATAACTTCAGTCCCTCCCCTAACCCACTTCTTTAACAAAGCAAATAAATATGTAAAAAATGAAAATTCATACCCAACAGCAGACTTAACTCCCCTTTTAGCTACCTCATTTATAATTCTTCCATCTCCGCATCCCATTTCCACAACATTGTCTGTTTTTTTAAAATTTCCTAATTTCATTGTCGCATCGATTCTTCGCTTTGTCGTAACAATAAATGGCGCGATAGAAACCATAGAATATACACCAGACAAAACAAACAATATCACCAAAATTAAAACAACAGTTGTAAAAAGCAAAGAACCAACATATAAAACCAGCACCACCGCTCCAAGCAAAATTATAACCTCAAACATTTATTTCTTTTTCAAAAATAAAGATTTTCTAAAAATTATACAAAACAAAAACCACAAAACAAGCAATCCAAAAGTCATCAAATCATAATAAAAATTAGAAAGACTAATTTCTGTAATTATTGTAAAAATACCGCTACACACGCCAGCAAACGCCAAAAGAACAAAGTAAGAAAATATAAAAATAGCAATGTTTAAAATAACAATTGCACCTTTTGGAATCTCAATAGAAGTAGCCATAAGAAAAAAATTAAATTTTGTTTCACAAAGAATAAACTAGAATAAGCCAAAATTCAATATAAAACCCCTAGAAAAAATTCCAAAAATAAGGTATAATTTAAAGAATAAAAAATAAAAAATAAAAATGGCAGATAAAAATCCGCAAAAACGTCAAACAGATCCAAATCTAGAAGCACTAGAAACAGAATTCGAATCAGCTACAACGGCTATGGGAGCAGAAAGGAGAGAAAAGAAAGCAGAAACAACAGAAAGAACCAGGGAACAAGCCGCAGAAATGAGAGCAGATGTAAGACGTGATACTCTCGAAAGAGATATTCTTGGAGCAGATAAAGATACTGCAAAAGAAATCATGTCTATCGACGAAAACAAAGAATTTGAGCCACAAAGAGAAGCTATAAGAATGCTAAATCTAACATGTGCAACAATTGTGGCAAAAGCCGAACAAATGGGAGTAGATATAAAAGAAAAAGCTCCAAACTTTAGAGACATCCTTGCGCTGAAAAATTATCCATTTATAAAAGAAAGATTTGAAAAACAATTAACACCTACAGAAAAAGTCGCATTAAATAAACTCTTAGAAATTGCTAATTCACCAGGTACTCCCCTATACGAATACTATTCTTCAAACTGGAACTCACTTTTAGAAAATTTTTCTCAAACATCAATGCATGCAAGAGCAGCAACAGAAGCTTTTGAAGAAATGGGAAGAGGTACTGCAATAGGAGCTGGAGCATTAGCCGCAACAGCAGCAGTTGCGCCAACTACACGATCAAAAAAATCAGCAAAAAAAGAAAAAGTAAAAGCAAAAAAAGAAAAAGCTAAACCGGAAGAGAAAAGTGAAGAAGGTTCATCAGTTTGGGAAAAGACAAAAACTTTTGTAAAAAATCATCCATATATTTCACTAGGCATAGCAATTCTTGGCGCAATTGGAATTTATAAAATATACAAAAAAGTTACATCGGTAACGTCATCAGGTGAACCAGAATCTCAATCTTCTGAAGGAGAAAAAGAAAAAAAATCAGGATTCTGGGGAAAACTTTTTGGAGTAGGAATCCTAACTGCTGCAGGACTTTTCATCGCAGGAGCAATAGCCGGCCCAGGAAAAATGAAAGAATGGTGGGAAAAATTTAAAGGTGCAGTCCCTGGATTAACAACAGAAGAACAAAAAGCACAGGCAAAAATTTTATCAGAAAAAACAGGAAAAACGATTTCCGCAGGAACAATAAAAAGCATCGCAGATATTAGCTATATTGATTATACAAGCTGGACTACAGAATTAATGGGTGGAGAATCACTTGAAGATAAAGCTCAGGGATTAATCGGCCTAGGTAAAAGCAAAGAACAATTAGCTGAAGAAAAAGCTATTAGAGAATATTTAAACGATCACACTTCAGAAATAGCTGCTCTTAACTTACCTCTAGACGCCACAGTATTCCAAGTTCTTCAAGCTCTTCATAAAAGCGCAGCTCCAGCAGCAACTGCAACAGAAGCAGCCGCAGTAGGAGGAGCAGCGGCCGTAGCAGCTGGAACTGCTAAAGAAAGCCAGGAAGGTAGAGAAACAAATCCAGAAAACATGGACGAAGCAGTAGAAACAAACGATGGAGTAGTTGGAGTAGATCGATCAGGTGCAGAACAAGTAAAAAGAGAATTTAAGGATAAGCCAAAAATAGTAGGCCTTTTTGATGAATACAATAAAGTTGGTTGGGAAAAATCTATAACAGGCTTCAGAGTATTTTCGGCAAGACTAGTAGAAGCCTGTAAACAAGATGGCGTATTAATGTGCATAAGTGGAACAACTTTGCTTCTTTGGACAGGAGTTAAATGGATTGCAACATTCAGCTGGCTCCCATTAATACAAGCTGTTAAAGATACAGCTCAATTACATTTTGGAGACGCCATAACAAACTACACAAAGTCTGCATTCCCATTGATATTAATCGGTGCAGGACTCGGCGCAGCAAGAGGATTATTTTCAAGTAAAAGTACACTTTTAGAAAGTTTGAAAGGCGCAGGAAGAGGGTTCATCTTCCCTGTTACCCTTACAAAAATGACAATAAGAGCAGGAGCCACCATTGTCCGCACAGCAAAACAAGCTGAATTCACATTAAAAAGATGGACATCAGCAAAAGAAGCAGTACCAGAAATTCTTCGAAATGAAGCAAAATTTTATGGAGAGATGGCAGAAAAATTCAATCTAGAACTAGAAGCAAGAGGAAGTTACAGAGCAACAGAAAAAGCAAAACAACTATTAAAATCCCCATTTAGATTATATAGCACTGACAGGCTAGAGAGACTTAGAAACTCTTATTATGAAAAATTTCAAGTAGCATATGAACGAGCTACTGGAAAAAAATTAGTAATGTTTAAAACAGAAGGAGGAATAAAAAAACCCGTAGACGATTCTGTTACAGAAATGAGAAATTTCTTAAAGGGAGAAGGAGCAGAAGGCGCAGCCGCAAGAGCAGCACTCTCTCCAGAAGGAGTCGCACAAGCATTCAAGAACCACGAAGAAATTCTAAGAAATCCAGATGGCACTTTCAAATCAACAACTGACTTGGAAGCAAGAAGAACAACATTAAAATCAGAAATAGATGCATTACCAGACACAGATCCAGTCAAAAAAATAAAAATGCAAGAAAGAGATGCAATTGAAGTTTTCCTAGACCCTAAAAAAGCCACAGCACAAGCAGTTGATGGAACAGTATTATCCAAACTCACAGAATCACAAAGAGCCGTAAAAATAGAACAAGCAGCCATGGATCTTGAATCTGCAGAAAGAAGTGTACAAGCCAGATTAACTAGAGACGTTCAAGAAATAAAAGCAGAAGCAGCTCGCAGAGGATTAAAGATGACCGATCCAGAAATAATGGCAAAATTAGAAAAAGTCGACACAGATGTATTAATACCATTTGCTAAACATAAACAACGCGAAATAAAAACCTTACTCCAACAATATGAGAGTCTTCCATTAAAAATGCGATCTCCAGGAGTAAAAAAACAACTTATTCGTGTACTTGAAGGAACAGAAAGTTCATTTACTACAAAACTTGCAAAAGGAGTAAAAGGCAGAGCAAAAATGATGGTACTAATGGCCAGCTTAATGTTTGTAACTGATCAAATAATTCATAGAAACGATCCTGACAGAGAATTCACACAAGTTATGGAAGAACTAGGCCCAGATTTCGCCCAACTTTTCATAGACGTATTACCTTTTATAGGAACATTCTCAAACTATTATTCAGCTTTTTCCGGAAAGGAATTAGCAACTACACGAGATGTCAGTGGAACATGGGACAGAGCGAGTAATGTACTTTGGGGAACTGTAGGATTAGCTGGAGATGCAATTACGGTTCTAGGAGCAATCCCAAGTGGAGGAACTTCTATCGGAGCAAATGTAGTTTTAAGACTTGCAAAGGCAGCAAAAGGTGGATCAAAAGTAGCAGCAAAAGCTTTAAAAATGTGGCCACGAATTGAAAAAATAGCAGCAAGAATGGGAGGTTGGAGAAAATTTGGAGATAGAGTAATGAAATACAACAAAATGGGAAAAGAAGGATCACGCCTAATAAAAGGACTTCGCACAATTCAAAAAGTTGGAATGGTCGCAGGAACTGGAATGTTAGCAATAGGACTATATGTAAATTTAAGATACGCATTTGTAGATGAAGATACAGAAATAGATATCCCAAAAGATTTACCAGTTAAACAAGCTGAAGTCCCAGATCGACAATCGGTTAGAGAAGATAGTCCAGAAAAAGAAGCTGCATAATACTATTAATTATGACTATCGAAAATCCATTTAAGAAATCCGACACAGATAAACCAAACCCTTCCATTTCAGAAGGAAGATTCTCATTTGATATATTAAAAGAACCAGTTATTCCGGCTAGAATTTCATCTAGAAAGAAATTTGAAGCTGAAATGTTAACTGGAATTACAGAGGATCCATCTCCTACCGCTACAGAACCACAACCAAATCCTACTGATACAGAAGAAACTCACGAAATCGCAAGAACAAACCCAGAATTACAAAAATATCTACTTGAAGCAGCAAGAATTGCAAGGAAACAGCATCCAGAAATTTTTACAAAAGGAAAATGTGAACAATCTGTCAGACTTGTAATGTCTCGTGCAATTGAATTAGCAAAAGGACTCCCTCTAGGAAGTACAGATAAAATGAGAATACGATGGACCCAAATAGACAAAGCCCTGACAGCAATGTTTAGAGGAAAACAAATTAGAGATTTAACAGAAACAGATCTTCAAAACATGAAACCAGGAACAACAATATATATGGCAAGCAAACCGATGTATGCAAGTAAAGGAGTAAAAATTCGTCCTGGAACTTCAACCAAATTACCAGTAATAAGTGATACAGCAAGACATTGGGTAATGTGGGACGGAGCAGGTTTCACAGACAACTGGGGAACCAGAAGAACGCTAGAACAATTAAAAAGATTAGTGGGCGGTCAAAAAAGAGTAATTATAAATATCCACGATCCTTTCGGACAATATGGCGTAGCTTAAAGAACTTCGTCCTCGCCAACTCTACGACGAATAAGATTATTCACTCCTAATACCGCATTTGGATTTCCATCTAGAGCTTCTTCAATAGCCATTCCTCTTGCATGAACAAAAAGTAATTCGCTAGCAGGAACCCCTAGTCTATCACCTAACTGAAGCATATCATTGGTTTGTCTTCTAGCAGCATCTCTTAAAGCCTTCCCAGTTAAAGGACCTCCAAGATTAGCTATACCAGAAACAATTTCTTCAGTAGGACGTTCTCCAGCCATATCAAAGTTGTTATATGATTAGACTATCTTCTACTACTATTACTTATTTTTGTCAAACAAAGACCGTAGTACACTATGATAAACCTTTGCGAGAAACTTCCGAAGCAAGGCGTATATAAAAAATAAAAACGTTTTGAGCTTCGGGTCTCGTGGGCCCCGAAGCGAAAAACTCCTTAGTTTTTTACAAAGCAAAGAAAAACTTTTTTTAAAAAAGGTTTTCTTACAGAATTTTTGGTGGAGCCAGAGGGAATCGAACCCTCAACCTCCGCGGTGCAAACGCGGCGCTCTAGCCAGTTGAGACTATGGCCCCAAATTTTTAAAACGCTTTTTTCCAAAAGCGAATAGATTCTAAACAAAACATTTTTCAAAAGCAAGAAAAAATTAAAAAAGACTTCATGTAAAAAATCTAGATAAAAAAACAGAAGACTTTTAGTCTTCTGGCATTCAAATCTCTAACATCCAGAACGCAATAGAGAAGCAGGTTTGGCTCTAACGTTTGTATAAAACATAGAGCTCGACCTAACTCGCCACGAGGGCGAGCTATATCTCCTTAAAAAGGAGGTGATCCATCCGCAGGTTCTCCTACGGATACCTTGTTACGACTTCACTCCAATCAGTAGTTTCACCTTAGGACCCCGCTCATTTGCTAAGGGTACTTCGGGTGCTCCTACCTTTCATAGTGTGACGGGCGGTGAGTACAAGACCCAGGAACATATTCACCGCGCCATTGCTGATACGCGGTTACTAGCGATTCCAGCTTCATGAGGGCGAGTTGCAGCCCTCAATCCGAACTTAGATCAGCTTTAGGGATTGGCTCCATCTTACGATATTGCTGCCCGCTGTACTGACCATTGTAGCATCTGTGTAGCCCTAGGTATAAAGGCCATGCTGATTTGACGTCATCCACACCTTCCTCCGATTTTGGATCGGCAGTCTCATGTGAAAAATTCAACACATGACATGGGTTGCGCTCGTTTACGGACTTAACCGAACACCTCAAGGCACGAGCTGACGACAACCATGCAGCACCTGTCTATGGGTTCCAAAAGGCACTTCCCTGTTTCCAGGAAATTCCCACGATTTCAAACCTAGGTAAGGTTCCTCGTTTACTATCGAATTAAACCAGGTGCTCCACCGCTTGTGTGGGTCCCCGTCTATTCCTTTGAGTTTTAATCTTGCGACCGTACTTCCCAGGCGGGACACTTAATGCGTTAGCTTAGGCACTGAAGGGGTCGAGCCTCCAACACCGAGTGTCCATAGTTTAGGGCGTGGACTACCAGGGTATCTAATCCTGTTTGCTCCCCACGCTTTCGTCCAATGAGTGTCAATACCTACCCAGTACGTTGCTTTCGCTTTTGGTGTTCTTCTGTGTATCTACGGATTTTACCCCTACACACAAAATTCCACGTACCTCTGTAGTATTCTAGTCTGCCAGTTTCAGGCACGATTTCGGAGTTAGGCTCCGAAATTTAACACCCGAGTTAACAAACCACCTCCGGACGCTTTACGCCCAATGATTCCGGATAACGCTTGCACCCTCCGTATTACCGCGGCTGCTGGCACGGAGTTAGCCGGTGCTTATTCCTGAGGTACCTTCAGAATTATTCCCTCAGAAAAGAATTTTACAATCTTTCGACCTTCATCATTCACGCGGTATCGCTTCGTCAGGGTTTCCCCCATTGCGAAATATTCTCTACTGCTGCCTCCCGTAGGAGTATGGGCCGTGTCTCAGTCCCATTGTGACTGATCATCCTCTCAGACCAGTTACCCGTCATAGCCTTGGTGGGCTGTTATCTCACCAACTAGCTGATAGGCCGCAGGCCCCTCTCGAACCGAAAAATCTTTACCCTTTCGGAACTATCCGGTATTAGCACATATTTCTATGTGTTATCCCTGAGTTCGAGGAAGGTTCCAACGTGTTACTCACCCGTTTGCCGCTCCCCTGCTCCCAACCTATACTTGTCCCCGAAAGGGGAAAATAAATTATAGACTGAGAGCAGGGGCGCTCGACTTGCATGTATTATACATACCGCCAGCGTTAATCCTGAGCCAGGATCAAACTCTCCACAAAAAAATGTGAAGACTTGCAATTAAATTGCAAGCAAATTTTA
>Ga0172375_10013375_pt1 | contig 10180 bp, 8 predicted proteins | sample LakKiv1m_FD_114537 | JGI IMG/M metagenome (GOLD analysis project Ga0172375, IMG submission 114537) | Freshwater microbial communities from Kabuno Bay, South-Kivu, Congo - kab_092012_11.1m | ecosystem: Environmental > Aquatic > Freshwater > Lake | place: Democratic Republic of the Congo...
CCTCTCTTGCGATCTTGGTATTATAGAGGAGCGGCAGGATAGGGTGATAGAACGGGCTTACGATAACTTCTATCTGGCCTGAGCCCATGGCCTTTTTGTATCCGGGGATAATTTCTTTGAGAATATAGAGCTGTTTATCTAAAACAGTCCTCTTTTCCTCTTCGCTAAAAAACCTGGCTTTATCTACCAGTTTCTTTAGCTCCGCTATATTCTTCCTGTAGCTGGGGTCAAACCAGCTTAAATTAAACCATACCTGCAGATCCAGGTAATCCTGGCTGCTAAATTCAGCGCCCCTTAACTTCTTAAAATAGAGCTCATAATATCTAGGGAAGATCGAGATGACCCGCTCGCGGTTAATGGAGAAGAAGTTATCTAAAATGAAGACCCGATCAGCTAAGCTTAAATCCTGGGCTGGCTTGTAGGAGAGCTCCAAGAATTTATCTTTGACTTTAGCGTGATTGTAATCCTGGAGCTGCTCTATTAATGAGGGGACCAGGTTAAAGGTCTGGTGCACTGCAGGGTAACTCGAGAGCATCTCTACCATATCCAGGTAGTCCTTAATCCCGTGCAAGCGCACCCAGGGAAGCCCGGTCTCTTGAGTCAAGAGGTTCTTGTAGTAGGGCTGATGCATATGATAAATTAAAGCCAGGTATAGCATATTTGGAGTTTAATAAAAAACCCCCGGGGGACTAATCCCCCAGGGGTTTTGTGTTTACATAGATGCTAGCTTAGAAGGTTACCTTCATAGTACCGATAACCTGTATTGCTCTATCCTGCTTGCCATTAAACGCAGCTCCAGGGAAGAGCCAGTCGTTGCTTAGCCCGAACTGCACATCTTCGGTATAATCATAGGTGGCAGTAAGGTCTAGCGCGGTACACAGGGTTCTCTCGCTCGTCAAAACATAGGCACCATAGTTAGTACCATCGGAGTTTGCGTTAGCAGCGTTAAACCCTCTTGTTTTATGGCCAGTGCGATAATACCCCCAGTTAGCCATTAAGGTAATATCCTCAGCTGGCTTCATGCTTCCCTTAAGGTTAAGCGCCTGAAGGTTAGTGTAGGGTATTAGCGTATAGACGATTTTGTTCATTACATCGGGCTGGTCATAATACATGGAGTTCCAGCGGTTGCCTAAATAAGTATAGTCTAATTCAATAACAGGTGAATACTTGGTGTTTAAGGCGTAGCTGTTCAAAATCTGGAAAGCTACGGCGTTTCTTTTTGTGTCTTGCTCGTCGCCAATAGTTTGGCGGCTGTTTGCAAACTCAAATGCTAATTCAGCTGTTGTCTTTAACCTCTCGACAGGATTCATGGAAAGCAAAGCGCCTACGGCATAAGTCCTAGTAGGCTTATCCACGCCAGCGGTCAAGGCATCATCTGAATCCGTCTGTGCAAATCCGTATGCTTCGACAGACGTTTTCTTGCTGATATCATACTTGGCATTAATACCATACAGGTTAACGTCATCGTTTGGACCAGTAGTGATTCCTTGTGTATTGAGGTTCTCATCAATCTTAGAGTACACAAAATCCACTACTAACGGGTCATAATTCAACGTTGCCTTGATGGCATCAAATGCTTTCTTCAGAGTAAGGTCAGTAGGAACACCGGCAATAGAGCTTGCAGCAGCAGCGCCGGCAACATAGTTCCTGGAGTTACCCATAAGTAACCCGTTACCAAGCCTGATCTCTTGACGTCCGACCGTTAAGCTCAAAGGAGAATACAAGAACTCCTTCAAGGTAACAAAAGCAAGGTCAATGTCAATATCATCGTTATTATTGGTTACGGTATTTTGGGTACCCCAATTTCTTTCGTTGATCAACCTAATGGTTGTCATTACGTTATCGGTAAGGTCAGCATCAACTCTTAAGCGGATCTGCGAGAGAATCAACGATTCTGAATCCTTGTCGCCATTGACGAGGTTGATTTGTTTTCTCAGATTATAGTTGTCTCTTGAGATTCCACTCATGAGTATATCTCCGCTTACCTTAACATTCTGGACTTCGGCGTATGCGGCAAAGCTGATGCCGACCACAAATGCCAGGGCCAGAATTAATATTAAGCGTTTCTTCATTTGTTTTATCCTCCTTTAAAAATACTTGAATAGGTACTATATTAACTAGGTTTTAAGATGTTATTGCCTAGATATTTTCTCTATATGTATATCGCTGGATTTATCTGGCTTTAAGCTTAATTACGGTAGTTCACCTCCTTTTCGCTTGATATTAAAGCCATATCCCGCGGTATATCCCTAATTTTCATCAAATCTATCACATAACTGCTTAGTTGTCAAGGGTTTTTTCGTCCCCAAACGGCGCTTCTCTAAGGGCTTTTTTAGCTTTCTTAACCCCCGCTGCTCCGCTTTGCTTCGCAAGGCGCGGGGGTAAGTTCGGGCAGATGACTTAGCTTCGCTTATGCTCGCTAAGTCATGCCCTCACTTATTTGACCGGTTTATTCGAGCTTTTCTTAGAGAATTGCGCCTTTGGGCCTACTGAGATGGTCAGGGTTATGCTCTTTCCCTTAGCCAGCATATTCACGATACAGCTCTCCTGCTCACGCTCAAAATTGAGTATACACTGGCCGTATTCAATGACATTAAGCAGGTTCCAGCTGTACATAGGCATCTGTTCCTTATAGAAGTTGACTACCTGCTGGGGCTCAGCCTTGCCTTTGTATTTTAAGAGGCCTACGCGCACGCCCGCGCTTTCAAAGGAGTAGGAATCCTGCGCAATGAGCTTAAAACGCGCGGGGACAGGTATATCGTTATATTTAAGTGTTGCCTGAGGCTCAAGCAACCCGGGATTGGTCATCTGGGTATCCTGCTTAGAAGTCCATGCGCAGCCTGATAACATAAGAACACAAGAACACGCCAACAGAAAAGCTTTAATCCTCATCTTCCCTCCCTCTCTTTTATAAACCCGGCTACATCTTTGTAGAGATTATCTATATCCTTTTGGCTTAAGCCTGCCTTTAATCCTATATTCACCAGATGCCTGGGACTGATAATATCTTCCGGTGCATGGCTGTCATTATTCAAAATTAACCTTGCCCCTGATTTTAAGGCTTGAGCAGCAACAAATTCATTAGTCTGGGAGTGACCGGTGCGGCTGGTAAGTTCCAGGAATACGCCTTTTCTCTTGGCGAGTCGAATCTCTTCTTCAGTGATTAACCCCGGGTGCGCCAGGATATCGATATCCGCAGAAAGCGCCGCAAGGTTAGTCCCTTTAATCACCGGTTCACATACGGTCTGGCCATGCGCGACAATAATCTTGATACCCTTGCTTCTGGCGTAGTTAGCCAAAGGCTTAAATTGTTTTAATGGCAGGTGTGTCAGCTCAATCCCGGGGAGCACCTTTATAGCGCAGTCTTTTGGCCAATTCCTGGTAAAGGATAGAGTGGACCGGACTACTGACTCGATATTGCTGTAATCAGCATGATCAGTAATGGCTATGGTGTTGTAGCCACAGGCAAGATAGCGCACCGCCACCTCCGAAGGAAGCAGAACGCCGTCACTTAATAATGTGTGTGTATGTAAGTTGTACATTTAATGAGGCCACAACTTACGGAGTGAAACGACGTAAGTTGTCTGGCCGAATTAATCCCTTACAGCTGCTATTGCAGGTATCCTGTAAGGGATGAGCGTTTCATGCCCCTGGCAGGAATCGAACCTGCCACACGCAGTTTAGGAAACTGCTGCTCTATCCTTATGAGCTACAGGGGCGTTTTATTTTATTCCCCGCGAAACTTTATCAAAGAATATATCGGGTAACCCACCAGCTTATCCTTGCCCCTTAAATCCACCAGCTCTATTAAAAAGGCAATCCCCGCGATCTTAGCCTTCTCTTGCTCCAGGAGCTGGGTTACTGCCTTTACTGTGCCGCCTGTAGCCAGGAGGTCATCCACAATCAAAACCTTATCCCCCGCTTTTACGGCATCCTGGTGCATCTCTAAGGTATCTGTCCCGTATTCCAGGTCATAGGTTACGGATTTGGTCTTCCAGGGGAGTTTCCCCTTTTTACGCACAGGCACAAACCCGGCGCCTATACCTTGGGCAATAGCGCCTCCCAGTATAAAGCCCCTGGCCTCCACTGCTACCACCAGGTCGATCTTTTTATTTTTATATTTTTCAACCAGCCTCTTTACCGCTTCTTTAAAGGCAGTTTTATCTTGCAGTAGGGTAGTGATATCGCGGAAGAGTATCCCCGGCTTTGGAAAATCCGGGATACTGCGCACATGTTTTTCAAGATCCACTTTTTGTTTTACCATTTTTATAATACCTCTTTAATATCCTTTTCCTGTTGTTCGACAAAACGCCTGAGCTTTCCCAGCGCCTCTTCTTCTATCTGGCGCACCCGCTCGCGGGAGATCCCTAATTTCTTAGAGGCCTCTGCCAGGGTGTGCGTCTTTCCGTCAGCTAATCCAAAACGCATATCCAGGACTTCTTTTTCCCGGTTAGTCATTAACTCCAGGAGGTTCCCCACCCTTTCTTTATCCAGGAAATGGTCTATCTCCTTATCCGGGGATATTGAAGTCTGGCTCTGCACCAGGTCCATAATCTGGCTATCTCCCTCTTCGCCTACCGGGGCATCAAGCGAGGAGGTCTGGGTATTCAGCCAGAAACTGATCTGCTTCATCTTTGCCTGGGAGATATTCATTTTCTTGGCGATCTCATCGTCTTTAGGCAGGCGTTTTAGTTTCTGAGAGAGGCGCTCTGAGGTCTTCTTCCACTTAGCGATCAACTCATTCATGTAAACCGGGATGCGGATCATCTTCCCCTGCTCGGTGATAGAGCGGGTAATCGACTGCCTTACCCACCAGGCAGCATAGGTGGAAAAACGGAAACCTGTTTTATGGTTATACTTATCCACTGCCTTCATCAACCCGAGATTCCCCTCCTCTATAAGGTCCAGGAAAGGTATCCCCAGGTAGAAGTATTTTTTGGCGATATTGATTACCAGGCGCAGATTCGAGCGGATCATCTTCTTGCGCGCCTGCTCACCCCGCTGGCCGCCTCTTTTAATGCGCTTGCTTAGCTCCACCTCTTCCTTGGCGGTCAATAAAGGGATCTCACGTATCTCTTTAAGATATGTCTTTAAGGCTTCCATAATTTCCCTTCTTTTACTTACGCTTCTTGTTCTTCAATACTGCCTGCGCCGCGGCAAGGCTGGCAATCGGAACGCGAAATGGCGAACAGCTTACATAATCCATATCCACGTTATGGCAGAACTCCACAGACCTGGGCTCTCCGCCATGCTCTCCGCAGATACCTACCTCAAGGCTCTTGTTAGTTGAGCGGCCGCGCGTTATCCCCATCTTGATTAATTCCCCCACTCCCTCTTGGTCAATGCTCTGGAAGGGGTCCTCCGGGAGTATCCCTTTTTTGATATACTCCGGCAGGAACCCGCCTATATCATCGCGCGAAAAACCAAAACCCATCTGGGTAAGGTCATTGGTCCCGAAAGAGAAGAATTGCGCAACAGTGGCTATCTTGTCCGCCACGATTGCGGCGCGGGGTATCTCGATCATGGTTCCGAACATATGTTTTATCTTTTTGAGGCTGTATTTCTTTAAAACCTCCTGGTAGACCTTCTTGGCAATTGCCAGCTGATCGTTCAATTCAGCTACGTCGCAGACCACCGGTATCATTATCTCAGGATATGGTTTCCTGCCTTCCTTAAGCAGCTCAGCAGCTGCTTCAAATATGGCGCGTATCTGCATTGCGCTCACTTCAGGATAGGTCACACCTAAACGCACGCCGCGATGCCCCATCATAGGGTTAGACTCATGTAGGTCATCTGCGCGCTTGGAGAGCTCATCCATGCTGATATTCAAATCCTTGGCCAGCGCCTGCAGTTTTTCTATATTACGAGGAACAAACTCATGCAAAGGAGGATCCAGCAGGCGGATTACCACAGGGTATTCATCCATTGCCTCCAGTGTGCCTTTGATATCTTTTTTCACGAAAGGAAAGAGCTCCTCTGTTGCCTTCTCTCTCTCCTCCTCTGTCTTAGAGACAATCATCTTGCGCAGGATAAATAAAGGCTCATCTGCGCCCTTACCGTAAAACATATGCTCTGTCCTAAAAAGCCCTATGCCTTCTGCGCCGAATAATCTGGCTTTCCTGGCGTCTTCCGGGGTATCGGCGTTGGTGCGGATACCCAGCCTCTTAAGAGAGTTGCAAACTTTAAGGAAATCGCTGAGCAGTTTATTCTCCTCTGAGGCATCCATCATGATCAGCTGGCCTTCGTAGACATTCCCCTTGGTGCCGTTTAAGGTAATCCAGTCGCCTTCCTTGAGCAGCTTGTTTTCTATGCGCAGCTCTTTCTTTGCAGCGTCAACGTGTAATGCGCCGCAGCCGACAATACAGCATTTTCCCCAGCCGCGCGCAACCAGGGCAGCGTGAGAGGTCATCCCGCCCCTGGCAGTAAGTATTGCCTGGGCAGAGCGCATACCCTCTACGTCTTCCGGATTAGTCTCTTCGCGCACCAAAATAACCTTCTTGCCGCGCTTTGCCCATTCCACTGCGTCATGGGCAGAGAATACTATCTGACCGTTGGCGCCTCCCGGACCTGCAGGCAGGCCTTTTGCCAAGGGCCGGTGCGTCAATTCTGCCTTAGGGTCGATGATAGGATGCAGTAATTCATCCAGCTGTGCAGGCGTGACGCGCATAACCGCTTCTTCTTTTTTGATGGTTTTAGCAGCAAGCATCTCCATAGCCATTCTTACGGCTGCCGGGCCATTACGTTTTCCCACGCGGCACTGCAGCATAAACAGCCTTCCCTTTTCTATGGTAAACTCAATATCCTGCATATCGCGGTAGTGTTTCTCAAGCCTTCTCTGGATATCGTAGAGCTCCTTATAGATCGACGGCATTATCTCTTCCAGCGTGTGCAGCTCTTTATTATGTTCTGACCTGGAATATCCATTGATGGGGGCAGGCGTGCGGATACCCGCGACCACATCTTCTCCCTGGGCATTAATAAGGTATTCACCGTAGAAGTTGTTCTCTCCGTTACCGGGGTTACGCGTAAAGGCGACGCCGGTAGCTGAATCATCCCCCATATTGCCGAAGACCATGGTCTGGACATTGACCGCAGTCCCCCACTCATCAGGTATATTCTCTATGCGCCTGTAACTTATGGCGCGTTTTCCGTTCCAGGAGGAGAATACCGCGCTTATCCCGCCCCAGAGCTGCTGCATAGGCTCATCCGGAAACTCTTTCTTTAAAACCTCTTTGATCTTATCTTTAAATAAAGAGCAGAGCTTTTTCAGGTCTTCGGAGCTTAAATCAGTATCAGACTTGCAGCCTTTTTCTTTTTTGAGCGTATCCATTATCCGCTCCAGCTGTTTGCGGATACCCTGGTCTTCTTTTGGCTCTATCCCCCCAGCCTTCTCCATCACCACGTCAGAATACATCATAATCAGCCTGCGATAAGCATCGTAGACAAAACGGCTGTTGCCGTTACTCTGTTTGATAAGTCCGGGGATAGTCTTTTCAGTAAGCCCTACGTTTAATACCGTCTCCATCATCCCGGGCATAGATTTTCTTGCGCCTGAACGCACAGAGACCAGGAGCGGGTTCTCGGCATCGCCGAAGCCCCTATGCATCAATTTCTCTACCCTCTCCAGCGCCTTCTGCACTTCTTCTTTCAAGCCCTTAGGGTAGCTCTTTTTATTCTCATAGTAATAGGTGCAGACTTCCGTAGTAATGCTAAATCCGGGAGGTACGGGAAGCTTGAGTTCTTTATGCCCGGCCATCTCAGCCAGGTTCGCTCCCTTTCCGCCCAGTAGATTTTTCATGCTTTCGTTTCCGTCAGCCTTGCCGCCTCCGAAGAAGTAAACGTATTTTTTTGCCATTGCTTTTAAAACCCTCCTGTTCTTACGCCAACTTGTTATTGAGATACTCTTTTAACCTGTCGATATTAATACGCTCCTGCTGCATACTATCTCTCTCGCGCACCGTTACCTGCCGGTCCTCCAGCGTCTGCACGTCTACCGTGACGCAAAAAAGCGTACCTACCTCATCCTGCCTGCGGTAGAGTTTGCCGATGGCTCCGGTATCATCATAGACGGTAATAATAGATTTCTTTAAGTCACTCGCTATTTTCTTAGCCAGCTCCACTATTTCAGGCCGGTTCCTTAAAAGCGGCAGCACAGCCACTTTTGTAGGGGCCAGCTCCTTATGCAGTTTTAAGACTACGCGGATATCATCCCTGACCTTTTCTTCTGCATAGGCATCAGCCATGAATGCCAGGACGCTTCTATCCACTCCCCCTGAGGGCTCGATGATGTAAGGGTAGATCTTTTCTTTCGTAGCTTCATCAAGATAGCGCAGCTCTTGACCCGAGGCCTGCTCGTGCTGTTTTAAATCAAAGTCTGTGCGGTTGGCAATACCTTCCAGCTCTGACCAGCCAAAAGGAAAGTTATATTCTATATCCGTGCAGGCCCTGGCGTAATGAGCGAGTTCATCTTTACCATGGGGCCTTTTTCTTAAATTATCTTTATTCAGGCCAAGGCCAAGGTACCAGCTAAATCTGTAATCAATCCATTCCTCCAGCTTCTTATCGGCTTCGGACGGATGCACAAAATACTCTACCTCCATCTGTTCGAACTCACGCGTGCGGAAGGTAAAATTCCCCGGGGTGATCTCGTTACGGAAGGACTTGCCTATCTGCGCCAGGCCAAAAGGAAGCTTGGGGTGCTTTGAGTCCAGGATATTCAGGAAATTGACGAACATCCCCTGCGCTGTCTCCGGCCGCAGGTAAACCATGCTTGCCGAATCCTCAACCGGGCCCTGGTGAGTCTTATACATTAAATTAAATTCTCTAGGATCGGTAAGCCCTACCTTACCGCAAACCGGACAGGTATTAGGCGCTTTCTTTAAAGCAGGATCGTCTATTCTTGTTCTTTTTCTACAATTTAAGCAATCCAAGTATACATCGAAGAAATTTTTTACGTGGCCTGAGGCCTCCCAGACCTTAGGATGCATGAGTATTGCCGCATCCATACCGAAGATATCGTTGCGCTCATATACCACGGATTTCCACCAGGAGCGCTTTACGTTGTTTTTAAGCTCCACGCCGTAAGGCCCGTAATCCCAGGTATTGGCTAAACCGCCGTAGATATCCGAGGACTGGAAGATAAACCCCCTGCGTTTACACAAAGATACCACTTTATCCATTAAATTTTCAGCCATAACTTTTTATTTTTAACACAATTTGTAACTAAAATCAAGTAAAATCAAGCTCTCTCCTATATCCTCTTTATGCTTGAGATAATCGCCGCCAGCTTATCTATATCCAGCGAAGCGTTCTTATCTCTTATATAAACTTTAAAGAAATCCCCCCCGGCAGTAACCATATTGCAGTCAAAGTAATTCCCTGACGGGTCAAGGCTGTAGGTAATAAAACCCTTCTTATCCGCGATACTGAAACTGGCTATCTTAATATCCGTTTTCTTACCGATATCAGGAGTAAAAACTCCTTTCATAATCACAAAAAAGGCGTCAGTCAGGTTCTTGATATCCGGGCTGCGCGCATACATTACCCGTTTGATAAAATCATAATCATTCTTTATGCCGGATTTATTAACTTGAGGGAATGCGGTAACAAAGAAATCCGGATTCTCATGGAGCAAATAGACTACCGCACCGGTATTCTTCTCTCTTCTTTTCTTATAATAAACCTTGCTCACCAGCTCCTTGACTACCTTAAACTCTTTAGGCAGGAATATCTCCATCTGGGGCAGCTGATAGCGCAGGAGCCCACAGAGGTATACGTCGTTTATCAAAGGGTCGGCTATCTCTGTTTGCGGCCTGATATATAATATCGGAGACTTACCGAAATCTCCCATACCTGCTTCAACGTAGAGCCTAAGGATCCCCGGGGCGCCAAACTTGATTACGAATACGAGGCCCAATGCCAATACTAAAGCCGCAGAAACAAACTTCAGTATTTTTTCTCTTGTTTTGTTCTTCATTCTTTTAATTTTTTAAGTTCTTCTTCTTTAATAGTAAAGCTATATTCCGGGCCCGGGAACTTACCTCCTATAACCTCGTTTTTATAGCTTTCTACGGCTTTGCTGATTTCAGCCGAAATATTGGCGTATCGTTTGACAAACTTAGGGGTATAGCGCTCAAAGAGCCCCAAAAGGTCATGAATGACGAGCACCTGTCCGTCGCAG
>Ga0172375_10013376_pt1 | contig 10179 bp, 5 predicted proteins | sample LakKiv1m_FD_114537 | JGI IMG/M metagenome (GOLD analysis project Ga0172375, IMG submission 114537) | Freshwater microbial communities from Kabuno Bay, South-Kivu, Congo - kab_092012_11.1m | ecosystem: Environmental > Aquatic > Freshwater > Lake | place: Democratic Republic of the Congo...
CCGGGGATGAATATTGGTCCAATCCTCTCTTCACTTTGTATCCCGAAATCGGCCCCAGCCACATGAAGAAGCAGGACTAGCTGGCAAGTCAACCCTCACTTCTCCGAATGTCCCTTTCTACTATAATGTTTGATATTGGTATAAGTCTCAAGAAGAGGGAGCGCCACGTGTAACACGTGGCGCTCATCATACCATATATCTGGCACTTACGCAGAGATGTCTTTCTCCTGTTTTCTTCTCCTGATGATAAAGAACCCTGCCGCCGCGAGTATGGCAGCTATACCTATTACCAGACCGATTATCCATCCCTTGCTGCTGCTCGCTTCAGGTGTTTGGTCGCTATTTCCCGCTGGAACAACTTCAAGGCCACTTTGCGCAGGCTCGGGTGTTGCTTTCGGTTCGTCTTGCGTTATCTGGGGGGCTGGTTCCTGTATTGTTTCCGCCTTTTTACCTATAAGCCCGAATACCGACAGCCCGTCAGGCGAGATACCTTCAAAAACAGCCCTTCCCTGCTCATCGTAACCAAGGAAAGCGGTTTCCAGGACCTGCTGTGTACTCGTTTCCGGGTTATAGCGGATGATTCGTATGGCATCGGTGCCGCCGTTGGCCTCGACCCAGTCCTTCCCGACCACCATGGTGATAGCGGCGCTCCGGATATCGGCACCGTTTTGGAGGTTGGTCTTTTCCACATTGATAGTGTAAGCGATGGAAATGTCGCCCAGGCCGGCATTGGTTGCCGCTAGCTGGAAGGCGCTGTCTGCCTGTGAGTCCGGTTCCAGAGAAGTGGTTATTTTCACCTGAGCTCCATCAGGTAAAGTCGCCAGTTCGAGATTAACCGTGCTCGCCACTTCACCCAGGGACGGGTTCTCAGACGTGAAGTCTTTTACGGTAAAGCCGGCGCTGGACTTTATGGCCCGGACTTCGGCATAAGCTTTATCACCTGTGCCAATACACTCGCCGGTTTCGATGATGATGGTTGTGCCCAGGTCACCGGTCTCGTCCACAATCTGGAGTAAGGCTTTCCCACCGGATGTTGCTGAAGCTGCCGGGATCTCCAATCGATTGCCTTTGAAGGTCACTCCGGCTGCGTCCGTAAATGAGCCAAGTTTGGCTCCCTCTCCAAGAGTGACAGGGATATTGACCATGAGTTTAGTTTGCTCTCCCGATACGGTTATCAGGCTGCCGGTGACACTCAGAGAATTACCCTCAGTATCAAGAGCGGTCGGTTCCGTACCGGTATCAATATTAGCTATGGGGCGAGCATTGTCGTCCTCTTCAACGGGGGTGGGCGTAGGAGTGGGAGTTGGCGAAGGAGCGGGTTCAGGGTCACCCCCTCCACCGCCGCCGGCAGGCGCCGTGATACTGGCGGTGGTCGTGGGCTGAGTGAGCGAGTAGTTACCAGCGTCATCGCCGCTCAGGGTCAGGACGGAGATAGTGACTGTCTTACCCGTGCCTACGTTAGCGTCCGCGAAAGTTCCGGTGACAGAAGACACTTCCAGAGTGACATTATCTCCTGTAATCGCTCCCACCAAAGTGGCGCTGCTTGTGTTCAGCGTAGCGGTGGTATTTCCATCGTAGACTTTATTGGAAGCTGTGATGCCGGTCACAGTCAATTCTTTTTGCGTGATATTTGCGGTGACAGTGGGCTGGGTTAGCGAGTAATTGGCGACATCATCACCGCTGATAGCTAATTCTGAGATAGTTACCGTCTTGCCTGTGCCGACGTTTTTGTCGGCGAAAACGGCCGTTGCTGAGCCGGTGTTCAGAGTTACATTATCGCTCCCGACTGCCCCCACCAAGGTGGCGTTATCTGTGTTCAGCGTGGCAGTAGTATTACCACTATATACTATGTCATCAGCCGTAATGCCGTTGACCGTTAAGGCTTTAGCCATAATCGTGCCGTTGGTGACCGGGGTATATGTCACGCTGTAGTTATTGCCGCTGTTGCCGTCGGAGACCGTGCCTGCCGGTGTCAGGGTTTTATTCGTGCCTACATTCTTGTTGTCGAAGGTCTGCGTCCAGGTGACATTATCGCCGGAGACTAATGAACCAGAGGTGGTTGTCGGTGTCCCGGACGAACTCGTCGTTCCGTCATAGGTCTTGCTGTCCGTAGCTGCCGTGACCGTGATAGAACGTACAGTGATATCAGCCGTGGTTGCCGCCGTAATGCCGGCGAGCGAATAGTTGGCGGCATCATCGCCGCTGATGCTGATGCCGCTGATGTTTACCGTCTTACCAGTACCCACGTTTTTATCTTCGAAGGCGGCGCCGGTGTAGCTGGTTGTAATGGTATCACCTTCAATACAGTCATCGGAGAGGGTCACGGTGGCCGTGGTGGCACCGTCGTAGACCTTATTGACGCCGGTGGCGGTTACGGTTAGTGTTTTAGCGGTAATATCAGCCGTGGTGGTGGGCTGGGTGAGTGAGTAGTTACCCGCGTCATCCCCGCCGAGGGTCAGGCCGGAGACGGTCACCGTTTTACCCGTACCCACGTTATTATCGGCGAAAGCTCCTGTAGCCGAGTCTTTGTTCAACGTTACCGAGTCCCCTTCGATCGCTCCCACCAGGGCGGCGTTGCCGGTATTCAGTGTGGCATTAGAAGTACCATCATAGGCCTTATTGTTTGCCGCGATGCCGCTGACCGTCAGTGCTTTAGCTGTAATGTTCGCCGTGGTGGCGGGCTGGGTGAACGAGTAGTTACCAGCATCATCACCACTGAGCGCCAGGCCGGAAATAGTAACCGTCTTGCCCGTACCCACGTTCTTGTCGCTGAAAGCGCCCGTGGCCGAGCCGGTAGCCAGGGTTACATTATCGCTCCCGATCGCTCCCACCAGGTCGGCGCTGCCCGTATTCAGTGTGGCTGTAGTAGTTCCGTCGTAGACCTTGTTATCGGCGGTGACGCCGCTTACCGTTAATGCTTTGGCTGTTATAGAACCAGTGCTGACGGTAGTATAGGTCACGCTGTAGTTATTGCCGCTGTTACCGTCGCTGACCGTGCCTGCTGGCGTGAGAGTTTTATTCGTGCCCACATTCTTGTTATCGAAGGTCTGAGTCCAGGTGACGTTATCGCCGGAGTCAAGCGAGCCGGAGGTAATGGTGGGTGTCTCGGATGAGTTGGTCGTACCGTCGTATTCTTTGGTATCGGTGGCTGCCGTGACCGTGACGGCTTTGGCGGTAATCGTGCCGGTGGTGACCGTGGCATAGGTCACGCTGTAGTTGTTGCCGCTGTTACCGTCGCTTACCGTTCCCGCCGGCGTTAACGTCTTATTCGTGCCGACGTTCTTGTTATCGAACGTCTGTGTCCAGGTAACATTATCACCATCTGCCAGTGAGCCGGAGGTGATGGTCGGCGTTCCCGATGAGCTGGTCGTGCCGTTATACTCTTTGGAATCCGTGGCGGCGGTAACAGTGATGGCCCTGGCGGTAATCGTGCCGGTGGTGACCGTGGCATAGGTCACGCTGTAGTTGTTGCCGCTGTTACCGTCGCTTACCGTTCCCGCCGGGGTAATGGTCTTACTGGTGCCGACATTCTCGTTATCGAAGGTCTGGGTCCAGGTGACGCTGTCGCCGGAGGCCAGCGAGCCGGAGGTGATGGTGGGTGTTCCGGATGAGCTGGTGGTGCCATCATATTCTTTGGTATCGGTGGCTGCCGTAACCGTGATGGGTCGCGCCGTGATATCAGCTGTCGCTGCAGGTTGCGTGAGCGAGTAGTTACCGGCATCATCGCCACTGAGCGCCAGGCCGGATATGGTGACCGTCTTGGCCGTGCCGACGTTCTTATCGGCGAAGGTGCCTGATGCCGAGCCGGTGTTCAGGGTAACGTTGTCACTCCCGACCACGCCCACCAAGGCGGCGCTGTCCGTATTCAGCGTGGCGGTAGTATTGCCGCTATATACCTTGTTATCGGCGGTTATGCCACTGACCGTTAAGGCTTTAACTGTAATCGTGCCGGTGCTGACCGGCGTGTAGGTGACGCTGTAGTTGTTTCCGCTGTTGCCGTCGGAGACTGTGCCCGCCGGGGTCAGCGTCTTGTCGGTGCCCACGTTCTTGTTATCGAAGGTCTGCGTCCAGGCAACGCTATCACTGGAGGCAAGGGAGCCGGAGGTAATAGTGGGCGTGCCCGAAGAGCTTGTCGTGCCGTCATAGGTCTTGCTATCCGTAACCGCCGTGACGGTGATGGAACGCAGGGCAATATCAGCCGTGGTCTCAGCCGTGGTGCCGGCGAGCGAGTAGTTGGCGGCATCGTCGCCGCTGATGGAGATACCGCTGACACTTACCACCTTACCCGCGCCTACGTTTTTATCTCCAAAGGCGGCGCCGGTGAAGCTGGCGGTGAGGGTATCGCCTTCGACGCGATCGTCAGAAAGGGTCACAGTAGCCGTGGTGGTGCCGTCATAGACCCTGTTAACGCCGGTGGCGGTAACAGTCAGTGTTTTGGCGGTGATATTGGCCGCAGTCGTGGGCTGTGTGACGGAATAATAAGAGGCGTCATCCCCGCTGAGTGTCAACCCAGAGACTGTGACCGTCTTGCCCGTGCCGACGTTCTTATTGGCGAAGGCGCCCGCTGCCGAGCCGGTGTTCAACGATACAAAGTCCCCCTCCACCACTCCCACCAAAGCGGCGCTGTCTGTGTTCAGCGTGGCGGTGGTATTGCCGTCGTAGACCTTGTTGGAAGCCGTTATACCGCTTACCGTCAGCACTTTTGTGCCTATTCCCTGGATAGCGAAGGTATAAGGGTTTTCATCGGAGTCATCATTGGCGATAGATATGGTGGCAGTCCTTACCCCGGTGGACGAGGGGTTGAAAGTTACCTGGAAAGTGGTGCTGCCGCTGGCAGAAACCGTACCCGAAGGTTGCGTGGTAACGGTGAAATCGGCGGCGTGGCTGCCGCCGATGGCCACCTTGGGGTCCCCGCTCAGGGTCAAATCGGCCGTGCCGGTGTTCCTGATGGTGAAGGTGCGCGTAACACTGCCTGAATCTATGTCGGCGCTGCCGTAGTCGGTATGATCAGCGGTCGAGGGCGTGCTATCGCCGCTGGTTATCTCGGTGGAGTTGCCCTCCACGGTCATCTCGGGGGCGGAGCTAATGGACTGAAAGTGAAGCAAGGGATAGCCGTTATTGTCATTCCCGATATCTGCCGCCCACGTATCGGTGAAATCCCAGTCCACATAGGTGTCGGCATCATGCGGATAGGTCATCTCGTCGGTGGTGCGGCCCGTACCGGCGGCACTGGAGCTCTGCCCTGTGGTCTGGGTGTCCCAGTAAGAGGTTGTTACAGTGCACGAAGAAGCGGACGCCACCAGGCCACCTGCATAATCACCACTGACGGCGCCGGTGGCGTAACAATTCGTAATCGTAGCTGAAGAAACGGACCCCGCCAGTCCGCCGACATTGTAGTGGCCGGTGACCGAGCCGGTGGCATAACTGTCCGAGATGGTGCCTTGATACACCCTTCCGGCCAGCCCGCCGACTTCGTACCCGCCGTGATATTCATCGGTTACGGTGACGGAGCCCGTGGCGTAACAGCGGGTAATCGTACCCTGATAACTAGAGCCAACCAACCCCCCGACCTCCCAACCCCCATCGAAACCGCCGCTGGAAGTGACGGCGCCAGTGGCATAGCTGTCCGTGATGGTGCCCTGATAATTATACCCGACCAGCCCCCCGACCTCCCAACCCCCCTCGAAACCGCCGCTGGAAGTGACGGCGCCAGTGGCATAGCTGTCCGTGATGGTGCCTTTATTATATCCGGCCAGCCCCCCTACGTAAGATTCCGCGGTGACATTGATGTCTTCGACGCCCAGGTCGATTATCCTACCATCAGAACCGACATAGCCAAAGACACCGACAGAATATTCCATCTCTCTATTGATAGTCGCGTTGCTCAGGACATGGTTGTTGCCATCAAAGGTGCCGGTGAAATTGGTACCGCTGTTGCCTACCGGCGTCAGGGAAGCCTCGCCGAGATCTATATCTGCCGTTAGGATGAAATACTTGTCCCAGTCGGCGGAGGTGTTCATCAAAGTCGTCCAGTCGTCGGCCGTACTTATACGGTACGGGTCTCCCTCGGTGCCGCTGCCGCCGGAGTAGGTGGCCGCCAGTGCTGGCGTTACACCCGCAAACAGGAACGCAAGTATTACGCCAAGAGCGAGTGTAGTTTTAATAAGTCCTTTGAAAGTTCGAGATTTAATCATGACGCCTCCCTATTTTTTTCTAACCAGTGGTCGATAACCGTCTTCTTGAAACACCATTGGCGGCCAAGTTTTTGAGCTGGAATCTTCCCCTCGCGAACGAGCTTGTAAACAGTGGATTTGGGGAGCTTCAAATAGCCAGCCAGTTCTTCTACGGTCATTATTTCTTTAAATATGTCATCTGGCATTATATTCCTCCCTGTCATTGCCACCTGTCACTTATATATCATTTAATTTACAATAATTGATAGCTGTTGCCAATAATTTTCACGTAGGTATTTAGTACTGAACCAGGATTACCTCCTCGAATGAATAGCTGTCGCAATAACCTCTCAAAGCGTCTTCTGACCCATAAAATCCTGACCTTGCCGTGTTCTTTCGGACTCTTTCCTGATTGTTTCCAGGTTTTCCCTGCTAAAAATACGCCAGCCCCGCCTATCCCTGATAGGCTCTGCGATGACACCGCGTTTCAGCCAGCGTAAGAGTGTCGACCGGCTGATACCGGTCTCCCGGCATACCTCCTGGTGTGAACCCCGTTAAACTGGAGTAGAAAAGGCCACTAACAAGATAGTATTACGAGCATACTCTACCGGGCTCAGGTAGTCAAGACTCTGATGCAAGCGGTCAGTCCGGTACCAATCCCGGTAATCTTCCCAACCCGCCAGTGCCTCCTGGTAGTTCCGATACTCATGACGATAGATTTCCTCCGTTTTGTAGCTTGAGTTAAATGATTCGATATAAGGTTTATCTTCCGGGCATCTGACTCCGGCATATTCCAGCCTCACATTCAGTAAGCGAGCGGTTTCCCGGAATCGGTATGCCCGGAATTGAGAGCCGCGGTCCACTCGCAATGTCAGGTAGTAACCTTCCGGCACCTTGCCCCCGAAACGCTCCAACACAGCTTTCTCCAGGGCAGTCGCTGCCTCGACCGCCCGGCAGCGATCAGAGAAGACATCGCCAACGATATCCCGGTCCCAGGCATCGATAATGGCGCAGAGGTAGGCGTTACCCTGTCCCGTCCAGACATAGGTGAAGTCGGCTTCCCAGTAGCTGTTCGGAGCACTCGGTTTAACTATGGCCGGATGTGTCCATCTGACCCCTTTGGTTTTCCGGGGTTGCGTCAGCCCCAGGGCACGTAGATGGCGCAACACTTTTTTAGCGTTGACTGTCATATGCTGAGCATGCAACAGCCGGGTAATCTTGCGATAGCCATAGACTGCGTTATGCCCTTGGCGAACAGCGGTGATGGCAGACACCAACTCCGTATCCAGAGCCCGCGGCTTGCGCTTGACTATGGGATGGTAATGATAACTGGAACTGGCTAATTCCACCACCTTCAGGGCTACCGGGAGCAGGGTACCCGTGGTAGTCAGTGTCTGTACCAATTGGCGTTTCATGGGCGTGGTGAGATCCCGGCCAGCTTTTTTTGAGCCTCAATGATCAATGCCTGCTGTCCGGCCAGCTCCTTAAGCCGCCGATTCTCATCAGCCACCGGATCATAATTGCCTTTGCCCCGTTTGTCCGCCAGGGCCGCCCGGCCACCGGCCAAGAACTGCTCCTGCCACCGGTATGCCTGGGTGGCGCTTACGCCGTGTCGGGTACAGATAGCCGCGACAGAGTCTTGCCCCTTGACCATCTCCAAAACGATCATTACCTTTTCCTCATTGGTCCATTTCCTTCGGTTCATGCCACTCAGTTTCCTTTCCAGTGGCCTTACTATAGCTTATTTACCTCTCCAGTTATAACGGGGTGCATTTCACCTCCAGTAATAAGTAGCGTATTTTGCCGCCAATTACTACCGCCATAAATAAACCTCTTTTGACATAGTTCAAGATATATCAGCAGGGTATGACATACCTCCTTAAGAAAAACTGAATAATCGTGTAAAAATCTAAATATTTTCTAAACAAATAGAAACCGGAGGGTGAACTTCTACAAGGTTGACATATTCCAATATATGCCATGTTAGCCGGGTGGAATCACAAACAAGTCACGATGTAGATTCGGAAACTCACAGAAATATCACAGGTCCCGTTTCAATAATGACACGGGTAGTTATCATTCCAATGAGGTGTGAATTATAAATATCACGGTAAATTTTAGCTTTTCTAAAAGGGAAATGGCGAGAGGTTCTGCTTGCCACTCATGGTAACTTCAGATGTCACATTTTGAGTATTTGTTAAATCGCTTGAGATTAACTGAACATTCGAATTCTGCCCACCGCAGGATTTCTATTTCAAGACCTGATGTGTTATAATATATATGAGCCTCTTGCAAAATTACCTTGAGCCTGTCCGGAATTGACGATAAACTTCCCTGCCTAGCCCATTGATGCGGCCACCTCTCTCAAATAGGTCAAATACTCCGCAAAACTGCTTTGCGACTCGCTTTTTGTCAGTTCTTGAGCATACCTTCCCTTCGGCGCTCCGTTTCGCGCCCCTGAAAATAACCCACCAGCCACGATCAGGTGATGGGTTGGCCAACAAGCCGCATGAGTTGATCGGCTGTCAGTGCCAATATGCCGAACATGAGATGAGTCAATACTTTGGCATAGCCCCGGACTCGAATCATCCTGCCGCCAAATTCGTCTTTGAGTCGAGCATAAACTCTTTCAACATTCGTCCGCTCTTTGTAGCGACGGTCTTCTGGCCGTTCAAAATGAAGCAGTTCTAAACGCTGATCTTCGGCTCTCAGTTCTTCTTTCAGTTTCGTATTCCGGCGCGTGTTGATATCGATAATGGGTACATGCCCCAGCGATCGGCTACGTTCCCTGATAATCGGGGCATCATAGGCTGCATCCATCAGATCATACAGGTTGATGATCCGTTGACTGGTCATCGCTGCCAGCGGTAGCGCTACTTGACTGTCATGAGTTGAGGCTGAAGTCAGAATACAACTAATGGGGATTTGGCCATCGGCAGCATCAACATGAAACTTGAATCCTATCCATGTCTCCTTGTGGCCATTACTGTTCTTCTTCGTGCCAACATCACACTGATTGGGCAAATCTGCTAGCATTTCCTCCAGCGTCATGGTCCGCTGGCGTTCTAACCTCGTTGGGACTTTCACCGGTTCTTCACACTTCTTCGGACACCCCAGTTTCCGCTTCGGCTTTTTCTCATCGGATTCGATCTCGGCTTTGGTTGCTTTAGGTGGCTTTTCCCGGGCCTCAATCTCGGTCGAGTCCCGTGAAATATGACTGACAATGTCCTCCGATAGATTCTCACTGATCATTGCCTCATGAACACATGCTGGTAGCTGGCTCTCAGAAAACTCGGCGAAAGCCCTTGAGAATGTCGCTTCGCTTGGTATGCCATCCCTCTGTTCCCATCCACAGATGCGTCGCAACTTCTTGTCAGACGCCAGACGGTCCAATAGCGCACGCGTTGTCGGCATATTGTATACAGCCTTGGCAACAAAAGCTCGGGCAATCGCCGCACGCTCTTTAGGGGGACGTCCATACAAGCTGCGGCTGAAAGCAGTGAATCTCTCAATTCGAACCAGTTCCAACATGGTTACAAGTTTTTCCTCTTTCTCCGTCAGTTCGCCGAGTTGCTCCTCAAGCCAAGGGAATAGACTCTTTTGTATCCTTAACCAGTATTGGGATAGTGTCTTAACCGATGCCATTGCCAATCTCCTCCGCTTTCTTTCGCCTCCATTCTATCCTATTCGGAGAAGACAACCAATCTCAGCCCACGGTTAAAATATTCACCCTTACATCGCTTTTTGCAAGAGGCTCTATGTTATATGGAAATATATTACGTTACAAGGCTTCGGTTTATCACAGTTTTTCTTAGGGAGGCGGGGCGATGGCCAAAATACAGGATAAAATACGTGGCTCCGGGCGTTTGTAGTTGTTTTGAATCTTGAATTAGATGCTTTTACACGAAAGAGAGGCTGGGGATTGTCCAGATAGTTCCAGGATACTGCAACAGCTTTATGAGGAGACACCAAAAGTTGTTATCCGATAATCATAGTCCGAATCAAA
>Ga0172375_10013377_pt1 | contig 10179 bp, 6 predicted proteins | sample LakKiv1m_FD_114537 | JGI IMG/M metagenome (GOLD analysis project Ga0172375, IMG submission 114537) | Freshwater microbial communities from Kabuno Bay, South-Kivu, Congo - kab_092012_11.1m | ecosystem: Environmental > Aquatic > Freshwater > Lake | place: Democratic Republic of the Congo...
AGCAGCGGCTCAATTGCTTTCCACTGTTTATCAGTCAAATATATTGCTCGGCTCATAGGTCGTTGCCCTCCTATGAACCTTTATCGGCAAATTACTTAGGATGCCTTATGAAACCGCTTCTAGCGACTGTGGCGCAAGTGGCTTAACATTACACCGAAAAGAGTTTGAGAAACTGATCAATCATATTACTCAGACTCGTCGAAAATTCAGGGCTTTGATCGTTTCGGATTTTACCAGAATTTCACGTAAGACAGATGATTTCACCAGAATAACCGATTACTTATCCGACTTGGGTATAACTGCCATTTCGGCATTCAACACAACAGACGACAGCTTACGCCCAATGGAGTTTCTCCTTGGACAGGACGCCGATAAACTGCGCGATGGAAAGAAGATTCAAGACAAACGCCCTTTAGCTTTCAATAAGGTGAACGCGTGAGAGCAATCATTTATTGCCGAGTCAGCACGAAAGAGCAGGCGGAAAAAGGTTATAGCCTTCAAGGGCAAGAGGACGAGTGCCGCAAGTTCGCCGAAAATAATGGCTATGAAGTTGACCGCGTTTTTGTGGAGCGCGGTGAGAGCGCGAAAACTACTGAGAGAACCGAATTACAACATCTTATCAAATATGCGATCGCTAATAAGAAAAAAGTCAATGTTGCCATAGTTTGGAAGTATGACCGCCTCGCCAGAAATCTATCTGATCAAATCGAGTTAGTAAAAAATTTCAGTTCCCTCGGAATCAGAGTTCTTTCGGTTACGGAAAATAACGAGGATACGTCCGTCGGCAAACTGATGCGAAATATCATAGGAAGTTTTAGTCAATACGAAAATGACGTGAAAGCCGAGAGAACTATAAGTGGCATGAAGAAATGTTTGGAACAAGGCCGATGGTGTTGGCGTGCGCCTGACGGTTACACGCGGGTCATTGGCTCAGACGGCAAATCGACCCTGACGCCGTCAGTACTGGCACCTTTCATCGTCCAAGCGTTTGAACTGGTGGAGAAACGCCTGCTCAAGCAAACGGAGATCGTTCAGAAGCTCCGTCAAGCGGGATTTGAGAAGGCGACAAAAAGTCTTGTGAATAGAATCCTTCGCAATCCACTATATGCCTCGATCATACGAGTCCTGAAATGGTTCGATCATGATATTGACGCCATACATCCGCCATTGATTACGAAGGAGACCTTCTTCCGAGTGCAGGACATTCTCATCGGGAAACGTCCGACCGTTGTGCCGAAAATGCGGAATCATCCTGATTTCCCCTTGCGCAATTTTGTTCGATGCTCCAGATGTGGCGCAAAGTTCACGGGCGCGTTTTCGGTGGGGCGAAAGAAGATCAGATACCCTTATTATCGCTGTCGCGGCACAGGATGCGGCCTGAACGTCAAGAAAACAACACTGGAAGGTAAATTCTTTGAATTCCTAAAGGGATATGAATTCAAGCCCGAACTGCTAAATGCCTTCAAGAACGTTGTCATGGACGTCTGGAACAAACGGCAGGAGGAACAAATCAAGGCCGAATACAATATCGAACAGGAAGTCAAGGAACTCGAAGCCAAGAAGAACAGGATTGATGAGTTGATGGTCAAAGAAATTTTCGACGAGGAGACCTACAAACAGAAAGCCGCCGAGACGAAAGCTGAAATCCTTGCCAAGAAGGTTGAGCTTAGTGAGGCCAGAATCGAACTGAACGACATTGAGGCGTGCCTGAACTACTGCACGGCATTTCTTGCTTGTATCGCGAGCATTTGGTCAAACGCCCCGCTCAACCCAAGGCAACGGTTCCAACAGTTGATGTTTCCTGAAAATATAACCTTTGACGGGGAAACTTTTAGAACCACCGCTATCTCCCCTATCTTCAAGGAGATAGAAGCGGTGGTTTCTAAAAAGTATGATTTGGCGTCCCCGACCGGATTTGAACCGGTGTTGACGGAATGAAAATCCGTTGTCCTAGACCGGGCTAGACGACGGGGACACATGTCTGAAATGGGCGTGAATTATAACATCCTGCCGTAAAACATTCAACAAAACCTCCGTATTTTTTTAGTCCGCCGGTTTACCGCCGCCCCCTTTCCAAAATCGCGTCCGGAAATAAAGAAAAGCCGGGAATCCAATCCCGTAGTAGCCCCACACCAGAATCCGGGGGAAAGAATAAAAGTAAAAGTGCCCGAACGGAATGGCGGCCAGGCCATGATTGATCCAGGTTGAGAGGCGAATCGCCCACAGAGGGAAAAACGCCAGGAAAGAAGCGCGGTCGCCGAAGAGAAAAAGAAACGGGAGCGCGAGAAACCCCGTGAAAGTCGCGAAATTCATCAGAGGAACCACCAGAATATTCGCGATAAAGGCGGAAGGCGCGAAGATGTGGAAATAATAAAGGATCAACGGCCAGGTCCCGAGAGTCGCGGCGAAGGTCATCCGGAAAATTTCGGCGTAGAAACGAAGGATGCGCCGGGCCGGGGAAGTTTTTTGCGCGCTGCCGTTTTCTTGAACCAAACATTCGTTTTTCACCGAGAACGCGAAGAAAAAAATGCTCAGGATGCAGAGAAACGAAAGCTGAAGATCCAGGGCCCATAAATTCAGCGGATTCAGAAATAAAAGGACAAAGAGCGCGATCGCGAGACTGTTGAGCAGTTCACTGTCTTTCTCAAAGATCAGTCCGGTCATCAGAATGCCGCCCATGATGCCCGCACGCGCCACCGGAGGATTGCAACCCGCGAGAAAAACATAGAACCCGATGAACACAAGACAGAGGCACGCGTTAATTCTTCTCGGCAGAAAGCACAGGCGGAGCAAAAAATAAGCGAAGCCGCTCACGATCGAAACATTCATCCCGCTGACCGCCAGAATATGGGTGGTCCCGGTTTTTGAAAAGTCGGCCGAAATTTGGGACGGGATATTCCTCCTCGCGCCGATGAGCAGGGCCTTGAGGATTTCCCGCTCCGGGAACGGAAAATGTTTTTCAAGCCTTGCTTCGACGGAATCCCGAATCCTCAGGACTCTTTTATTGAAGGACAAAAGCCCCTTTTCGACCGAAAGAACACTGCCTCTGCCGTACCCGTAGAAAACCCGCCGTATTCCTTTAGTCTCAAGGTAAGCCCGATAACTGAATCCCCCCGTACCGGAAGCGCTCGGAGGAATTTTAAGTTCGCCTGAAATTTTCACGATATCTCCGAATTCAAAGCGCCGGCCCGAATTAAAAATAAAGACCTGAATCTTCCCGCTCCTTTTCTCAAGTTTCCCGTCCCGGAAGCTCCCCCTCAGCTTTAGAGCGAAAGACGATTGTTCCCTTTTTCCCTTTCGCCGGATTTCGGGAGCAGTCGAAATCACCCCAAGCAGAATCTCTTTTGTCTGAGGGGCGAAACTCGAAATGTCCTCAGGAGGGATCCGGCGTTCCAGTCCTTCCCGGCAGACGCCCAGCAAAAAGAATCCCGCGCAAAGCGCTCCCATGAATAATTCGCGCTTTTTAAACCGCGGGATCAGGAAAAGACAGGGCAGAAGAAGCGCGAAAGAGGTTCCGGACGGGACTCCAAGAACCCGGGAAATAAAAATTCCGGCCAGAAAAAACAGGGCGATCCGGACCGCGGGACGCCTCACGGAATTCCTCCTCCGCAATAGAAGCGCGAGACCGTAAACGCCCCCGCCGTCAGAAGGAACCGGAATCCCAATGAAACCGAAAGGATCAAAAGAATGATGTAGAGCAGAACTCTTTCGTAAGGAGACAGAAAAATGTGGAGACTTTTTCAGAGAAAAAGGAAAGAAAAATGCGGACTGGAGAGGATTATACCGCGACAATCAATGCAGGGAAATAGTAAACTGCCTCCCCTGTTTTTCGAGGATCACTTCATTTTCCCGAACGGCCTTCACGGAAGCTCCCTCAATGTCATCGCCGACGCCGACCAATTTCCCGTTGATCAAAGCGCTCCGGGTGTCGGTGTCGCTGACAATCCCCATCAGCTGAAACATTTTCTCGTTGCGCAGGGGCTGAGGGCCTCCCACAAGCCGTTCGTGATACATCTGCCGCATCGGTTTCGGCTTTTCCAGAACGACTTCGGAGACAACCGGCTTTTTGACATCGGGATTGGCCAGTTTCTCATGGTAAAGCTGGCGCAGAGGCTTGAGCGCAGAAGTCTCATCTTCCTGAAAAGAAACCCGCCGCACATACGCCTGATACACGAAAGACGCAACCAGATAGCAAAGCAGGATCAAAACAAATAAACCGCTCAGGCCCAGGATGGATTTCAGCGAGCGGCGGGAACCCGCGGGCGCTTCCGGATTCGGCGATCTGTTCGAGAAATCCAGAACATGATCAATGGAAAACGTCTCAAGCACGGAGCTTCGATCCCGTTCCTTCTCAACTTCCGCTTTTCTCAAGGCTTCATGAATGATGCTCATGCCGTCACCGCGACCCCTTCGGCTTCCTGATACGCGGCTTCGATCATTCCCTCGTCAATAGTCCTCAATCCCTTGACGTAAGCCGCCAGCATGGCCTTGTCGCAAATACTGTTGATCAAACGGGGAACCCCCTGGGTGGTTTCGTGAACCGTGCGAACCGCTTCCGGAGTGAAGAAAACTTTCGATTCCCCTCCCGCGACTCTCAACCGGTGCAGGATATAATTCTCCGTCTCCGACGCGTCCAACGCGGAAAGATGATAGCGCAGCATCACCCGCTGCCGCAGTTGAACCAGCGAAGGATCCCGGAGATTTTCCTTAAGCTCGGGCTGTCCGACCAGGACAATCTGCAAAAGTTTTTTGGTTTCGGTCTCCAGATTGGACAGCAGGCGGATCTGTTCAAGGGTTTTGGAGCCGAGATTCTGGGCCTCGTCGATGATTAAAACGGATGTCATCCCCTGCCGGTCCATATCCAGAAATAATTCGTTCAAGGCGTCAAAATAGCCTTTTTTATTCCGCTGACGGGGTTTGGCCCCGAAATCTTCGACGATCGCGTGAAGAAGCTGGATATCGGAGAGCCCCGGATTCAAAATGAGGGCGGTTTTCGCGGTCCCGTTAAGCTCGGAGAGAAGCCGGCGGCACAGTGTCGTCTTCCCCGCGCCGATTTCGCCGGTGATTTCGATAAATCCTTTCCGGTAGTTGATGCCGTAGAGAAGCGTCGCGAAAGCCTCCTGATGCTTCCGGCTGAAATAAATAAACCGGGGATCCGGTGTGATCCGGAACGGTTCATCCGACAGCCCGAAAAATTCTCTGTACATGCGCCGTATTCCTTTTTAATTTAAAACTCGCGCCTTTTATTTCTTCATCCCTGCCGGGCCGGCCAAAATCCCGGGCTTAAAAACTGATTTCAAAAACCTTGCCGTCTTTGCGCGGGAGCTCAACGCTCATCATCGCCGTTTTCGTCCCAAGCAGACTTTCTTTCCGGTTCGTGATCATTTCCCTGATTTTGATCCGCCGGCTCTTGAATTTCATGTTCGGGAACAAAATGGTCGCGCTCTTGTCTTCCATTCCATTGTTAACGGCAATCAAATAGTATTTCTTTCCTCTTTTATAGAGGCCCGTCTTGATGTCCCGCGTCTGGGAATGGACACAGTTGGAAATCTTGAAGTACTGAAGGACCGCGTGGATCAGTTCCTTGCTCGGCTCAACGCCCAAATGCATGATGATCCCCTTCCCGCAGCGTTTGATATAGCCGACCGTCATTTTCCCGAATTCCGGAATATCGACTTGAATCTTTTCCCCTTTGACCTGATCAAACACGTAAGCACTGCTCGTCAGGTCCGCTTTGATCCGGGATCCCAGGCGAATCGTGAACTGCTTCTTGAATTCAAAAAGAACGCGCGACGGATCATGGAACCCGATCAGATTGCAATTTTCAAAATTTTCATTTTTGCGGGGATAGTCGTAAAACGCGACGAGGATTCCTCCGTCCTTCACGTATTTCAGGACATTTTTCTGGGATCCCTCGTTCATCCACTGATTCCCGGAATAAAAGAGAATCTTTTTCCGGATGTCCCCCAGTTTGGGATCATACAGCTCATAATCGACATCCGCTTCATACAGCACGGAAAGAAGCGATCCTTCCTGTGAGATGGTTCTGGCCGCGTATTGAAGCGGCTTGAATGTCACCCCGACATCCGTCAATTTTTCGAGGGACGGCGGATCCAATTCCTTGAAGATTTTCACCACATCGCAGAAAACCTGATAAAGCTCGTGCCGGACTCTTCCCCATTCATTGATCGGTGACATGTACCAATTGTCCCGGTTGACCAGCATGTACCAGTTCCATCCCTGAACTCCCGCGAGCAAAGCCGTCAACGAGATCAACCGGTAATGATTGGGCGTTAAAACGCCGGATTCGTAATAGCGGGCATGCCAAACCCCCGCTGAAAATTCAGCGATGTAGGGAATCCGGGTGCTGGTCCTTATGTAACGGATTTTGTCCATCATCTTTCTTTGTTCGTGGACATCCTCCTTGAGCTCGCTGCTGGGATAGAGATCGATCCCCACAAAATCGGAAATTTTCTGCATCTGCGCCCAGTCATGGACGTAGAAAAACGGGTAGAGATTCAGGTAAATGGGAACGTCGATGCCCAGTTTTCTGTAGGCATCCACGCACCATTGGGCGCACTTGGCCGAATAGTAGTATTTGAATTCGATGTAATCGAGATTCCGCCGCAGTTCCCGGTCTCCTTTGAGCGGAAGCCCGCGATAATTCGTCAGCATGCAGGCGATGTACGGGCCGGCCTCCTCAAACCGCCGATAATCCGTGCCCCAATTCCGGTTCAGCTTTTCGATCTGGTTCCCGTATTTCATTTTCAAAAACTGCTGAAAAATTCCGGGCCGGCCCGCAAGGCCGTACTGGCTTCCGTAGATGTCCGGCCAGGGATCGATTTCATTGTCCGCCTGAAACATGATGATGTGCCCGCCGGGCCGGCTCGCGAGATAAGGTTTCAGGACCGCGCAAACCTTTTGCATATAAACTTCCGCGTAATTCAGGAACTGCGGATGCAACCGGTGATATTTCCTCACGTAGGAAGGAACTCCGTCATTCGGCCATTCGCTGTAGATGTAGGGGCCGGGCCGGATAATCAGCCACAGCCCTTCCTTGCGGGTCAAATCCAGAAACCCCTTGAGATTCCTCGTGATATCGGTCTGGCCCGTGAAATCAAAATGTCCCCGCTTGTATTCGTGGAATTCCCAGGCCACGTAAGTCGAAACCACGTTAAGGCCCATTTCCTTGACGCGATCCAGGACCGTTTTCCAGTAGGAGGGATTCAACCTCCAGTAATGGACCTCACCGCTCAGGAGGGAAATCGGTTTTCCACCGACGCAAATTTTGGATTTTTTGATCTCCACTTTCGGCATAGAGTTCCTCGCTCCCTCCGGATAAAAAAACACCCGTCTTCCGTTAACGAATTGCTTCGCTGCGCAGAAACGAACCGGTCCCTCAGGCGACGATATTGATCAGCCGGTGAGGAACAATAATGATTTTTTTGATTTCTCTTCCGTTAATCCACTCGATTACTTTTTCGTCCTGCAAAGCGGTTTGCTTTAGCGCTTCTTCGGAAATATTTACGGGAACGGTAATCTTGGATCGCAAACGGCCGGAAACCTGAATGGGGATTTCCTCCTCATTCCGCACCAGAAAGGACGGATCATAGGCCGGCCAAGGTTCGTAGGCAAGGCTTTCGGAATGGCCGAGTCTCTGCCAGAGTTCCTCGGAAAGATGGGGGGCAAAAGGAGCGAGGAGTAATATGAATTTTTCCGCGGCCTCAAGGGAAAGAGACGGGAACTTCATGGCTTCATTGACGAAAATCATGAGCGCCGAGATCACCGTGTTGAAATGCAGGCCTTCGATATCTTCCGTCGCTTTCCGGATGGTGGCATGGAGAAGCTTTTGCTCTTCCGGAGACGGCGCCCGGTTCCGGATTCTCGCGTCAAGCGCGCCGGATTCGGCGATCATCAGACGCCAGGCCCGGCCCAGAAAGCGGTACACCCCTTCCACTCCATTCATCGCCCAAGGCTTCATGGCCTCGAGAGGCCCCATGAAAAGTTCGTAAAGCCGGATGCTGTCGGCACCGTATTCGTCGATGACCTCGTCCGGGGTGACTACATTTTTTCTCGATTTGGACATTTTCTGATTGTCCTTCCCGAGAATCATTCCCTGATTCACCAGTTTCAGGAAAGGTTCGGGAGTCGAAACCACGCCGAGATCGAAAAGAACTTTATGCCAGAACCGGGAATACAAAAGATGAAGGACCGCGTGCTCCGCTCCGCCGACGTACAAATCAACCGGCATCCAGTAGTTTTCCTTCCGGGATTCGACGAGTTCACCCGGGTTTTTCGGATCGATATAGCGGAGATAATACCAGCAGGAACCGGCCCATTGAGGCATCGTGTTCGTCTCACGCTCGCCGATTTCTCCGCCGGCGCCGGGCACGGGAACCCGGACCCAGTCTTTCGCGGTCGAAAGCGGCGGCGCGAAATCTCCGGTCGGCTTGAATTTTTCCATTTCAGGCAATGTCACGGGAAGCGCGGCCTCGGAAACGGGAACAATGCCTTTGGACGGGGAATGAATCACGGGAATCGGTTCTCCCCAATAGCGCTGACGGCTAAAAAGCCAATCCCGCAATTTGTAATGAACCTTCTTCTCTCCGATTCCCTTTGCTTCAAGCCAGGCCGTAATCTTTTCCTTCGCCTGCAAAGTCGGCAGGCCGTCAATTGAAAAACTTCCGTCGGAAGTCGAAGAATTGACTGAAACTCCCTCTCCGGTGAAAGCCTCTTTTGAGATCTCTCCTCCAGAAACCACTTCGACCACCGGAAGATAAAATTGGCGGGCGAACTCAAAATCACGCTCATCGTGGGCCGGGACGGCCATAATCGCGCCGGTTCCGTAATTAATCAAAACATAATCCGCGATCCATACCGGAATCCGTTTCTGATTCACGGGATTGACCGCGTACCCTCCGGTAAAAACGCCGGTTTTTTCTTTGGCAAGATCCGTTCTCTCCAGATCGGTTTTATGAACCGACTGATCGACGTAGTTTTGGACGGCACTTTTCTGCTCGGGGGAAGTGATTTTCTCCACCAAAGGATGTTCGGGAGCCAGGACCATATACGTCGCGCCAAAAAGAGTGTCCGGTCTCGTCGTGAAAACCCGAATCTTCTCGCCAGGTCCTTCCGCCAGAAAGTCGACTTCGGCTCCTTCTGATTTTCCGATCCAGTTCCGCTGCATTTCTTTTATGGATTCGGGCCAGTCAAGAAGTTCAAGGTCTTTGAGAAGCCTTTCGGCGTAAGCCGTGATTTTCAAAATCCACTGTTTCATCGGCTTCCGGTAGACCGGATGCCCGCCACGTTCGCTTTTTCCGTCAATCACTTCTTCGTTCGCGAGAACCGTTCCCAGCGCGGGACACCAATTCACGGGGACCTCGGCAAGATACGCCAGACCCTTCTCGTACAGTTTAAGAAAAATCCATTGCGTCCATTTGTAATAAGCGGGATCCGTCGTATCGACTTCGCGATCCCAATCGTAGGTAAATCCAAGCGCCTGCATCTGACGGCGGAACGTATCGATATTTTTCGCCGTCGTTTTACGGGGGTACGTGCCGGTTTCGATGGCATGCTGTTCCGCCGGAAGGCCGAAAGCGTCCCATCCGATGGGGTGCAGAACATTAAATCCCTTCATCCGTTTGTAGCGGGCAACGACATCCGTCGCGGTATAGCCTTCCACGTGGCCGACATGAAGCCCGTCCCCCGAAGGATAGGGAAACATATCCAAAACATAATACTTCGGCTTCTCTCCTCCGGGTTCCCCCGGGGAAGCGCTTCGGAAAGTCTTATTCTTGATCCAAAATGACTGCCATTTAGGCTCAATTTGATCAAACGGATACGATTTTTCGCGAGACGACCTTCCCATTTATAAAATCCCCTTTTCTTAAAGTGAAGTCGAATTTTAGCACACCAGGGCATCCCCAGCAAGATTTTGCGTTTGTCCCGTATGTTTCCTTGACACTGCAAATAGAGCAAAGTAGAATTTCACCCTCTGTTTCGCTCGTATTTTCAGGCCGTCCCCGACTAATAACCGTCGGGGCTGGCATCAATTCTTTGACATCTTTAAACGGGCCGTCCCCGACTAATAACCGTCGGGGCTGGCACCAATTCTTTGACATCTTTAAACGGGCCGTCCACGACTAATAACCGTCGGGGCTGGCACCAATTCTTTGACAT
>Ga0172375_10013379_pt1 | contig 10178 bp, 7 predicted proteins | sample LakKiv1m_FD_114537 | JGI IMG/M metagenome (GOLD analysis project Ga0172375, IMG submission 114537) | Freshwater microbial communities from Kabuno Bay, South-Kivu, Congo - kab_092012_11.1m | ecosystem: Environmental > Aquatic > Freshwater > Lake | place: Democratic Republic of the Congo...
ATAAGTTTCCATTTTTCACAAACACGATGTTTGCGTGAATAGAATGAAAACCAGGGATCTTCGGGTCCTCTTTTACATGAAATAAAAATTGGAATTGATAATGAAGCAATAAGTATAATCAATAAAATCTTATATAGATGTTTCATTTTTATGAATTTTTTTACAAACCTAAAAAAAATTTCTGACAGATACACAAAAATATTAAAAAATATTAACATTAAATGTTAACAATTATAACGAAAAAATATATTGATGGTTACAAAATGCTCTTACTTTTTATAGAAATTCATCTCATTTATGTATTTAAACACTTTTTCTGATAAGTAGTATTTAAAACATTTTTTTTCTTTTATCAGCCCTCTTATATAGCTTGATGAAATTTCTAAAAAAGGGGCTTCTACCCAATTTACATTTGGGTGCAATTTAAATTCACCTCCATCAAAACCCGGGCGAGGATAAACATACAAAGGATAATTATCGATAATTATATCATTGTTTTTCCATTTCCGGAAATTTTCTAAATTGTCACTACCCATTATTAAATTAAATCTGTAATTTTCATATTTTTCTTTTAATACTGTTAAAGTATTTATTGTGTATGAAGGCAAAGGCAACTGAAATTCAATATCACACGATTTAAACTTGTTGTTATCATCAATGGCTATATTTACTAATGCTAACCGATGTATGTTATTTAAAAGAGTTTTCTTTTCTTTTAGAGGATTTTGAGGACTTACAACAAACCAAATTTGATCAAGATCAGTATTATCAGCAAAGTATGAGGCAATTATTAAATGGCCAATATGAATTGGATTAAAAGAACCGAAAAATAATCCAATGTTTTTTATTGGTTTTTTACTAATTATTTCTTTACTCCTTTTTTCCATTTTTCTTTACTGTAAGGTTCACCGGTTTCAGCATAGTGTTTCCATTTGCCTTGTTTAACTCCATTTTTATATTGTCCTTCTATTTTTAACATGCCACTGTCGTAATAAAAATTTGCTTTTCCGTTAGCTTGTCCTTCTTCATATTCAACTGTAGCTTTTCTTGATCCATTTTCGTAGTACTCTCTTGCTATTCCATCTATTTTACCTTCTTTGAAGTTTAATTCAACCATAGTACTTTGCTTTGGGTTGTTATAATAAAAAACGGCAACTCCACTAGGAATTCCATCTTCATAGTTAACAGATGATTCGGGTTTGCCACTTTCATAATATCTGCGCCATATTCCTGATAATTTTCCATTTTCAACTCTTCCTTCTAATTGAAGAATTTTACTATCAGGAAAATATATTTTAACAGTGCCATCGTTACTGTAATACTTGTCTTCAATAACTATCTCGTATTTTGAAGAATCCATAATTTCATTTAAATATAAATCTTCTGCAGCTTTTTCAATATCTTCAAGTTCTTTATCTCCCGCAGCTGATTCATTAAAACTTACAATTAGGTTAGTTTTAAAAGTTTTTTCTTTTGAAATTAAACTCAAGCCAATTTTAGTAAAACTCAGAATTACATCCTTATTATCTTTAATACTTTGCTTTTTTGCAGGAAGTGAATAGTAATATAAATGAGAATATATTTTTGACATTTGCACATAGGAAAACACATTTAGTTCCGGTTCAAATAGTTTTCTGAAATTAAGATATGATTCATCTTTTTCTAAAACATTTCCTACTTCGTAATCGTCAATTAAGTCCATAATGCTTGATGGAGTATTACTGAATACGACAAAATTATTTATATAAGTAAAATATGGCCTTTCAATACTACTAAATAACTTCCCGAAAAATAATTTTAATAAACCACTAAAATTAAAATAATGTATATAGTATCCTTTATATTCAGTTTCATCGAATTTTAAAAGTCCTAATGTTCTGCGTTTTGTTTGTTTCATTATATGACCAAGACCTGATTTAGCTTTTTCAATATCATTAGTGTGAAAAATAGCCAAAGCATCTTCTTCTCGAGCATTTGCTGAAGGTTGTAGTTTTATAAAGGCAATTTCGTTACCTATCCAACTAAAAAAATCATCTTCCAAATTGACTTTAAGAATCTTTTCAACTTTTTTTACGCTAAGATTATAGTTTTGAGAACGAGATGTATCAGTAGTATTGAAGGTGGTCAATAATTTCTCGTAAAAATCTTTAAAGTTTTTAAAACATAACGAAATATATAGTGCCGATTTATTGCTAACAATTGAACTTGAATATTGTTTGCCACCTTTAATTTCGGAAAGAGCTTTAAAATAGGATGGTATTGTGTCATTTATAGCAATACCACCTGATAAATTTATGCTGAGATCTTCAAGTTTTACATTAAATGCACCTAAAATTAAGGTCTGTGATAATGATTTCACTAAATCATTATTACTTGTTGAAAAACAATTTATAAAATTGTTTAGTTGTGAAAAATTAATATAAAGATTAAATAAACTGTTATTGTCGATACCATCAATGGCTCTCTTAAAATAAGCATTATCATTCCAATAGTTTTTATCTTTTTGCATTATACTTTTATCAACAAGCATTGAGGTGTAAGAACAAACCATTAAATTGTCAATAAAAGTTATGTAAAGAGTTTCGCGTGAAGTAAGCTTTTGAAGTTGTAGTATTTTATTATTTCCAAAAATTCTTTCGGAATAGGCAAATCCAAAATATGATGTAATACTTTTTATATAATCTGTCAAGAAAGATACTTTAGATGCTCTTTTTAAGTCAATTATAAACAAAAAATCATAATCTCTATTCGAAATCATATGTGCCGATATCAGCAATTTTCTATCACTAAATATGTAGTCTAACTTTTTGTTATCTTTAATAAGCGAATCGAGACCTTTGGCAAAGCCATTAATCTCTTTAAATTTTTTATTTGCTAATAGATTTTGCCAAATTTTAGAACTGTTTATTTTATTCCATCCTTGTGTAAGATTATTTGATTCGATAATATAAATGGCATTATCTGGAATTGCGGTAAAAGGATTGCGTCTATTATAATCGGAGAGAAAAAAATAAGCAATGTATCCTCCAATTATTAGAACTATTAAAATTATTATCCATTTTAATAATTTTCTTTTTTTTGGTTTTTCTTCCATTGAATATAAATTTTTACAAACCTATTAATTTTTTTAAGAAAAATAAAATTTTTTCAGAGATAAAATATTAAGAAACTGTTTTGAATTCAATTTTACAAGAAGTAAGAGGTTAATTTGCTATTTTAAATTTAAAAGAGGTAATACTAAAGAGTAAACTTGCTCTTAACCTCTTACTTTTTGCTATTTTTAATTTAAATGTGTTAATATTAAAGAGTAGTCTAACTCTTAACCTCTTACTTTTTGTTATTTTTAATTTAAAAGAGGTAATACTAAAGAGTAAACTTGCTCTTAACCTCTTACTTTTTGTTATATTAAATTAAATTCTTGCTATTTGGTCTTTAAATTAGTAAGAAGTAAGAGATTTAATTGCTGTTTTATAATTAATTTCTATTGTTTAGGAAGGGATATTAGAAATAATATTTTTGATTAATTCGGTAATTTCAACTGATGTAAATGGTTTGGCTAAATAATAATTAAATCCGGCGTTAAAAATGTTGTTTACTTCGTCATTTGCTGTGAATCCGGTTATAGCAATAAATGGAGTATTTTTGTATTTAGGATTTTTCCTAACATTTTTAACAACATCAATTCCCGAAAAATCATTTTCCAAATTAATATCCGAAATAATAATGTCGAAATAATCATCTTCGCATAATTTTAAAGCAGTTTTGCCATTTAATGCATAAGAAATATTACAGAAATTTTTTAGATAAATAATTGCGAGTTCAATATTTATAATATCATCTTCAATGATTAATAATTTAGGTAGTGATTTAATTTTTCTTATCTTCATTTCAATTTTATCAACACTAGATTTATCAATTTTGATTTGATTTGATAACGGTAATAATAATGAAAAAGAAGACCCATTACCTTCTTGGCTGACAAAGTTAATATCGCCTCCCATCATCAAAGCCATCTTTTTTGAAACAGCTAAACCCAAGCCAATGCCATCATAATTTCTAGTGATTCCTTCGCTTGCTTGTCTAAACTCTTTGAAAATAATTTCCTGATCTTTATCGGAAATACCTATTCCGAAATCTTTAATTTTAATTTCATAATAATTTTTATTATTAACTGTAATTTCATTTGTTGAAATATTTATTTGAGATTTGCATGAGAATTTAAATGCATTATCAATAAGATTGTTAATAACTTGGTGAAATAAATATATATCAATAGGAATAAAATAAACTTTATTGTTGCTGAGACTTATATTAACTTTATTATGATTGTCAGTTTTTATTAAATATTTATTAATAATATCCGATAATTGCTCATTAATATTAGCATTGACTAATCTTACTTGAGTTTGGTTAGAAATTAATTGGGTATAATCTATTATAGAGTTTAAGGTTTTCATAAGTCTTACCCCTGAATCATAAATATTGTTAGCAATATCGTTACATTCACCATCTTTACATTTTGATTTAAGTATTTCGGAATAACCTAAAATACTGGCCATTGGTGTACGAATTTCGTGGTTTATATTATTGAGTAATGATGATTTAAGTTGATCCGATTCTAAAATTTTTGATTGTGTTTCAATAATATCATCATTAATTTGCCTTAAATTAATTGTAGTGGCTATTTGCTCGGAAACGAATTCAAGAATTTTTAAATCATTTTCAGAAAACAAGTTTGGAGTGGAATAACTTTGTAGTGCAATAATGCCTATAATTTCATTATTAACCTTTAATGGAGTAGCCATCCATTGTAAAGGCATAGTACCACGTACATCAAGCTTGCCTTCTTTTTTTAAGTTTTTGAGTTTATTTTTATCTGCAAGTAAATTTTTGCCGGTTGTTATGATGTATTCAGTCAGACCTTTCTGAAATTGACGAGGGGATGGAGGAAAGTCATATTCGTCAATAAAATAAGGGTAACTTATTAAGTTTTCTTTTTTATCATGCAAAGCTATATAGAAGTTATTTGCATGCATTAATTCGCCAATTATGCAATGGATTTTTTGATATATTTCTTTAAGGTTAATATTATAGTGAGATAGTTTGGAAATTTGGTAGATTGCCTTATTGATTTTTTGTTCATTTTTCAACTCTGTAATATCTTCAACAGTACCTTCAAAGTATAGTATTTTTCCGGAGTTGTCTTTTATTGCTTTTGCATTTTCGCGAACATAAATTTCTGTTCTGTCCTTTCTTTCCCAAATACTCTCAAATCCTTTAAGTTCATCCTTTTCTTTAAAATTATCAATAAATTTAATTCTGTCTTCTTTATCTGCGTATCCGTCTTCATTTAAATTAAGAGATGCTATATCTTCAAAATTTTTATAACCTAACATTTTGATTAAGGCATTATTAACTATAATTAATTTACCATCAAATGTAGTAAGGTACATGCCCATCACAGAGTTGTCAAACAAGCTTTTATATTTTATTTCAGATAGTTTAAGGGCATCTTCAGTGATTTTCTGTTTATTAATATCCTGCATCATCCCAATCATCTTTACTGCAATTCCTTTGCTGTCGGATAAATAAAAACCTCTATCGGAAATAAAAATATATTTTCCGTCTTTTTTCTTGAATTTATAATTTATAGAAAAAATACTTAATTTTTTTATCGAAGAATTTAATTCTTCAACTACCCTCTTTCGATCGTTAATATGTATGTTTTCTTCCCAAGCACTAATATCACCCATTTCTTCATTTGAATATCCAAGTATTTCATGAGTATTGCCCTTCCAAATTATTTCTCCTTTTATAATGTCGTATTCATAAACCATTTGCGATGACGATGCAATTAATAAATTATAATGGAGCAACAACTCATTATATTTTTCAATTAATGATTTATCATCAAGATTTTGTTGTAAATATGCTTTTTTGCTTTCCATTTTAAATAAAAAATAAATAAAAGAATTCAATATTACAAAATATTAAAAGCGAAAGCAAGTTTTTTTAATGTTAATTTTATTTGGGAAAAGCTAAATACTTAATTATGAACAAAAAAATCAATGTAAACCAAAAAGTTGAAATAATACATAAATTCCTGCACCAAAAAGCATACTAAAAGGAATAGTAAAAAGCCATGCTACTAATATATTTGAAGCAATAGTCCATCGTACTGCCGACACTCTTTTTGAAACCCCAACACCCATAATTGCACCTGCAATAGTTTGGCTTGTACTAACCGGTATACCTGCAAAAGTAGAAAGGTATAATGAAGTAGCACCGGCCGTTTCGGCACAAAAACCACCAATTGGCTTTAAATGAGTTAGTTTTGTTCCAATAGTTTTAATTATTTTCATTCCACCGGCAAGTGTACCTAATGATATAAATGAAAGTGCGGTAATTTCAACCCATAATGGAATTGTAATTTCGGTAGAATTGTATAAGTATTCTTTAATAAACGGAACGTCGTTTTGGGCACTGAATAATACAAGAGCAATAATACCCATTGTTTTTTGTGCGTCGTTACCCCCATGACCAATACTAAATGCACCTGAAGAAAATAACTGACCCATTCTGAAAAATTTATCAACTCTTTTAGGATGAGATTTCTTTACAATCCATAAAGTAATTACCATATATAAATATCCCAAAACTAACCCTATTAAAGGTGCAATTGCTATAAAAGCGACAATTTTAAAAATTCCCGAATATACTAATACAGATGGTCCGCCCTTAACTAAAGATGAACCAATTAATCCCCCAATTAAAGAATGCGAAGAACTCACTGGGATACCAAATCTTGCACAAAAAAAATAAGCCCATATTATTGCACCTAAAAGAGCTGCTAAAATTGAGTAAACTGAAATAATATCTGGCATTACAATTCCTCGACCTATTGTCTTAGCAACAGGAACTCCAAAAATAAAAAGAGCTATAAAGTTAAAAGAAGCTGCCCAAATAACTGCTGTTCTTGGAGTAAGTATGCGTGTGGAAACAATTGTAGCAATTGAATTTGCAGCATCGTTCATCCCATTTACAAAATCAAAAATTAAAGCAACTAAAATAGTTATTATTACAATCGTTAACATCTTAAGCCATTTTAACAATTATAGACTTAATAATATCTGCAATATCTTCTGTTTTATCTGTTGCTTCTTCAAGGTTTTGTAGTATGTCAATTTTTTTAATTAATTCAATGGCATCTTTTTCGTTTTGATATAAATTTGTTAAAGCACTATGATATATATCATCTGCTTGGTTTTCAATTTCGTTGATTCTTATACACGATTTTTTAATTTTTTGAGGATTTTTTATGTTTTTAAGTTCCTCAATAGTCAGCTTTATTTCACGAGCACCTTGAAGAATTAACTCTGATAATTCTAGAAATTCTGCCGGAATATCTCTGGGGTTGCTTAATTTTAGTTTAACAGCACAACCGTTAATATAATCAACAACATCATCCATAGAAGAATTAAGCATATAAATATCTTCTCTATCGAACGGAGTAATGAATGTCTTATTTAATTCGTCGAAAATATTATGAGTATACTCATCTCCTATTTTTTCATGGTCTTTAATCTTCTTTATTATTTGATCTTTTTCAGCCATGTCTGAAATAAGAAACAATTTATTCAGAAGAACAGCAGTTTTAACCATATTTTCGGCACTAGCTTCAAAAAGAGGAAAGAACTTTTTATCTTTTGGAACAAGTATTTGAAATATTTTCGAAATATTCATTTAATGTTAATTTAATGTTATTTTTTTTGACAAAAGTAAAGATTTAATATAACAGTTTGTTAAAAAAAATTAACAATTAATTAACACGATAATATATCTTTTTAAATAAATTTTGATTAAACAAATAAAGAAATTATCCAATAAATTAACATAGACATTGCAATTGTTCCAGGAATAGTTAATACCCATGCTACAACAATATTTCCGGCAATACCCCATCTTACAGCCGAAAAACGACGAGTAACCCCAACTCCCATAATGGAACCGGTAATAGTATGGGTTGTACTAACAGGAATGCCAAAAACAGAAGAGCCAATAACTGTTAAAGCACCTGCGGTTTCTGCGCAAAAACCTTGTACGGGTTTTAAATCGGTTAACCTCCCTCCAAGTGTTTTGATTACTTTCCAACCACCAATAAGAGTTCCCAATGAAATCATTGAATAACAACTTATTTCAATCCATAAAGGAATTTCGTTAGGAAATGCATTGCCAAACATGCCAACACTAAAAAGTAAAACAGTTATTACACCCATTGTTTTTTGAGCATCATTACTGCCATGAGCGAGACTAAATATTGCGGATGATAATAATTGTAAAAAACGAAATAAAAAATCTACTTTTCGAGGCGATCGTTTTTTATTAATTAACATTGTAAGTATCATTAATAAATATGCCAAAACAAAACCGATTAAAGGCGATAAAACTATAAATAACAACACTTTGAAAATTCCTGAGAAAACCAAGGTTTTTACACCACCTATCAATAAAGCCGGTCCGATTAATCCACCAATTAAAGCATGAGATACGCTTATTGGCAAACCAAATTTTGTGCAAAAAAACACCCAAATACCAGCTCCTAATAATGCTGCTAAAATAAGATATGGACTCACAATATCAGGATTTACTATACTTGCTCCAATTGTATGTGCTACTTTTGTCTTAAATACAAATAAAGCGGAAAAATTAAAAAAAGCAGCCCAAATTACTGCTTGAAGAGGTGAAAGAACTTTTGTAGATACTACAGTTGCAATTGAATTTGCCGAATCATTCATTCCATTTAAAAAATCATAGACTAGAGCAATAATTACACCTATAACTACTAATACAGTTATTGTTGTTGTCATAAATTATTTTATTAAGACATTTTTACTATTATACCTTTTAATACATCGGCTAAATCTTCAGCTTTATCAACAGTTTCTTCCAAAACAATTAAAATATCCCTGTTTTTTATTAATTCTATCGCATCTTTTTCATTATTAAAAAGATGCGATAATGTATTGTGATATATTTCATCTGAATGATTTTCTATTTCATTAATTTTAATGCAAGCATCTTTAATTTTATGAGGATTTTTTAAATTTTTGAGTTCCGAAAAACATATAACTACTTCTTGGCATGCTTTTAAAATTAACTCGGCAATTTCAATAAATGATTTATGAATTTCTTTTGGATTATTTAATAATACTTTCTGTGCACAAGCATAAGTAAAGTCAATAATATCATCTAATGATGAGTTTAATTTATATACATCTTCTCTATCGAAAGGAGTAATAAATGTTTTATTAAGTTCATCAAAAATATTATGAGTATATGTGTCTCCTATTTTTTCTAATTCTTTCATTTTTTTTACTAATGCTTTTTTTTTGGAAAAATCGGTTGTGTTAAAAAGCTCTATTAATAATTTTGCAGCTTCTTCTACATTTTTAGAAGCATTCTCAAAAAGGGGAAAAAACTTTTTATCTTTTGGAACTAATACCTGGAAAATTTTGCTGAAATTCATTATTTAAATATTAAGTTAATATTAATTACAACAAAATTACTTTTCAAATGTAAAGTTAATGTAAAGTTAGTGTTAAGGAATTATTATTTTGTTTAGCAAATAAATGATTTTTCACCGCAAAGAGTTTTTTTACACTTTGCTCTTTGCACTATGCTATTTATTTTTGTTTAAAAATTTAGTACTCGAAATGACTTACACGCACTGTGCTTTGTCTTGTACAATTTACTATTTTGTCATTATCTTTTTATCAATTCATTTATCCGTTTGTTTCTCTTTTGCTAAGCTTGCTGTGTTTTAAAACTTTTGCTTCAATGTAGAATATAATCTCTTCGGCAATGTTAAGAGTTTGGTCGCCTACTCGTTCGAGTTTGCGTATAATTGAAAGCAAGTTTAAACTTTGGTTTATTTCTTCGGGCTTTGAAGCGATAATTCCTGCAATAATATTATTTGCATTTTTATTGATATCGTTCAAAAACTTATCTTTTTCGAAAACCACTTTTACCATTGATTTGTTTTCTCGACTAAACGATTCGTATGTTTGTGTAAGCATGTTTAATCCCATTTCAAACATTTCGTTAATCTTGGTTTCTTTTAATAAATCCTTGCTGAATTCTTTATCAGAATCCATAATTATATGTGAAATGCCATTTGC
>Ga0172375_10013380_pt1 | contig 10178 bp, 13 predicted proteins | sample LakKiv1m_FD_114537 | JGI IMG/M metagenome (GOLD analysis project Ga0172375, IMG submission 114537) | Freshwater microbial communities from Kabuno Bay, South-Kivu, Congo - kab_092012_11.1m | ecosystem: Environmental > Aquatic > Freshwater > Lake | place: Democratic Republic of the Congo...
AAAGGTTCGATGGCAAACATTCAATACGATAATTTTGAAAAAATGAAAGAAGCTTTTAAGGGTTACATTGTCGGCAGAAAATTCAAATACCAAATCTAACGTTTTGTTTTGAGATTGCTATATCTCAAAGTAGATGTATGACAAAACTCGGTATATCAATAGGCCCTCACTACAGAGTTTTTAAGGACAAAAAAGATATTCGTGATCTTATAAATTTTTTCGTTAAAGAAAAAATTCAAATCATTGAGCTAAGTTTTTACGACAAAAAAAGTTATAACCTATTTTATGAAGCCTATTTAAAATCTTCCGCAATTTTAAATTTTATTGGAAAAAAAAGAGCGCAACGAATCCACCTGCACTTACCTAAAAAAGACTGGGAGTTAATAGGGGTCGACAAAATTCTGCAGGATATGAATAATCTCGATAAGAAAATTAAAATTGATAAGTTCGTTATACACCACAAAGAATATATAAATTTCAAAAAAGAATTATCGCGCTTTGATAACAAAATTTACGTTGAAAATGGCCCCTTACAACATAACATCAGTGACTTTAAGGGTGTTGAAAGAATTGTTTGCGATGTTAATCATTTTTATCACAAGGGCAAATTTCAACAAAAAAAATTCCTGGCTTTTTTGGGGTTCGGCCGTTGTCGAATCAAAGAATTTCATTTTGCGCATGCTAATCATGGTACTTTTGATAACAAGAATGTATTGTGGTTAAAAAATATTTATAAAAAAATCAAAGAAACGTCTTGCCTCAATGAAGAGGTATTTATTTTCGAAGGAACAGATAAGTATGCAATAAATGTCGATACTCTAAAAAAAACATTGAGTTATAATTTATTTTTAATTAAAAAAGCATTATGCAAACAATAAATTATTATAAAGAAAAATTATTTAGTTATCTTGACGAAGCGATTAAAAAAAATAAGCCTGAGGCTGTATTACTTTCAGGGGGCATCGACAGCAGCTCAATTGCTTATTTAGGGAAAAAATACAAGCCCGAGCTTAAAAGCATAACAGTTGTAACAAGAGATACGGAATCCCCGGACCAACAGTTCGCAAAAAAAGTTTCAAGAAAATTGAAAATTAAAGAACACATTATTGCACCTCTCGATACTGGAGAGATCCCCTCACTTGTAAAAAAAGCTGTCCTAATTCTTGGAAATTTCAATATCTATTGGGCCTCAGCTGCAATTGTACTCTTGCGGGGGTTGGAGTATGCAAAAATAAACAATATTGAAAAAGTTGCCACAGGTGAGGGATCTGACGATTTATTTGGCTCTTTCCCAGTAATGTTGAATTGGAAAAATGGAAATAAGAGTCTGCAGAATTTTATAGAGATAAGAAAGAAAGATATAGATATCATGACGCAAAAAATAGCGGATTCCCTGAACGTAAAAATCGTCATGCCCTTTCACGACAAAAGAATTATTAATCTCGCATTTAAAATGCCCCTGAAATACAAGATTAAAAAAAATCAAAATGGCAAGAAAGTTACGAAATATGTTTTGCGAGAAGCATTTAAAAATTATCTTCCCACAACTGTGACAAATAGACCCCAAACAATGGCCTTTATTGGAGCATCGACTCTAGATTTACTCTTGAATAAATACAAAAACTACACTGATATTGAAAAATATAGAAATAGATATAAAATAAATTTTAGTAGTGGACTTGAGTGCTATTTATTTGATATCCTACGAAAAGGCGGAAAATATAAACCAGCAACTAATGGCAATAGGTGTATTTATTGTAGGTCTAAGCTTCGAGCTAAGAATTCTGTCCATTGCACTACTTGCGGAACGCTGCAATACAAGAAGAAAATGTTAACATTTTAAGTAATGATAATGATTGATAAAATTGAAAACAACATGCTAAATAATTTTCAAGAAAATAAAGAGAAAATGATTATGGCGGTTATGATTTTTGTATTTGATGATAAAAGGAATATTTTATTATTACGAAGAATAGATAATAAAAAATGGGAACCTGTCAAGGGGGGGATAAATCCTGGCGAAGAATGGCATGTCGCCGCGCTGAGAGAATTAGAAGAGGAGATCGGAATTACGCCAACATTAGAACCAAAACTTGTTTCCATTGTTGATGATGAGCTTGATACCCACGAGGGCAAAAAAACAAAGATAAAAGGCCATGTCTCTTATTGTTTTGTGCCTGGATTAACGCCAATCCCCGCGCTAGAAAAAATTGAAGACGAAATGGAACACGATGATTTTAGATGGGTTAGCTACGAAGAAATCGAAAATGAAGAACTTTTTCCACCATTAGCAAATAAGTTAATTAGGGAAGTAAAAATAAAGTTGGACGAAGATGAAAAAAATCGTTAAAACCTCTATCTCCACTGGCAAAACCGGCCGTGTTGTCGCCCAAAGTGAAGATTGACATCACCAAAGCCAAAGAAGTCATCTCGAATATGGTGGACAACGCTATCAAATATACCCAAAAAGGCGGTGTGAGCGTGAAAGTGGAAAAAACCGCCGAGTGGGACAGCGACGCCAAAAACCACAAGAGCGCGATTCGGGTGGTCGTTTCCGACACGGGAATCGGGATGGACGAGGAAGAACTGGGCATGATTTTTGAAAAATTCCAACGCGGGAAGCAAGTTTCGCACTATCACACCGACGGGACGGGACTTGGCATGTTCATCGGCAAGAAAATCGTCGCCGAGCACAAAGGAAAGATCTGGGCGGAATCGGACGGGAAGGGGAAGGGGTCGCGATTCATTTTGGAATTGCCGGTGGGGTGATTTTATAATTCATTATTGACAAAAAGCTTCTTTTCGCATAGCCTTACTCAAAGGCTTTTTTGATTTTTTTCTAAAAAGTCAACTGTAACTTAAAAATTTGGAGGTGCAAAATGAGAGTGGCAATTATATATCCGGAAGTTTATGACATCGCTCGATTTGGAAAAAAAAGAAAAGAATTTCCTCCGTTTGGCGTTTTGTATCTGGCAACAATCGTAAGTGCTCAAAACGGAATGCAAGTGGAGATTTTCAGTGTGAAATCCGATCAGGATATTCTGGATCTCACGAGGTTTGACGTCATTGCTTTTAGTATTCCGTCTTCGGTCACCTATCATGTCATTAAAAGTGTTCGCTTCAAAAGTCTTCATAATAAGGGTGTATTCATGATAGCAGGCGGAGTACACGCAACCATCTTTCCCGAAAAAACATTACGGGATCTCAAAGTACATGCGGTGGCAATAGGCCAAGGAGATGAAGCCATACTGGAACTGCTGCGAGAAAAAGAGGTGCGGAGATTTTCCAATATCAAGGGTATATGCTATTTGGAAAATAACAATGTCATTTTTTCTGAAAAGCGTATACTGAAAAAAATCCGGATCATTTGCCGATCATTCCCGCGAGAAATTTGCTGCCTGATCCGGATTTCATAATGGCAAACCGACTTTCTGACACAAATCTAAAAATGACGCACATCATGATAAGTCAAGGTTGCCCTTTCTCATGTAATTTCTGCGCTTCTCAGCAGAAACAAATGCAATATCGTTCCGGATGGCATATTCTTCAAGAATTGCAGCACTTAAAGGAAGCCTACGGAATAGAGGGCTTTGCCGTTGTCGGCGACAATTTTCTTGTCAACAAAAGAAGAGTTCGTGATATTTGCAAAGCCATCGGAAATCTTGGTTTGAGGTGGTCGACTCTCTCGCGTGTTGACACGGTTGATTACGATTCTCTTGAAACAATGTACGACTCCGGATGCATTGAGATCAAATTCGGGATTGAATCAGGAAACGAAGCAATCCTGAAAGCTATGGACAAGGGAATTTCCCTCAATCAAATTTACAACGCCATCAAGATGACGCATGCTGTCGGTATGAAGGTCAAAGCATTTATCATCCACGGTTATCCGGGTGAGAACATGGAAACGACGCGGGACACGATAACCCTGCTGGACAATTTATCAGGCTTGATAGAAAGAGTGTCTCTGTTCCGCTTTGTGCCTCTTCCCGGAAGCCGCGTTTACAACGAGGCGAAAGAAAATCGGCTTATTATCGCAGAAGATGACTGGAGCCGATGCCATATTCATCATAACCCGAACCATTGGTGGGGTAGCGAAGAAGAATTTGCAATCGTAGAGGAGGCATATGCGCGTTTGGATGAATTTATCCAGAAACATTGGGGATGATATCTATCCCAGACAAATAAAAAGGGGCCGTTCGAATGAGCGGCCCCTTAATTTGTGTTCGTATCTCTATTTCCAAAATTTTAACCAACCTAGGTCAACCCAGTGTTGCAACTCTTCTGCATGGGGCAATGAGGCGGGAAAGGGATTAAGACAGTAGACGGAAATTTTTTTGCTAGAAGAGCGGGTTCTATTAAAACCAACTGCAAAAGCAATTTCAGCAAATACCGCAGCTCCAATGTAGCCATCAATATCATTTTTTTTCATGTTTAAAACAAGCACGATATTCGATTCGGTCATTTTTTGATAATGTTTAGCAAACTCCCTTTTATAGCTTGGTAAGAATTCTCCTTCAAACTGTTTTAGGTATTGAATTACATCGTACCCGTCTCTTTCCAATTTTTCTCTCCATATATTTATATCATCCCAAAAAGACATACTTGCGCATATTGTTACTTTCTTTCGTGGCATATTTCAAACTTATAAATTAGCAAGCTCAGTATACATCATTTGAAAAAAATTCTCAAAATCGTCGCCGAGCACAAAGGACGGATATACGCGGAATCCAATGGGAGAGGAAAGGGAAGTCGGTTTATTTTGGAATTGCCGATGAGTTGAGGTATGCTGTTGATATTTGTTTTTTCGTGCCGTTTGTGGTACGATTTTTTATATGAACGGAGAAAATATCGAAAAATCAGCTTTTAATTGGATTACCGCGCCATCTGACAAAGTTGACGTTGATAGTGAATATTATTGCCAAACCAGGGATATTTTTGAAGCTCGAAACGATCGGGTACCCGAAAATCTCATAAAAATGGGCTTGGATGAATCTTTATCCTACATTGTTTATGCTATGTCCGGGGAGCTTGGAAACAACGCTTTTGATCATAATTTGGGCAATTGGCCCGATGTTCCAGGTGTTTTTTTTGCCTTTGATTATGATGGAAAAAATGGAGTTTTAGTTATAGCCGACAGAGGCATTGGCGTCCTTAATAGCTTGAGAGAAGCTATTCCGGATTTGACAGATGAAAAAAAGGCGCTTGAAATCGCTTTTACAAAAAAAATTTCCAGTCGAGTATTGGAAAACAGGGGCAACGGATTGAAATTCATCAAAAGCAACGTACTGGAAAAAAATCTTTTTTTGCAATTTGTTTCCGGAAAAACACAGGTATCCCTTAATCACGAAATGAAAATAACCGAGACAGCAAGTCCCGTAAGGGGCTGTTTGGTGATATTAAAATTTTAGCAAACCTATTATGAAGATAGAAATTAAAAAATTTGGAGACAAACTTGTTTCCCGTCCGGCGGGAAGGGAAGCGTTCATGGCTATGGAGTCATATTTGCTGAAAGATCTGCCAAAAGATGAACCAATTGAAATAGACTTTTTTGGCGTAAAAGCCCTCACTCCTTCCTGGGCCGACGAAGTTGTCACAAAAATCGCAGAAAAATTCGAGAACGTGAAACTGCTGAACACGGAAAACGCGACTGTACAGGCGACGCTCAAGACCTTGAGGGAATATTCGGGATTGAAGATATAGTAGTTATAATAAATTTATGCGCGCAGCAATAGTTGGGACGGGCTGGCTGGGTCAACAAATTCATAAGGACATATCGTTAATTTGCGATGATGTAATCCTTACTCATTTTCAAAATAAACGGTTTTCAAACTCGAAAAAGTTTGATTTTTTTAATGATAATATTGGCGAAATATTTGGTGATAAAAAAGTTGACTTGGTTTTTCTTCCAACAAAAATTGAGTTTATAAAGGACGAAAATGCTTTGAAAAGTGCGATGATTCGTTTTCTCAAGAAATGTGGCGCCAGCAGAATTATTTATATCTCCAGCGATGGGATATTTAACGGTAAGAAGGGCTTATACAAGGAAAACGATGTTCCGACGCCAGTGACCGCATATGGAAGGAATCTGAAAATTTGCGAGGATTTGGTGAAAAAAATGTGCAAAAATTATTGTATCGTCAGGCCAAGCTATTTGTACAGTGCCAATGTTCTGAAATTAGATAATCGTCTCAACAAAATAAAGGATGATATCAAGAACGGAAGCAAAATCGTCAGATTCACCAATATGTACAAATCCCCCTTGAGCTATGAGCAAGCAGCGGAAGCGATTGTAAAGGCAGCCTTGCTTGATTTCATTGGGACAGTCCATATATCAGGGAAAAGAATGAGTGTCTATGATTTTGCCAAAGAATGTGTACGGGCATTGAAATTGCTGACAGAAAATTTAATCGGAGAAGCGATGCCTAGTGATCGCCCAGTCGATTTTTTGCCGGACACCTCCTTAGATTGCCACTTAATGGAAGAATTAATAGGAATTCAGCCGCTTGGCATCAAGGAAAGTTTCAATAAATTTTCAGTCTAGAGATTCTTTCAGCCTAGGATTGTATTTTCGTATCAAATATGGTACGATTTTTTAGTAATTATTGAACTGTTTTCTATGCAAAAGAAAAACGAAAAAGTCTGTGTGATCGGTCTTGGGTATGTCGGTTTTCCCCTTGCTGTTTTGGCCGCGACAAAAGGCTATGAAGTTTTCGGATATGACAAAGACGAAAAAAAGCTTGAGAGAATTGAAAAAGGTGAGAATATCGTCGGCGAGGAATATCTTGATGCGATCCTTCCAGAAGTGAAGCTAAACGTCATTCGCGATGAAAAAGAGCTTACCCAATGTGATATTTTCATCATTGCCGTCCCGACTCCTGTCGATGAAAAATACTATCCCGATTTGGGTTTTGTGACAGCGGCCGCGCGAACCGTGGCGGAAAATATGAAAAGCGGCACGCTTGTTGTGGTTGAATCGACAATCAATCCGGGAGTTTGCGAAGAATTTGTCCGGCCGATCTTTGAAAAAGAGGGCTGGAAAGTCGGGGATACGGTTTTCATCTCCCATTGCCCCGAACGGATCAATCCGGGCGATCCGAAATGGAACGTGATGAATATTCCCCGGGTCGTCGGATCATTCGAGGAGAAGGGATTGGAAAAATCCGTGAAATTCTATGAAAGCATTCTCGACGCTTCGGTTATGCCTATGAAAACGATCCGCGAAGCGGAAGCCGCCAAAATCATCGAGAATTCGTTCCGGGATGTGAACATCGCCTTTGTGAATGAACTGGCAAAATCCTTTGATCTCATGGGAATTGACATTGTGAACGTCATCAAAGGCGCCGCGACAAAGCCTTTCGCTTTCATGCCGCACTGGCCGAGCCGGGGCGTCGGCGGACACTGTATTCCAGTGGATCCGTACTATCTCATTGAAAAAGCCAAAGAAAACGATTTCGACCACAAATTTTTGCGCAGCGCGCGAGCCATCAACAATAGTATGCCGGCTTATACTGTCGAAATCTTGCAGGGAATGCTCAATCAAATCGAGAAATCGGTCAAAGGCACGAATATTGGCGTTCTGGGCGTTTCGTACAAAGCGAATGTCGGTGATCTGCGGGAAAGTCCGGCACTCAAAATCATTGAGCTTCTGAAAAAGCACGGAGCCAAGCTGCATATTTTCGATCCGTATCTGCCGGAGCATTCCAACGTGAAAAATACCGAGGAATTGCTGGAAAAATCCGAGGCTGTTGTGCTCCTCACAAACCACCGAGAATTTCTCGAAATCAAGCCGGAAAAATACAAAGAAAGAAATATTCAAGCCGTTTTGGACGGCATGAATTGTCTGGACAAAGAAGAATTTCTGAAGGCCAAGCTTTTTTTCAAGGGCATTGGCAGATAGAAAAAGTTGTTTTTACTGAAATATCTGATATAATAGGGCTATAAGCGATAAAGATAAATTTATGTCCAAGATAATTGTCGTGGAGGATGATCCGATGCTGGGAGAAATATACCAAAAAAAATTCTCCGAAGCCGGTTTTGAGATGAAATTGGTGGCGAGCGGAAAAGCCGTTGAAAGCGAGGTGGCCGGCTTTCAGCCGGAGATGGTGCTTTTGGATATTGTCCTTCCGGATATGGATGGCTATGAAATTCTGGACTGCTTGGCGAAAAACGACAGTACTCGTGCCGTACCAATATATGTTTTCAGCAATTTGAGCGCCAAAGAAGATATCGAACGCGCGACTTCGCTCGGGGCAAAAGGATTCTTGACGAAATCAAATTTCACGCCTTCTCAATTGGTTGAGGAAGTGAAAAAAATTCTTGGAAGCCAGGGAAATGTTGCAACTTTGCCTGAACAGGCAAACATTCCGACTTCCAGCGGATCAGAAAAAGTCATTTCCAATCAGCAAGAGTCAAACGGAAGCAAGGTGCTGATTATTGAAGATGAAGATATTTTCATTGAAATGTTTGGAGACAAACTCAAGCAGGAGGGCTTTGAGGTCGTTTCGGCCAAAAACGGAAAATGGGGCCTCAAGGAAGCTGAAAATGGAGGTTTTGACTGCATAATCATGGATATGATGATGCCGGCCATGAACGGATATGAGGCCATCAAAGAGCTTCGTGCGGATGAGGACAGCAAAAACATTCCTATCATCATCCTCTCTAATTCGGCGCTCGACAGCGAGGTTGAGCAAGCGCTCGCGCTCGGTGTGAACGAATATTATATCAAAACCCAGGTGACGCCGGGCGAAGTGGCCAATCGAGTGAAAGAATTGATCAAGAAATAGCTATGCAGAGAACTCTGATCGCGGATACAATTGAAAAAATTGATGAGACGGTGAAAATATCCGGCTGGGTGAAGACCCGCCGCGACCATGGAAAAATTATTTTTGTCGATCTGCGCGATCGGTCAGGTGTTTTGCAATGCGTCATCACTCCGGGTACAAAGAATTATGAAGATTTCAAGAAAATAAGGCCGCAATGGGTACTCAATTTCACTGGTAAAATCAAAGCAAGACCGGAAAAATTGATTAATTCCGAGATGAAAACGGGAAAAGTGGAAATGGACGTCCAAGACTTCGAAGTCTTGTCCCAAGCCCAAGAATTGCCGATCGATATATCTGATGATGAAATGAACTTGCATATCGAAACTTTGCTCGATTATCGCAATCTTTCCATCCGCAATGAAAAAGTCGGAGCAATTTTCAAAGTATACGATGAAGTTCTCAAAAGCTACGCCGACTATCTGCGCTCACAGAATTTTCTGGAAATAAAAACTCCGAAATTGCTTTCGGCTTGCACGGAAGGAGGCGCGGAATTTTTCAAAGTGAAATATTTTGACAGGGAAGCCTATCTCGCCCAAAGCCCCCAATTCTATAAGCAGGCCGGCGTGGGTGCTTTCGAGCGCGTTTTTGAAATCGGATCAGTATTTCGCGCCGAACCACACTTCACCAGCCGGCATATCAATGAATTCGTGGGTTTGGATGCTGAAATGGGCTTCATTGATGGTCCGGATGATGTGATGGACGCTCTTGAAGAAACAATGAAACATATCCTGACTAATGTGAAGGAAAAGTGCGCTGAAGAATTGAAAACGTACGCTGCTGGCATTGAAGTTCCTGAAAAGTTTGCAAGAATAAGGTTTTCAGAAGCGCTTGAGATACTCAAAAAAGAATTTGGAAAAGAAATGGAAAGCAATGACATTGATCCGGAAGGGGAACGGTTGATTTGCGAGTGGGCAAAAAAAGAAAAGGGAAGCGACTTTATTTTTCTCACCAACTATCCTTGGACAATTCGCCCAATGTATATTCTGCCCGATCCGAAAAATCCAAAAGAAACATTTGGATTTGACTTGTTGTATCGCGGCGTCGAGATCGCTTCAGGTGGACAAAGAATCCACAACTATGAGCAGCTGGTTGAAAATATGAAAAAGAAAAATCTCAATCCGGATGATTTCAAAAATTATCTCGAAATATTTCGCTATGGAATGCCGCCTCACGGCGGATGGGGATTGGGAAGTGAACGGATAGTTCAAAAAATACTTGGTCTCAAGAGTATCAAAGAGGCGATTCTTTTTCCTCGCGATGTAAAGAGACTTACGCCGTAAAATGATCCAAAAACACAAAGAAAAATTGAACAATCCGGCCATTCGGACGCTGGATATCTCTTCTTTTATTTTC
>Ga0172375_10013382_pt1 | contig 10178 bp, 13 predicted proteins | sample LakKiv1m_FD_114537 | JGI IMG/M metagenome (GOLD analysis project Ga0172375, IMG submission 114537) | Freshwater microbial communities from Kabuno Bay, South-Kivu, Congo - kab_092012_11.1m | ecosystem: Environmental > Aquatic > Freshwater > Lake | place: Democratic Republic of the Congo...
ACCGAACTCCCCATGGCGCCAATGCATTGATCAGCAGCACACCGTACAGCGCAGCAAGACAGAGCCGCTGCCACAGCCCGGTCAATCCCCCCAGTGAACTGCCTCGCTTGCCAGATATCAGAATTGGAACGATTCCGAAGCGGTTTGAAAGAGACAAAACCATGGATTCGCCGCAGGTCTGCGAGTCGTCTCCATGGTACTAGGACCATGTAGCAAAGGGTATTGTTCTGTCAAGGCCTTTTATTCATTTGGAAATTGTGGTTTAGGTCACTGCCATTCCTGCTGACATCTTGTGAGACTGGCGGTTGCATGTTGGCAGGATGTTAGAGGAGTGTGAGGTTTCTGTTATGCCAGAAGCATGACACGCCCCATGATATTCTCCTTGCCTCTGACTTTGTTGCTGTCGGGATGTTGGAAGCCCCTCTTTGGGGTGTGGGTGTCTATTCTTCTTCCTGACGGTTGCCTGTTCGAGAAAATGAAGCGGGTAAGGGTGAATGAATTCGGATGCTGCGCGGAATCTTGTAGGGAGAGATGTGTCGCCGGCACCAGTCAAAGAAGATCTTTTCATTCATCGTGGATCCCGGTCTCAGGTAAATGTCGCCGGCGACGATCTCGCCGTCCCGCTGATGCCATTCACCCCGAATGGTGGCGGACGCGATATCCGGTTGATGTTTGAGAAGCTTTTCGATCTCTTTCGGATAGGCCTTCAGACCAAAAACGTTAATCATATCCTTTTTGATGCCGGTCAACGTCAGGTAGCCCTCGGTATCGAGACGCCCCAGATCGCCGGTCCTGAACCAGCCGTCCACAAAGGACTTCCGGGTCTGCCCCGGCCGGTTGAGATATCCGGAAAAGAGGTTTGAACCCTTCACCAAGACCTCCCCCTCTTTCCCCGGGGAGACTTCCTCTCCCTGGTCCCCCACGATCTTCACCTGACAGCAGGAAAGGGGAGGGCCCACGGTCCCGAATTTGGGCGGCCTGTCGAGGCCGTTCCAGGTCACCACCGGAGAGGCCTCGGTAAGGCCGTAGCCCTCGCTGATGGTCAGGCCGAGCTTCTCCTGATAGACATCCAGGAGCTTTCCTGAGATTCCAATGCCGCCGCTGGTCAGGTTCCGGATCCTGTGACAGCACTCGGGTCTCTCGAACAGGGGCTTCACCAGGCCGTGGAATATGGCGGGGACTGATATGATCTGCGTAGGTTTGTAATGCGCCATAAGGTCCGCCACTGCCCTCCCCCGCATGGAGGTCCCCAGCAGTATGCAGGGGACGCCCGCTGTCAGGGGGACGAGGAAGCCGTTGGTAAACCCATAGCTGTGAAACAGGGGAAGGAGGGAAAACAAGGTTTCTGAGTCAGTGCCGCCTTCCTCGAAAGATTGGCTGGCAAAGGAAACACTGTCGTAAAAAAGAGAGCCGTGCGTCAGTTGAGCCCCTAAGGGATACCCATCCATGGCGGCCGTATAGACGATCATGGCGGTCTCGTCCGCTGCCATTTTTTCGCAATGAAGCAGGGGCTCGGAAAGGGCAAGCTCTTCTGCGAACGGGATAGACGAGGCCTTTTCGTCGAGGGTCATGAATAAAGGAAGAGGCGCTCTCTGAACAAGGTCGCAGGCTTTCAGCATGGTCTGGAGGGTGGCGGCATTGCAGATGACCAGCCGGGGTCGCGTCTCAGAGAGGATGTGGGCCAGTTCATAGGGCCCCATTCGCGGGTTCACCGGGACGAGGACAGCGCCAAACCGGAAGACCGCCAGTGAGACGGTCGCATAGCCCAACGGGTCGACGGAGGAAAGGACCACCCGGTCGTTACGTTCCACTCCAGCGGACCGTAGACCATGCGCTAAGCGGCAGACCTTGTCGTGACATTCGGCAAAGGTGGCATCTTCTGAGGCGTGCCGAACCCAGGTTTTTCGGGGTTGAATTCCCTGCACACATCAAGCAATATGCTGAGATTGCCGGGGAACGGGTTTGAATTCTGTGTTGATCCCTGAGGTTTCATAATCGCATATATTACTCCAAGGCGGGCTGCGTCCGCAACCCATTAAAGGGGAGGTCTTGGTCCCGCGAGCCCGCGGAATCAGGTTTTTTCAGAAGGAGGGCCCCGATCATGGCCATGACGGCCGCAGGGAGGGCAAATCTCAGGACAATCCCCGCAGTTGCCTTTCTGCCCACCAGGCCCACCTTGAGGAGATTGGTGGCAAGATGAACGATTGCGGTTGCTGCGATGGCCACCTCCACCGGAAAAAGCAGGGCAAAGGCAGGCATCAATAGCGTCCCAAGACCGAAGCCGGAAAAGAGAGTCAATGCGGAGACCAGAAGGGCCACCGTGCAGATGTAACTGAATATCGCATGGTTCAGAGATCCTACATAAATAGACTATGCCCGATCGGGAACATTTGCGTTGTATTTTCTATTAGGCACCAAATTATTCCCGAACGGGAATATCTTTTTGGGGGACAAGATGTGAGAACACGAGTGACATCCGCCAGGGATATCGGAGCGGCCGTTCGAAGGAAACGCAAAGAAGACGGCCTGACGCTGGTTGAGGCCTCTGGCCTGTGCAATGTCAATTACCGCTTTCTGTCCAATCTGGAAAATGGCAAACCTACGGTGCGGCCTGACAAGGTGTTTCAGGTTCTGACAGGTCTGGGTATCGAACTGGAACTTACTGAAAAGACCTGGCCAAGTGAGTGATAGGACTTCCGGTTCCAAATGTCGTCATTCGGAGGAACAGGGATACCCTTCTGGTGGTTACCCGTTATGACAGGGAAAAAAGACCGGATGGCACCATCCAGCGCTTACACCAAGAGGACTTCTGCCAGGCCCTGGGAATCCTCCCGGAACAAAAGTATGAAGCAGAGGGCGGGGCGTCATTGGTGGACTGTTTTTCCATTCTCAAAAGATACAGTGTTCGGCCGGCAGGTGACCAGGGCGCCCTGCTCGGATGGGTCATCTTCAACTTTCCGATCGGTAATGCAGATGCCCATGCGAAGAATCTTTCCTTGATGATCACAGCGCCGGGACCTCGTCTTGCCCCGTTTTACGATTTGCTCTCTACACAGGTGTATCCACATCTTACCGAAAAATTGGCGATGAAGATCGGGGGGGAAAACAGAGTGGGCTGGCTTCAATGGCGACATTGGGAGAGGTTTGCCGACGATATCGAATTAAAGCGTCGATACGTGAGAGATAGGGTTCGAAATATGGCCTTAAGGATACCCCCGATTGCCAGGACACTTTCAGAAAGCGTTGCTGAAAATATGCAAGGCCCCAAAATTGTGAATCAGGTGGTGGACCTCATTCAAAAACAAGCGTCGAGATGGGGTTAATGTACTGACAGGGGTTCGTTTTTGTTAGGTTATCAACTGATTTCAAGCGTCTCAGGATGGCCGCTCGAAAGAAAAGATTGACAAAATGATATAACAAGCTATCATATTGCGATCATGGATGTCTATTTCAAATCACCTTTTAGAAAATTTGTAAAGAAACAACCCAAGCCTTTTCAACTGGTTATCGAGGATGAAGTTGATAGGATCATTAAGAATCCAGGTTTGGGAGCTTCAAAGAAAGGTGATTTGGCAGATTTCAGGGTTCAAAAGTTCTCTTACCGGAATCAGATCTTCTTGATCTCATCCCGATTACGCGAATCTGAATTGGATTTTTTTAGTGTAGGAACCCATGAGAACTTTTATCGCGAACTCAAGCGATATGTGAAAGAAGTGGGGGGATCATGATTACTGCCGAAAAGGTATACCGAGATATGGTGGAAATGCCTGTAAAGGAGAGGGAAAAGCTGTTCGCTGTAATTGCGCGGGAGGGGTTTGAGAAAGACAGATACTCTCGGCAGGAGGTGTTTGACGATATCCGCCGTGCACCTTTTACGGCAAAAGAAGCGGCTGAATACCTGGAGATCTCCGAGATCACCCTCAGGCGGTGGGTAAAGGCTGGCAAAATACCCTTCCAAAGAATGGGACGAAATCTTTTGTTCGATGCCACCCAACTCAAGGCCTTCAAAAGTGCCAGGTGATACACCTCTCCCCTGCGGTCCTTTGCGAAACCCATACTGGAGTCCCAACAGAGGCTCTCAGAGAATTGGAAAATAGAGTGATCGGTTCAACGGTGGACTGTCAGGGCAGTCACAGATTCATTCAAAGGCGCACTATGTCCAAGACAACGACAACCAAATGCCTCCTCGAATTCATACCTGGTAAAACTCGCAAAGAAAACCCAGCGTTTAACCGCGAAGCAGGGAAACATCTTTTTAGAAGGTGAGCACCTTATCGGCCTCCATAGCCAGCCCATAGAGGTCGTCCATCCAACCGATGGGGCAACTGGCAGATCCCACAAGACCGTGGGATTTCATGCAGACCCCTCAGACATAGAAGTCGCCTTCGAATTTGTCCATCTGGCCCATGACATTGAATTCCTCACTCCCGCTGGTTTCGTAGGTCACGCCTTTGCCCAACATGAACACGCTCACCTCGTCACCCTTGGCCACCCCCACATTGGCCCGTCGCGTAGAGTTGCAAATGGTCTCTGGTCCGCACCTACGTACGCGTCATTCGTAAGGCCTTCCATGCAGTTGAGTTCGTCTCCGCAACCTTTACGGTTGATTCCCGATGGTCCATAACTTTATGTCGAATATTCATCCTGGAAGACCGCTTGTTGTGTTTTCAGCTGAAATGGTATATTTTTTTCCTAACCGGTACAGCCGGTGAATTATTTTCGGTTTAGGCGGAACGTAATGATCTGGAGGAATGTAGTAGAACTTGGCGGCATCCTTTGGTTGCAGGCTTCTGCAATATTCTGGTTTTTTATCCTGTCAGTCCTTGTATCGGCAGGAATAGGCGTTCTGAGACTGGATCGAAAAGTAGCGCGTTTTTTTGAGCGGACAAGCGCATGGTCTATTGCAGGTGCACTCCTGCTGGGGATCGTCAGCCCCTTTTGAGCTTTGGGAGTGCTGCCCGTGGTGGCAGCCCTGATGGCATCTGGTGTGCCACTCGTTCCGATAATGGTCTTTCTTGTCACTTCTCCTCTCGTTAGCCCCACCGCATTCATCATCACACTGGGTGGGTTAGGCCCAGCGCTGGCCCTTGGCAAACTGGGTTCAGCTGTGATCTTAGGACTTGCAGCGGGGTGGGTCAGCCACCATCTTGTCAGGGGAGGCTATCTTGGTAGAAACGTAATGAAGGTGGATAGATTTAAGGATGCCGCGAGCCGTTTTTCCCCGGCTGAAACCTCTTCAAAGAGGGCGGTTATTATGGCATTTATACAAAGCGCCTATCGAATGACCCGCCAGATCGGAAAGTACCTCATCTTGGCCCTGGTCATACAGGCGCTATTGATACGCTATGTCCCCACAGGATGGGTCCAGGATATACTTGGCAGCAACCATGCCTGGTCAGTGGCCTTGTCTGCCATCCTTGGGGTGCCCCTTTACGTCAATGGTATATCGGCCGTTCCCGTGCTGCAAGGTCTTTTAGAGCTGGGTATGGATCCAGGAGCTGTGCTCGCATTTCTGGTATCCGGCCCAATGATGAGTGTACCTTCCATCGTGGCAGTAATGGCTTTGTTTCGCAGGCAGGCGATTTACGTATATGTGTCTGTGGGCCTGCTTGGTGCCATGCTCATGGGTTACGTGTACCAGCTCTGCGAGTTGATCTGATCTGGTTGCCCCTTTGACACTGACCAGGTGGGCGAAGAGATATCTTGTGTTATTGCGGTGCTGTTGCTCTGGGAACGGCCATCGCAGAACGGATGAGGAGGACGGAACTGATGCGCGATTTATATGGTTCACCTCTTTCTTTCATAATAGTCCAGCCCCGATCCCTATGGACAGGAGAAACAGCATCACGCCCACCACGATCTGAATGGTGCGCATGGTGATCTTCTTGAGAAACCCGGAGGCGATGAAGGCCCCTGCAAAGGCGGCCAGAGAACCGGCAATGACCAGTCCGATGCCCCCCTGGTCCTTCAGGATGGCAAAGTCCCTGGAAAAAAAGGTGACGCCATAGATGAGCAACCGGGACAGATCCACCACCACGGCCGAGACCACCATGGTTCCGACAAAGACCTCCTTTTCCAGTCCGACCCGGATGAGAAAAGCCGTACGCAAGGCCCCCTGGTGCCCGGATAATCCCCCGAAAAAGCCGGACAAGGCCCCGCCGATCGGTATCAGCCGGGGACTGAATGCCAGCTTTTCGAAAACCGGATGCAGTTCGACAATGGCAAATCCCATGATCATGACGGCAATGACCAGCTTCACCACTGATATGGAGCAGGTCCTGCCAAAAAGCATATATTGGGCGATAGGCTCAATTGTAGAGAAGTAATTGAGAAGGAGGGCACCGATCATGGCCGTGATGGCTGCCGGCAGCGCGAATCTCAAAACAACCCCTGCATTCGCCTTTCGGCCCACCAGGCCGACCTTGAAGAGATTGTTGGCAAGGTGGACGATCGCGGTGGCTGCTATGGCCACCTCTAAAGGGAAAAACAGGGCGAAGGCCGGCATCAACAGTGTCCCCAGACCGAAACCAGAGAACAATGTCAATCCCGAGACCAGAAGGGCCACCGTGCAGATGATGATATAACTCATTCCTCTTTTACAACCTCCTCATACAACTCTTCGATTTTTTGTTTCGTCTGATTTAACAGGGATATCCCCGCAGGAGTGATCCTGTAATACTTGCGCTGCTTGTGGTCCACGGTCCGGGCCTCGCAGCTCAGAAAGCCGCTCTTTTCCAGCTTGCCCAGAGTCGGATATAGGGTTCCCGGGCCGATATCGTAGCCGTGACGGGCCAGTTCCTCCATCAGGCCGACGCCGAACACCTCCTCTTTGCCCGCGTGATACAAAATGTGCAGCTTAATAAATGCCAGTTCGAGATCGCGTATCATTGAACCTCCTGATAGGACACCTTCTTCGTGTGTATTAAAGGCTTGGACTGCCTCTTCACAGGGACCATGAGAAAGGGGAGCGATACCCTCCGCCCATCCGGCCTAAAGTGCAAAACACGAAAGACCGCGGGCAACCGCCAGTCTCCTGAGCTTAAAAGTCATACAAAAAGCGCGTGGTGAAGGTGTTCTCCCTTTTCAAGCGTACCCCCTGGACAACAATTTCATTACCGAACCACGCGTGGTCGAAGTTAAATTGGAACCGTATATGCCTGTTGGGGAACCAGTTGACGCCAAAGGTAACGGATTGAGCCCTGTCAGTACCTGTGGCGAGGCCCAGCCTTAGAACCCCATCGTCGGTCCTGAGCATCTGGTATCGAGCCACCAACTGCCATGCACCCCATCCACCCCGAGATGGATCAAAAACGACCCGAGGTTTGATGGGAAGATCACGCGGCGAATCTTCTCCAGTAAGAATATATCCCAGGTTCAAGTAGAACCCGTCCACGTCAAAGTCAGTGAACCGGTCTCCGCTTCCCACCTTTTGAAAATGGCTGGAGAGATATTCTGTTTTCACATTGAACGGTCCGTACAGGTATTCCAGTTCCAAACCCCAGCGGGTCAACCGGTCGTCTTGGGTGACGCCGGATTGAAAATCGAAAAACGGTGTGAAGGCCTGTGTCGTGAATTCGACACCCGACATGTCCCGCTCATTGTTGCCGGTACTGAACGACCCACCTACATAGAGGTTTTTTAAATAGGGAAGAGACACGGAATTTATAAAAGGTGAATAGACAACGCGCGTAGTGAAATCCTTATCATTGACAATGGCATCTCGGTTGCGGCCCTGACCGTTGAAAAAACCAGCGGCCCAGTCCAGTTGGCTGTCCCACACTTTTCCAAATGCCATGATGCCAATATCCTCTTGAGGGGCTACGGCATTGACGATCATCGCCCTTTCCATGAAATCTGTCCACCGAGCAGAGTATACCGCCTCAAGACTGAAAGGCTCCAAGAGCTGGCCACCTCGGATGCGAAAACCACCGTATTTTCTGTATTCGAGCCACCCCTCCTGAAGGATTCCATTTCGCTCGCCGATAAGGGTCCCGTACAAACGATAAGCCCAGTCATATTCGAGAACACCTCGAATGTCCAGCCTGGCCCTCCGGATGAGGAACGTATCGCTTTCTGGATGATCGCTGTCAAGATACCACCTGGAGTCTGCCTGTAACCAGCCTCCGATCCGAAGCTGATCGTCGGCGCCTTTCATGTAGAACCCGTCGTCATAGAGCGTTCTGAGCCTTTTTTCCTCTGGCGTCTCCTCCTTTTCAGTAATCCGAATATCCCGCATGATCTCCCTGAAATATTCCATATGATCGGGCTTTTTAACCTCAGCCTCGATTTTCTGATCCATGCTGGAGGCCTGTTTGTTCAACTCTTCCTTTACGGAACTCAATTCTTTCTCATAGGCCTCCATGATTCGTTTGTAATCAGCTATGACCTTTTCCAGATTTTCGACCCGGGCCTTGAGATCCTTATCTGAATCTTGAGCACATGTCGGGCGGCGATCAAGGACCAGAGAACTGCAAAGCACGCCTAACCCAAAGAATGCTAAGCAGATTAGCCGGCGAGGGCAAGTTGCGTCCATTTCACATCCTCCTTTCAACATCCTAAGAGCGCAGGGTTACCGTTCGTATTCCAAAGGCAGGGTTATCGGCCCATCCTGTTACATTTAGGCCGGGTCATGGGCATCCTCCTGTGATTGTCATGTTGAATAATTCCGAGATGACGTCTCAGGAGAAATTGAGCAGCGATATTGGAGGATAATATCGTATGCCGATATTATCAAGCGATTTTTTTATAAAAGGGGATTGATTATAGGTTGATAAAACCTCGTATACTGCCTTGCCAACGGTTAGGATTTCCGTTGCTTTATTGGCAAGGCCGGGGACTTTGAGATAACTGGCGCTTCCGTGAACCCCTTGAGACGGGATTTTGACCAAACAAGTGAGATTTCACTTGACCGGCAAGGGCGCCCACACTACACTCTTTTCTAACGAGTTAAACTTTAGCACATCCTGACTCAACGCAATTAAACTCTCGCTGTACGGCAGATATCAGGCGGGTGAGGATGAATGAAAATTCAGGAACATATACAGCATTGGCTCGATAGCGCTGATGACGACTTGGATACGGCGGAAAAGCTCTTCACTGTTGGGAAATACGATTGGTGTTTGTTCCTCGGGCATCTGGTGCTTGAAAAAGCATTAAAGGCGCACTATGTCAAAGACAACGGCAACCAAATGCCCCCGAGAATTCATAATCTGGTAAAACTCGCAGAGAAAACCCATCTCGTATTGACTGAAGAGCAGGTGCTCTTCCTCAATGAAGTATCTGACTTCAATCTGGAGGTCCGTTATCCACAATACAAGACGGAATTCCGGCAGAAGTGCAACAGAGAATTTTGCGAAACCAAGTTTGCCAAAATCAAGGGATATCATAAATGGCTCGAATCCCAAATCAGGTCCGCGACATTGTAGATAAGTATATCCGCGCCTTGGAGAAAGAGCGTATCCACGTCCAAAGAGCGGTTCTGTTTGGAAGCCATGCTTATGGCAAGGCGGATGAGTGGAGCGATATCGATATCGCTCTGGTCTCCGATGCCTTTGAAGGGAATCGATTTGACGATCGCAGCAAGATCAGACGCATCACCCTTTCTGTGAGCAGCGATCTGTCTCCCCTCCCATTTCGCCCGGAGGACTTTGTTGCTGAGGATCCATTTGTGAGGGAAATCCTGGAGAAAGGGGTTACGATTCTATAGCCCCTGACAATATCCCGAAGAAAACAATTACACTTTGAGGAAAACCCTGTCGTATCCCATCCAAAAAAAATCATCGAAGCATGGCCATCTGAACGCCCGTATCCTTCTCTGACCCCGTATAGCATTCGAGGGGCATCCTCGATTTTATCCTTGACAGCGATATCGGAGCTTTTCAATGATGCGGGCTTGAGCGACGTGTGCGCCAGGTGGATCGGGTTCCCGGACAGATTCGTGGAGCATGGGCCTCGGGATATTCTGACAGGAGTTTCCGAGATAAACTGCAACGAGGGTCGCGAGCCCGCGCTGGGCGAGGTTTCAGGGCTTGATTTGTTGTAAGACCCCACTGGCGTCCACGGAATGCCCGAACGCCGATAGGACTTCGGCCTGGGTCTTACTGGGCGTCTCGAGGCGACGTTCCGGCTTGCGGGTTCCTTTCCTTATGTTCAAGGCTTGATGTAACTTCTGCATGTCT